>SXGR01006300.1_pt1 | contig 16862 bp, 17 predicted proteins | sample 3174711 | NCBI WGS metagenome assembly SXGR01 (sample SAMN11356860, study PRJNA531348) | freshwater metagenome | isolation source: freshwater sample F1-60 | place: China: Fuxian Lake, Yuxi | collected 2017-12-25
ACAGAGTGACGGCATCGATCAAGAGGCAATCAGCGGGAGGATTCAGCGAGGCCAGCGCCCGGCGCATGGCCAGGCGAGTCGCTTCGAGAATATTGAGGCGGTCGATCTCCTGCTCGGTGGCGACCCCCATACCGATCCCGCAAGCCCGCTCGACAATGACCTCATAGAGCCGCGCACGCTCAGATTCGGAGACTTGTTTCGAATCATTGATACCGGCCAAGCGGCAACGCGAAGGCAGGACCACCGCCGCCGCGACAACAGGGCCTGCCAGGGGGCCTCGTCCGGCTTCATCCAAACCGGCGATGCGGCGATAGCCGCGCCGCCGGGCTTCCAATTCAAATTCGTCGGTCGGTCCCACGGTGTGGCCCCGCGATGCGTCCATTGAACGGGCACCCGTTGACGGAACCAGGAAAAACGACTAGGCCTTCGGAGCCGCAGCAGCTTCTGCTGGTGCATCGATCTTTCGCACAATCCCGGCCTTCGCCTTCGGGCTCGCAACGAACTCCCGATCTTCGACCTTAGCAAACTTACCCTTCTTCCCGCGAAGATAATAGAGCTTGGCCCGACGCACTTTACCCTGGCGCATGACCTCGACGCGTGTGACGATCGGCGAATGGATCGGAAAAATTCGTTCCACGCCGACGCCGTACGAAACCTTGCGCACCGTGAAGGTCTCGGTGTTCAGCAACCCTTTACGGGCGATCACCGCACCTTCGAACACCTGAATGCGCTCTTTTTCTCCTTCGACTACTTTCACATGCACGCGAACGGTATCGCCGATTTCAAAAACAGGCGCCGCCGGCTTGATGAAAGACTGTTGTATCCGTTCTAAGCGATTCATGAGACTACCCCTTCCTCCCCACATCGAACAGGCGTGCCAGCCACGCCTTCACGAGTAAGTTTGTCTAGCAATTGTTGATCTTCGAGACTCAAGACCCGATCCTGCAACAGATCCGGCCGTCTCTGATACGTACTTCGCAAGGCCTCTTTCCGGCGCCATAGACGAATGATCTCGTGATGCCCTGAAAGCAACACTTCCGGCACGGCCATCCCGCGAACCTCCGCCGGCCTCGTATAATGCGGATATTCGAGCAACGAATCCGTAAATGACTCTTCCTCCATCGACTCCGGATCCCCCAATACACCAGGGACCAAACGGGCGGCGGCATCGATAAGCACCAACGCCGGCAACTCGCCTCCGGTCAGCACATAATCCCCGACGGAAATTTCCTCCGGCTGCAAAGCCAGCCGCACACGCTCATCGACCCCTTCGTAATGGCCACAGAGAATGACCAGCCGGCGGCTGTCCGCCGCCAGATTCTTCGCATAGGCCTGCGTGAACGGGCGACCGTGCGGAGACGGAAACAACAACCGGATCTCTTCACCGGCCACGGCATACTCGGCCTGAATCTGTTCCACCGCGCGCAAAATGGGCTCCGCCTTCATCACCATCCCGGCCCCGCCGCCGTAGGGCACGTCGTCCACCACTCTGTGGCGATCGAGCGTGTAGTCGCGTAGGTTCCGCACCTGCACATGCAACAGCCCCTTTTCCTGCGCCCGCTTGAGAATGCTTTGTGCAAGCACCGGCGCGACCATATCGGGGAACAGGGTCAAAATGTCACAGCGCATGGCGATCCTCAACCAAATCGTCGATTCCGCGAACCAGCATCCGGCGACGCACCAGATCCACCGACGTCACAAAGCTCTTGGCGGCCGGAATGAGAACTTCCTCCGTCCCCTTGCGGACAACGAAAACGTGATTGTCCGGTACCTCCAAAATCGTCTCCACCACGCCGACCTCGTCGCCCCGCTCGTTCTCGACCGTCATCCCGATGAGGTCGCACTCAAAATAGACGCCCTCGGCCAGCGTCGCCGCTGGACGCCGCGGCACTTGGATTAATCCCCCGCGCAACGCCACAGCTTCTTCCGGCGTCGTCACACCGACAAAACCCATAATGTAGGTCGAACCAGCGCGTCTGACATGCGCCACCGTCTTCTCGACCACCTGTCCTGTCGGCGCCACCACCTGCACCTGCTTGAGATGGTCCAACCGGCCAGGCACATCACTCAACAATCGCACTTTGAACTCGCCGCGCAGGCCAAAGTGGCGCTCGATCTTGCCAATCGTCACAAGATCTGCCGGCGCCGTGGTCACGTATTACGCGCCCTTCTTCTTCGCGGCTTTCCCTGCGGCTTTTTCCGCTTCAAACGTCTTCCAGACGCCGCAACGACGGAGCAACGTCTTGACCGTCACGGTCGGCTGCGCACCCTGACGCAACCAACTCAGCACTCGTTCCTGCTTCAACTCCGGCAGACCTGCTTCCTTCAAGGGGTCGAAGATCCCCAGAATTTCCAGGAATCGCCCATCGCGCGGCTTCCGTGAATCCGCTGCGACAACGCGATACAGCGGTCGTTTATGTCGTCCCGTTCTCGTCAATCTCAAATGAACAGCCACTAGACTCCTCCTTCTATCCAACACACCGTGATGATGACTATCGACCCTTACATGGATCGCAGAAGTTGCGCCAACTGCCGGCGTCCTCCCGACCCTGCCATAACCTTGGCGATTTTCCTCGCCGAGAGAAACTGCTTAATCAACCGATTCACTTCCTCTACCTTCGTTCCGCTGCCCCGGGCAATCCGCTTCTTCCGGCTTCCGGTGATGAGCGTATGATCACGCCGCTCGCGCGCCGTCATCGAATCGATCATCGCCGTGACCCGCTTCATCTCCCGCTCAGGCACCTGCCCGTCCATCGCCCCCTTGAGCTTCTGGCCGCCCGGCAGCATCCCCAAAATCTGGTCCAGCGAACCCAAACGACTGACCTGACTCAACTGCGCGCGAAAATCTTCCAGCGTGAACGTCGTGCTGGTCAGCCGCTTCTGCGCATCCGCCGCCTGCTCGATCGTAAAGGTCTCTTGAGCCTTCTCGATCAGCGAAAGCACGTCGCCCATGCCGAGGAAGCGCGAGGCCATCCGGTCGGGATGAAACAACTCCAGCGCGTCCAACTTCTCGCCCACGCCCAAAAACTTGATCGGCTTGCCGGTCACCGCCCGGATCGACAACACCGCCCCGCCCCTGGCATCGCCTTCCACCTTGGTCAGGATAATGCCGGTCAGGCCGATCCGCTGATCGAACTGGCTGGCCATCGTGACCGCATCCTGCCCCGTCATGGCATCAGCCACCAAGAGCACTTCGTGCGGCTGCACGGCAGCCCTCACCGATACTAACTCTCCCATCAACGCATCGTCGATGTGGAGACGCCCACCTGTGTCCAGAACGACGAGATCGTACCCCTGCTCCCGTCCACGCTCCACACCGGCCTGGCAAATGCGGACGACATCCGTAAGGGAAGCCTGGGCCGGATCAACTCGATGCACGTCGATCTCAAGATCGCGCCCCAAACTCGCCAACTGATCACCGGCGGCCGGCCGCCGAAGATCTGCCGCAACTAGAAGCACGCGCTTCCCCTGCGCCTTAAAATACCGACCGAGCTTACCGCAGGTCGTGGTCTTTCCAGCCCCTTGAAGCCCGACCATCATCACGACGGTGGGAGGATGCGACGCTAAAGCCAACCCCGCCCGCTCGCGGCCCATCATCTCACAGAGCTCGTCCCGCACGACCTTTACCACTTGGTGGCCAGGGGTCAAACTCTGGAGAACTTCCTGTCCGACAGCCTTCACCCGAACCCGCTCGATGAAATCCTTCACAATCTTGAAGTTCACATCGGCTTCGAGCAGCGCCAGACGAACTTCCTTCAAAACTTCCGCGGTGTTCTGTTCCGTCAGGACTCCAGAACCGCGCAGCTTCTTAAAAATCTTCTCAAACTTTTCACTGAGAGAATCGAGCATACCGCCACATAGCAAAAGGCAATCGAAACCCCTAGCTCCAGATCTCCGATCACCTCGAAAATTCTAGCAAAAGAGCATCGAGAAGTCTAAAGGACTAAACGGGATGAAGTCAAGGAGAACGGGGCCTGGGAGCGGGCAGTTTAGCTCGTACATTTTATTGACATATTGGAGACCTTTCGCTATGGTCCTACCATTATCTTCTTGAGACTACACAAAGACTTATGAGGCGATTCCCGTGAAGAAATCACCCTTGATTTTGCTCGTTTTTGTGCTCATCGGTGGACTATTAGGTGGGGTCCTGGGAGAAATTCTCCGGATCATGGCCCCACAGGGCGCGATTCAGGCGATTTTCTCGAGCAATTTCAACCCTGGCATCAGTCCGCCACTGACGATCGATCTGATCCTCATCAAGTTCACATTTGGCTTGCTCCTGAAAATCAACCTTCTCAGCCTTCTCGGGATGTTCTTGGGCATCTATCTCTACAAAAACGTTTAACAACCCAGTCCCAGGGTGCAGGGAAAACCCGCCAGCCTCGTTCTCGCATCGTTCAGAGCCTCAACGTACCCCGAGGGTACGCCTCGGATCTTCATTCGCTGCGGCCGTGTTGGACGGCTTTTTTGCGCAGCCTAAAAGGTGCTCTTTTTTTTATCGCAGACAACAGGCCATTGAAGTGCTGCTTGCCGAAATAATATGCTCGCAACCTGCTAAATATCAGACTTCAACTCTAACGCTCTCAACTTCAGCGCGCGGATCTTGTTTCGGATGGCTGCGGCCCGCTCAAAATCCAACTGCTTCGCGGCCGCCTTCATCTCCCCTTCCAGCCGCTTGATAACCTGTTCGGTCACTTCCTCCGCTCCATAGAAGGCCGGCGACTCTGCCTCCAAGTCCAATTCCACCACTGCCGTTTCTTCCGTGGCATAGTCGAGAGACCGCACATCCTTCGTGATACTCGTGGGCACGATGCCATGCGTGGCATTGTAGGCTGCCTGAATCGTACGTCGGCGTCCGGTCTCGTCGATCGCCATTTGCATCGACGCCGTAACAGTATCCCCGTACAAAATTACATGGCCTCTCAGATTCCTTGCGGCCCGCCCGGCCGTTTGGATCAACGATCGATAGGACCGCAGATAGCCTTCCTTGTCCGCATCCAGAATCGCCACCAATGTCACTTCCGGAAGATCCAAGCCTTCACGCAAGAGATTGATCCCTACCAACACGTCGAATACCCCGCGCCGCAGATCGCGGATGATCTCAGCCCGTTCCAGCGTCTTAATGTCGGAATGCAGATATCGCACCTTGATCCCGAGGTCGTGGTAATACTCGCTCAAATCCTCCGACATACGCTTGGTCAGGGTGGTGATTAATACCCGCCCGCCCTGTGCCACTTCAGCCCGCACTTCTCCCAGGAGATCATCGACCTGCCCCTTGGCCGGTCGCACCTGGATGACCGGATCCATCAGACCGGTTGGGCGAAGAATCTGCTCAACCACTTCGCCTACCGTGTGCCCCAGCTCATAGGGGCCCGGCGTCGCGGACACGTAGACCGCCTGCGCGAGACATTGCTCAAACTCAGCAAACTTGAGCGGCCGGTTATCGACCGCCGACGGCAATCGAAAACCGTACTCGACCAAGGTCCGTTTCCGCGAATAATCCCCCTCATACATCCCACCGACCTGGGGAACCGTCGCATGGGATTCGTCCACGATCAGCAAAAAGTCTTTGGGGAAATAGTCGATAAGCGTTGGGGGCTGCTCGCCTGGCGCGCGGCCACTGAGATGTCGCGAATAGTTCTCGATGCCATGGCAATAGCCCATCGCCCGGATCATTTCCAGGTCGAACTTGGTACGTTGGGCGATCCGCTGGGCTTCCACGAGCTGATTCTGTTTCTTGAAATAGACGACGCGCTCGTCCAATTCCTTTTCGATCCCCGTAATCGCTCGTTCGTACCGGTCCGGCGCAATGAGATAGTGCGTGTTCGGGTAGATCGCGACTTTCGGCAACTTCCTGATCGACTTTCCCGTAAGCGGGTCGATTTCATGAATGGCATCGACCACGTCGCCGAACAGTTCGATCCGGACGGAGACCGCGTCATTCGAGGCGGGAAAAATCTCGATCACGTCGCCTCGGGCCCGGAAAGTCCCACGGTGAAAATCCACGTCGCTACGGGCATATTGAATCTCAACCAGCTTGGCCAGAATTTTCTCCCGCCTCATCTCCGTCCCCTCTTCGAGGAAAATCACCATCTCGTGATAGACCTCTGGCGACCCCAAGCCGTAGATGCAGGAGACCGACGAAATAATCAGCACATCGTTCCGTTGAAGCAGCGCGGACGTTGCCGCATGCCGCATCTGATCGATCGCATCGTTTACGGAGGCGTCTTTGGCGATATAGGTGTTGCTTTGCGGGATGTAGGCTTCCGGCTGGTAGTAATCGTAGTAACTGACGAAATACTCCACCGCATTGCGGGGGAAGAATTGTTTGAATTCTTGATAGAGTTGACCGGCCAGCGTCTTGTTATGGACCAGCACCAGAGTGGGCTTCTGCACCTGCGCCACCACGTTGGCCATGGTAAAGGTCTTACCGGACCCGGTGACGCCCAGCAACGTTTGATGCTTTCGGCCAGCCGTAATCCCGGCCACCAACTTGTCGATGGCCTGGCCTTGATCTCCGCAGGGCTTGAAGGGGGCTTCGAGTTGAAACAGCGGCATGGAACGACCTTTCAGCCGTTATCTTACCATCGAACCAGCATGGCGCGCAGCGCACACAAACCGGAGAGGGGCTGGCCCTCAACACACCACCGGCCCCTTGCGGGGCCGGCAGCAGCTGAATGTCTTAGTAGCGTGAGCGCCTAGTCGCGCCGACCGGGACTCCCGGCCTATGAGCGGAACCACGGTTCTCGCCCCCGAAGGATCGGCGGCCACCTGGCTCCGAGCTTCGGCGGGGCCGCGCGCGAGGATCTTGATAGTCGCTCGCCGGCATCGGCGCCGGCGTGGGAAGAGCGGTCAGCACGGGAAGCGCGAGCTTCGTCGTCTGGACCTTCAACTGTCTCACCATGCGAAGATACTCTCGCTCTTCGGACTGCGAAAGAATCAGGAAGGTCGATCCTTCCTTCTCTGCGCGACCGGTCCGGCCGGTCCGGTGGACATACGAATTCGGATTGGTCGGCAACTCATAGTGAATCACCTGCACCACATCCTGAATATCAAGGCCTCTGGCTGCCACATCGGTCGCCACGAGCGAATGGATTTTGCCAGTTCGAAAGTCGCCGAGCGTCCGCTCCCGCTGTGCCTGGCTATGGTTGCCAGTCAAGGAGCCGATCAAAGCCGGTTCTCCGCCCAAATGGGCCGCCAAACGCCGCACCTTATACTTTTGATCGCAAAACACCATCGACCGCTCTCCACTCTTCAGCGCATGGAGCAAGGTATGCACGAGCTGCGTGCGCACCTGATCGCTTTGCACCACATAGTAGGCATGCACGATCGTCGTTGGACTGTTGATGCCAGGATCGACCGCGATGCGAGCGGGATCGCGCTGCATGCTCTGTGCGAGAGTCTGAATGTCCGCCGAAAAGGTCGCGGAGAACAAGAGCGTCTGGCGCTCAGCCGGAAGGAGACGGATGATCCGCTGGATGTCGCGCAGGAATCCGCGGTCCAACATCTGATCGGCTTCATCCATCACGAGAAACGTCACGCCGCCCAACTTCAAATGACCAGAGCCAGCCAAATCGAGCAACCGTCCAGGCGTGCCAACCACCACCAAGGGAGGCCGTTGCAACGCGCGGTATTGCCGCGCGATCGGCGTGCCGCCGTAGATAGACAAGGAGGTCACGGACGCCGGAGCATACTTGCGCAGCTCCATTTCAATTTGAAGCGCCAGCTCTCGCGTCGGCGCCAGCACGAGAAACTTCGGGCCGGCTGAATGGCTCGGTCCGCCAGACTTGGCATAGGGGCCGGGCGCGGTCGACGAGACCTCACGCCGCATTACTTGTTCAATAATCGGTAGCAAAAACGCCAGGGTTTTGCCGCTCCCTGTTTTGGCCTGCGCCATAATATCCCGGCCTTCCAGCACCACGGGAATGGCAGCCAGCTGCACCGGTGTCGGTGTCGTCAGGCCGGCCTGCATCAGGCGCTGGGCAAGGGAGGGCTGTAGATTCATATCAGCAAACATAGACATAGAACTCCTTGTACGGGGCAAACTTCCTGGGACTGCACGGTCCGACCTCATCCGAGGACTGGGAAACGCATCTAAGTGATGGGCAATTCTAGGAAGGACATAGCGGGGCTGCCGGATAGGCAGCCCCGACGTGAGAAACACTCGCTAGGATTAGTACCGGTCTCCGCCGCGGCCACCACCGCCGCCGCCAGTTCGGGGCTCTTGCGGACGCGCTTCGTTGACGGTCAACGTACGACCACCCAACTCAGTGCCGTTCAGCGCAGTGATCGCTGATTGCGCTTCTGAATCCGAGGACATTTCCACGAATCCGAACCCGCGGGACTGGCCGGTGAACTTATCCGTAATAATTCTGGATGAGGTCACTGCTCCATGAACAGCAAACAGATCGCTCAGCTGTTGTTCAGTTGTGGAATAAGGTAAACCGCCGACGTAAATCTTAGAACCCATTGGGCTCCTCCTTTGAAAATATGTGTTGTCTTGGACTGGAGATCAAAGTGAGGAAGGAATGGGCCGAAGACGCAAAAACCATGGCGACTCAAGGCTGGCTTCCGATCAAATTCTCACACAAAACCAAAACAACATCTGTCTAAGGCCTTGTCACTCTCTGCAGTATCACCACCAGGCCCTTCGCAGTGACACGTGGGCACTATACTTCTTCGTTTCCTCAAATGCAAGCGATGGCGCCATCATGCGCGAGACGGAATCGTTCGCCAATAGGCCGCTGTGGCCGATAGCGGGCGCTGCGAAAACAGGGTGATGGCATGCAAGCTATCAAAATATAAGCATTTTTCACCTCGAATCAGGAGCCCAACTTGCCCAATGGCCAGCGACTGATGCTCCACTGTCACGACGAACTGCCCGTCAAAGAAGGTCTCGATAAAGTCCTTATCTTCTCTCGATTACGGCTTACTTCGATGGCCGCTTCTGCAGATCCAGAATATCCTGCTGGAACCGGTCTCGCGCCGCAGCGATCACCTTCCTCCGCTGCCAGCGATCCCAGGTCCACCAGCGAAGACGACTCTGAAACGGAACCACCGGCGGTGGAGCACTGCCGCCAGGCGCATGCTGGAAATCATAGCCCTGACGAGACTCGCGATTCTCAAAGAATCGGCGGTAGAGGTGATCGTATAATCCTTTGCCTGAGTCGCCTGCGGCCACGGCACCCTCCCTACAATACAATACGCTCAACGTCTTCACTCTCTGTTAGCGGAGATAGCCCAATTTATCCCCGCGGTTCCCCTGCATACCGGAACGGCTGCCCGCTCCGAGGCATGATACCTCGCGCACTCGTGAAAGAGAAGAGCCGCCGCAAGACCTGCTGACGATTAGGGAATCTCGTCGAGAAGATTGGATTGGATCGATGGCACAGGCGCCGCTTGACGTGGCGGACCTGGCAGAACCAGCGCGGAGCCTCCCTGGTTGGCGCCCTGGATCAGTCCGATCGACAGTTGCGGCCCGAGCGTGGTCACAGCCCCGCTCCAAGCCTGGCCGGTCGTGGGATTCCGAAAGCTATATGATTGAAAATTACTTCCGGGGTTATAGAGAAAGCCCTGCGTGCCCTGATTGTCGAGATAGAGATTGCCAGGCCCGGTTAAATTAAACAGCGGCGCGACCCCTCCGTCGAACGAGCGGACACTGGAGATCGATTGCCCCCAGGCCTGCGAATCTAGGGACGACAGCCCCCAGGCAAACAGAGCCAGCGCACAAAACACCCCAGACAACATCGGTTGCGTGACCCGATGGATCTGGCATCTCCCCAAACTTAGTCCATGACAAATTGGCATGAATCGATTATAGTACACTGCATATTTTTTGTCGATCAAAAGGGGAGCCCATGGAGCAGCATGCAGGAACAGATAGATGGTGGCGCGCATGTTGCTATGCCTTCAGCCTGAACCTTATCCTGGCGCCTGAACTCAGTTGGAGTCTGGAGCTCGGCAAAGCTCCTCTCGCGGAGCGACGGGAAAGCATCTCTCTCGCCGACGCGGCGCTCCAAGCGCTGAAACATAATCTGGACATCAACATCAGCCGCCAGACGAAAGAGAGCCGGCAGGCCGACATCACCGTCGAACAGGCCAAGTTCGACCCGACGCTCAGCGTCAACGGTCAATACAACCGAACAGTGAACCCGCTCAACCGGCCAGTATTCGGCGGAACTTCCGGCACCTTGGGCGAGATTGCAACCTTCGATCAACGAAACCACAGTGTCACGCTCGATGCGACGACCAATTTGCTCACCGGCGGCAACGTCGACATGAACTATAGCCCCGCGCGGACAACGGTGAATCAAAATATGGCCGGTGGCTTCCTTTTCAACCCATCCTACACCGGCGGCCTCGCCCTGACGCTCACGCAACCCTTGCTCCGCAACGCCGGCCTCGACGTCACCAAGACCTTCATCCGCGTCGCGCAGAACAATGCCATCGTGGAAGAACATGTCTTTCGCGATCGCGTTCTCACCGTCTTGGCTACGGTGGAACAAACCTATTGGGAAGTCGTCTTCGCCAACGAGAATCTGAAAGTGGGGGAAGCCGCCCTGAAGGCGGCACAGGAGCTCCTGGCCAGCAACCGTGCCAAAGCGAAAGCCGGCGTCATGTCGATCGTCGATGTCCTCCAAGCCGAAGCGGCCGTCGCCTCGCGGGTCGAGCAGGTCCTGATTGCGGATAAAACGATTCGAGACCAGGAGGATCAGTTGCGCCGCCTGCTCAATCCGGCGGAAGAGGACCTTCGTCAGGACTTGCGTTTGACTCCGCTCGACCAACCGGTCGTGACCCTCGAGCCCATCAGCCTACAGGAAGCCATCGACACGGCCATCGCGCAACGGCCGGAAATCGTCCAGGCGAAAAAGAATATGGAGTCGAGCGACCTCAATACCAAATTTGCCAAAAACCAGATCCTCCCGACCCTCTCCTTCCAAGGCACGATGGGCATGGCAGGACTCGGTAAAGACTATGCCGATTCCGCGGACAAAAACTTCAGCGGCGATTACTACAATTATGGCGCAGGCCTCGTCTTGAGCTATCCGCTCGGCAACCGCTCCGCCTGGAGCACCTACAACAAGCGGCAACTGGAGGGCAAGAACGCCGAAGCCTCGCTCGTGAGTGTGCGCCAGCAGATCATTGTGGGGGTGCGCGAAGCGGTCCGCCGCGTCCAGACGGATTTCAAACGGATCGAGACCACCAGATCTGCCAGAATCATGGCAGAGAAACAGTTGCAAGCGGAGCAAGAGCGGCTAAAAGTAGGGTTAAGCACGACTCGTTTCGTCCTCGACTTCCAACGCGACCTTGCGACGGCCCAAGGGAACGAATTACGCGCCACAATCGACTACAACAAAGCGCTCTCCAACCTCGCGCGGCACAAAGCCACCACCCTCGACCGATACAACTTCCAACTGAACTGACGGCCTCCATGATGGAGCCAGGGCCTGGTCCTCACGCAACACCGACTCAGGCAGAAGAACGGGGCGCGGCCCTCGCGCTCCTACCCATCGCCGCGACGCTCGGTTTCTATACCCTGTCCGCCTCGCTCCAAGCGCAGACGTTCGTCCAATTTGCGCCACAGACCCTCGCCTATCTGGCCTTCGGCCATTGGGCCATGCAGAACCGCGGCATCGCGGCACGGCTCGGGCTGCAAAAATGGAAAGCCTGGAAGGGCCTCCGCTGGGGATTCCTAACAGGGCTGCTGCTCGGTTGCCTGAATAGCGTCGTGATTCTCTTGATTTCTCCCTTTCTGGGCTATGACATTCATTTCCTCACGGCCACGCCGCATGCCCAACTTCCCCTTTTCGTCATGGTCCCCTGGTTCATCTGCCTTATTGCGCTCTTTGTCGAACTGAATTTTCGGGGCTTCCTCTTAGGACGGCTGGCTGCGCTTGAGTCGAGGCTGTGGAGATCCAACCTTGCCTCTCGCCTCTCGCCCATCGCGCTGTTCACCAGCGCCCTGATATTTGCATTCGACCCCTTCATGGTACATACGTTCCAGCACCTCCATTGGATTGCCCTCTGGGACGGTCTCATCTGGGGCATCATCTGGCTAAGCACTAAAAACCTCTATGCCACGATGGTCGCCCACGCCATGGAAGTACTGGTGATGTATTGCGCCATCCGTGCCACCCTAATGCCGTGAGCCACCTCTGAACCCTTCCTCCTCCCGTGCTCTGGGAAACAACACCTTCAGGGATCCCGGCGTCTATGTCGTGATCCGCTGATCGAAGCGGGCGCTGCTATTCGACCTCGGGCTCCACGAGGCATGCCGGTCGGGGCCTGGATCAAAGACGTAAAACAGTTCATCTGGCAGGGACAGCCGATGGGTTCCGCTGCACGGCCACACTCTACGACGAACCCCACCGTGAGGAACGGGAGCTGATATTGAGAGAAGTCAAAGAACGGTTTTGCACCATCTCACGAGGACAAAAGATTGGCTACGTTGTCGATGCCAGATTCGACGAAGAGAATGAAGCGAACATCATTACCCTCGCTCAGGGCGCGGGCCTGCTCTACGGTGAACTACACCTACCTGGATATCGATGCAGAAAAAGCCCTCAGCCGCTATCATGTGACCGCCAGACAGGTAGGTCTCATGGCTCGCAAGGTCCACGTGCGCGACTCAGTTGTCTTTCACTTCTCGCCTCCGGTATACAGGACAGAGCGAGGCCTTGGAGCGAGAGGCACGAGAAACATTTCAAGGAATCTGAAGAGAAGCCAACGTGAATGATTTTGTGAAACATGCAGTCTATTTTCTATTGGGGGGCACCATCGTCAGCGTCTCCGCCTACCTCGGTTCTCAAGGCCGTTCGTTCCTCGCCGCCTTTGCCAGCACCTTCCCTGCCATCACAGGCGCGACGTTCATTCTGATCTATCTAAACGGGGGGAACGAATCTTTGGTAGGCTACGCCAAGCACCTCTTGTGGTTTGTACCGCCCTGGATCGTCTACGTCGTGGCCATGATCCATGGCGTGCCGCGAATCGGCTTCTGGCCCGCCATGGCCCTCTCCATGGCCCTCTACTTCGGCTGCGTCGGGCTGGTCAAACTGGCAATCCGATAACCGCGAAACCTCCGTCCCTCGATCAGTGCTTGAACCACTGCTGGGGGGATTGTTACGATGCTCAGATTCCTGGGCTGCGCAACAATCTATGGCAAGCACTAGACAGCCTCCCATCCCTTCACGAGACCTGATCGTCGAAGGGGCGCGTCAAAACAACCTCAAGAACATCTCGCTCCGCATCCCCCACAATCAGGTCACGGCCATCACCGGGGTATCGGGATCGGGGAAATCCTCGCTGGCCTTCGACACCCTGTTCGCCGAAGGCCAATGGCGCTATGTAGAATCGCTCTCCATCTATGCCCGCATGTTCCTCGATAAGGTCAACCGCCCCGACGTCGACCAAATCATCAACGTCCGCCCTGCCATTGCCATCGAACAGAAGAACCCCATCCGCACCGCCCGCTCGACGGTTGGCACCACAACCGAGATTGCCGACCTCCTGCGACTCCTCTTCGCCAAGGTGGGCCATCCCGTCTGTCCCGATTGCGCAATCGAAGCGCGCAGCTTCCATCCTGGCAGCGTCGCCGACGACCTCCTGAGCCATTGTCCCGACGCGCGGGCGATGATCCTCTTTCCGGTCAAAGCCCCCGCTCTGAAGCAGGACCAGGCCTTTCTCCAGGCACTTTTGCTGCGCGGATTCACCAGGCTGCAATGTGACAAGGAGATTCTCGATCTTCACGAGGTTCACACCCTGCCTAAAGCCAGGCCGGACCATCTCCATGTAGTCCTCGATCGGCTGGTGATCCTGGAGGACAACCGATCCCGCCTCGTCGAAGCGATTGAAACCGCGTTGCGCGAAGGCGAGGGCCTCTGCCGCGTGGAGGTCATCGACCAGGGCGCCAGAACCTACAGCACGGACTTCCGCTGTCAGCCATGCGGCAGAACCTTCGAACCGATTCGCCCGGTCCTCTTTTCCTTCAACCATCCACTCGGCGCCTGTCCCGAATGCAAAGGATTCGGCAATATTCTCCGCTACGATCCCGATCTCGTCATTCCAAACCACAACAAATCGCTGGCCCAAGGCGCCATCGAACCCTGGAGCAAACCCAGCGGCGATTGGTGGCAGAAGCAAATGTTGCTCTCCATGAAGCGGCGCGGCATCGATCTCTCGGCCCCCTACAAAGATCTCTCACAAGAGATTCAGCAGATGCTCTGGCAGGGGGCAGGCAAGATGGAGGGGGTGCAGCAGTTCTTCGACTACCTGGAAGGAAAACGCTACAAGCTGCATGTGCGCGTCATGCTCAGCCGCTACAGGACGCCGGTCCCCTGCCCGACCTGCGCCGGGTCCCGCCTCAGGCCGGACGCGCGCTACGTGAAAATCGCAGGCCGGGACATCCATGAGCTGTCCTCACTCACGATCGAAGAGGTGGCAACCTGGCTCGCGGCCCTCTCCCTCTCGTCCTATGAAGAACAAGTCGCCCGCGACATCCTCAGGCAATTGACGGCCAAACTCGGCTTTCTCCTCCGCGTGGGCCTCAGCTATCTGACCCTCTCCCGCCAAACCCGCACTCTCTCAGGAGGCGAAGCCCAGCGCGCCGCCTTGGCTAATCAACTCGGCGCGCGTCTAGTCGGCACCCTCTACGTCCTCGACGAACCGACCATCGGCCTCCATCCTCGCGATACCGCCACGCTCGCCGGCATCCTCCGAGAGCTGGCAGCCCAGGGCAACACTGTGGTCGTCGTCGAACATGACCGCCAGATGATGCTGGCCTCAGACTATCTGGTCGAGTTGGGCCCCCTGTCCGGAGAAAAAGGCGGCCAGGTCATCTGCGCCGCACCGCGAGATGAATTTATTGCAGACACACAATCGATTACGGCGCGCTATCTGCGAGGCGAAGACGAAATTGCCACCCCCCGCTCTCGACGGAAGGGCAATGGAAAGCTACTAGTCATCGCCGGAGCTTGCGAGAACAACCTCAAAGATCTGTTCGTCCGTATTCCGCTCGGCATGTTGGTCTGCCTCACCGGCGTCTCTGGCTCTGGCAAGAGCACCCTGGTCGAAGATACGCTCTATCGCGCCGTCGCCCGCGCCTTTCGGATCGAATCCCTACCCATGGGCAAGTTTCGCGCGATCAAGGGGATCGAACATCTCACCGGCATCAAACTCATCGACCAGGAACCGATCGGCCGCACGCCTCGCTCCAATCCCATCACCTATTTGAAAGCCTTCGATGAAGTTCGCTCTCTCTTCGCCTCCGAGCGAGAATCGCTCAGAAGCGGGCTGACGCCAGGCCATTTCTCCTTCAATACCGCCGGGGGCCGCTGCGACAAATGCGAAGGGAGCGGCGTCGAGAAACTCGAAATGTATTTCTTCCAGGATATCTATGCCACCTGCGAAGCCTGCGACGGAAAACGATTCAAACCGAACATCCTCTCGATTCGCTACCAAGGAAAAACGATCCATGACGTCTTACAGATGACCGCCGAAGACGCGCTAGGCTTTTTCAGCGGTTCTCCCAAACTAACAGAAAAACTTCAGCTGCTCACGTCCATCGGACTCGGCTACCTCCGGCTCGGCCAAGCCGCGACGACCCTCTCAGGCGGCGAAGCCCAGCGGCTAAAAATCGCCGCAGAGCTCAAGAGCTCCTCCACAACGAACGGGCTTTACATCCTGGATGAGCCGACCACGGGCCTGCACGTCGAGGACATCAAAAAGCTCCTGGCGATGTTGCAGAGGCTGGTGAGCGGCGGCAATACCGTGGTGGTGGTGGAACACAATCTGGACGTGATCAAGAGCGCCGATTGGATTATCGACCTAGGACCGGAAGGAGGATCGGCAGGAGGGCAGATTGTCGCGGAGGGAAGGCCGGAGCAGATCGCGAAGGTCGCCGCCTCCCATACGGGGCGATTTCTTGCCCCCCTGCTTAGCCGTGATCAATAGATGCGACGTCAAGGACGCAACAGACGAACTCATCGCTCACGATTCAGCCTGTTTTCTACTGGCAGGGGGAGGCTGCTGCTAATTCAGGGAGGGGTCAAAAGGCATGTCCGCATATAAACGATAGTCGTCGCCGAGCGCGCTCACGATGTCAGCCCAAACACGAGTGGGATCCTTGTCGAAGACAACGTTGGAGTCTGCCGGAATGGTGAACCAGGATCCGGTCTGCATTTCAGACTCCAGTTGCCCTGGGCCCCAGCCTGAATACCCAAGGTAGGCACGGAAGGCATCGCGCCCTGCACTAGCAGTCAAAATACGATCGACCAGTTGCGCATCCCCTCCGAGACAAATCCCGTCGAACACATGATGAGAATTCTCAGGGAATTGATCCACGCGATACAGGATCATGACCTGATTCATCTGTACCGGCCCTCCAGAAAAAAGGACATGCTGCTGGCCTTCCAGGATCGGCACTTGCGGCAAGGCCTCCGAGACCGACATGGCAGTCGGGCGATTAACTACAACGCCCAGCGCACCATCTGCCCCATGCTCGCAGAGCAACACCACTGTCTGCCGAAAGTTCGCATCGCGCAAAGACGGCGCCGCAATGAGGAAGATGCCTTTCCCGAGTGGAGCTTTCATAGCCATAATCATACCATGCAACTTCTGCTGTGCGAACGAGCCCCGATGGGTCCTCTATGCTTGCTCGTCTTCGTTACGCTAAAAACTGGCTCAGTCCCCCACTGCGCGCATCCAACGAAGGCCTTCTGCGCCTGCGCGTTGCGCGAGCACAGGGGACTCATCCAGGCCATTCATCCTCTATTAGCGGTAGAGGGATTCGCGCCGATCACGCAACAGATCGTTGTACGGCGTGAGGGCTTTGTTTCGCGCGTCGGCAGGGTTAATTTCAACGATAT
>SXGR01067408.1_pt1 | contig 16861 bp, 18 predicted proteins | sample 3174711 | NCBI WGS metagenome assembly SXGR01 (sample SAMN11356860, study PRJNA531348) | freshwater metagenome | isolation source: freshwater sample F1-60 | place: China: Fuxian Lake, Yuxi | collected 2017-12-25
AATATATTTTTTAATATATTTTTATTTATATATATTTAAATTATATATTTAAATGATAAATAATAATAAAATAAACAATAATAAAATAAACAAACCAAATCCTATTTATTATATTAATTCTATAATTTGAATTTTCTAAATAGGATTTTAGAAATAGAGATAGGGATAGGATTCTTTTTAGAAATAAGGAATAAAGAAATCATGGATAAATCCAAGCGACTCTTTCTTAAATCCAAGCGATCTTTTCGTAGGCGTTTGCCCCCGATCCAATCGGGGGATCGAATTGATTATAGAAACATGAGTTTAATTAGTCGATTTATTAGTGAACAAGGAAAAATATTATCTAGGCGAGTAAATAGATTGACCTTAAAACAACAACGATTAATTACTATTGCTATAAAACAAGCTCGTATTTTATCTTCGTTACCCTTTCTTAATAATGAGAAACAGTTTGAAAGAAGCGAGTCGACCACTAGAACTACTGCTCTTAGAACCAGAAATAAATAGGCTTACCCCTTCAAAAGAATCGAATCCGGTTGGGGAAGAAAAAAAATATTTTTTTTATTGAGCGCCTTCGCTCATCTTGTTTTGATGACCTTATCAGAACCTTATCAGAATCAGAATTTTTTATCATATTAATTTCTACTCTACCTTCCCCGAGTTCATTCTCGAGGGAACCCCATTTCATTTAAAGCATTTCGTTGGATTCCTTCCGATCTCCTTATTTTCTAATCTCGTTGGAAATCATATAAAGACAATTCCTATTTGAGATAGCTATTTGTGCAAGTATTTTACGATTCAGAAGCAACTGTTTCTTGTACAGATTGTGTATTAATCTACTATAACTATAGGATACCCCCACTCCGCGAATTACTGCATTTATTCGAGTGATCCACAAACGACGAAAATCCCTTTTTTTCCTATCTCTATCCCGATGAGCCGAAACCAAAGCTCTTATTCTTTGTTGAGTAATAGTTCGAGTAAGTCTTGAATGAGCCCCTCGAAAGCTTGATGCAAATAAACTAATTTTTTTTCGACGTCTACGAGCTATATATCCCCGTTTAATTCTGGTCATTGAATAAAAGAAATTTTGATGAATAACTAATTCTTTCTTTCAGTTATTCTTTTCTAGTCTATTAATAACAAAACGGATTCTTCCAATGTATAAAATAAAAATTCCAATGGCTTTTGCTACTCTAACCGTCCCGACCACGATTTTTCCTTTTTTCTAGGCATTTCATTTCGCCTTGAAATAAGAAATTGTATTGATACTAGGTATCAAAAAAAGCATATTAACTAAAATAAAGGAGTAAATAGAAATGGATAAATAAATAGTGGGTTCCATCGTTTCTATGGTTACTTCTTAAACGGTGAGGTCCTCTCTATACACCGGAGCTCATTCCTTCATTTAATTGGTAACTTGTACAGTTCACACTCTTCGGCTCTACTCATAAATTTTCCAGTAATAGATCTTTCACAACGAGATCTATCTTATACAGTAACGGTATGTAAGGATGAGGATTAATTGGGCAGCTGACCCTGTTAGTCCGTTCTTTGCAAGAGTCGAAGCATAATCTTTTTGCTTTTTAAATAGGATTTTCCCCGCTTAATGGATAAGCATTTGCTACCAATGGGGAATTTTTTCTCATCTTAAATTCCAAGATTGGATTTGCGCCAATGGAAACCATAAATTTCATACACAATAGAAGGATATGGTAGATCTATCTTTTTTAGATAGTGAACGGACGAACCCCATTCTATTCACTGGTACGGATCGTTGATACTGAAAAAGTTGTTTCTTTTTTATCAGCCCATGATCTGAACAAGTCGCACATACACCCTAGTACATGTTCCTCGGCGCTGAGGACATCCCCCAAGAGCAGGGGATTTCGTGACATTTCTAATTGGCTGTCTTGCATTTCTAATAAGTTGTTTAATAGTTGGCATACTGAATCATATACATAATAGACTGGTTTAGATCGATCCTAACCAGATGATTCTGAATTACTTCTTTTTCTATTTAATAGATTAATAAAATATTAACCCCTTAGGCTTAAGTTAAGAAGGAAAGGAAGAAGAGGGATTAAATCAATCTTAATTAAATTGTGGATTGGTGTTAAATCGTTGCTATTGCTATTTGTTATTTAACTTATTTAACCGCTACAAGATCCACAATTCCATGAGCTTGGGCTTCTGTTGCTGACATAAAAACATCTCTTTCCATGTCTTCGGATACAACCCATAGGGGCTTGCCCGTTCTTTGTACATAAACCCTTGTGAGGCTTTCGCGAAGTTTCAGTAGTTCTTCCGCTTCCAGGATAAATTCTCCTGTTTGTGCCTCATAAAAAGAACTAGCAGGTTGATGGATCATTACCCTGATGATATAACATAATAAAAGGTTCTTCTAACTCACATAATGAGGTGAGAAGAATAGCTAAAAATAGCTAAAGAATAATAAGAAAAAAAAGATAGAATTGAACAACCGTACAGGCATTTTTTGTGCATTGCATACGGCTTTACAATGGAATTCTCTTTTTTCTTTCATCGAAAAAAGAAAAAGAGAAAATATAGAGAGCGTCTATTAGACCCAGATCACTAAATAATCCAATTACCACCCTTCTTTTTTTTTCGGAAAAGTTCAAAAATACTATGATGGCTCCGTTGCTTTATATATTTATTTCGTCTGTAATTCAGCAATCCCAAAGTTTCTTTTTTTTTTTCAAAAAGAAAGAAAAAAAATAGTCTTTTTTTTTTCGTACTCTTTTATTTTATAACATAAATATTGTTATAAATATTGTTAATAGCCTCTGGTGTGAAAAGAAAAAAAGTTTGTGACGCTGAGATGGGCCCACGAAAGCTAAGATAAAATTGGAAATGCCCTTTCTCTCATACTACTCTTTCGATACATAATCTAATGTTTTGAAAAAAAAAAGAAATCAAAAAAATTTCATATCGAATTCGAAGTGCCATGCTATTATTACTTACTAATTCATATTTCATAGGGCGAAGGCATAGTCTTCTTTTTTCTTTCCATCAAATAAAAAAACTCATTGGCGCCGAGCGTGAGGGAATGCTAGACGTTTGGTAATTTCTCCTCCGGCCAGGAGAAAAGATCCCATTGAAGCAGCCAATCCCATGCATATTGTATGCACATCTGGTTGCACAAATTGCATAGTATCATAAATAGCTACTCCGGGTATTACCCATCCGCCAGGAGAGTTTATAAACAAATACAGATCTTTGGTATCATTCTCTATACTGAGATATACCATAAGACCAATAAGTTGATTCGAGATCTCGCTATCAACCTCTTGGCCTAAAAAAAGTAATCTTTCTCGATAAAGTCGGTTGATTAGGATAAAATTGTATCCCTTAGTAGCCGTACAGGCACCTTTTGATGCATACGGTTCAACAAAAATTGCGAAAAAAAAATCAATGTGTAGATTCCAGCCATTCTTCGTTTTTTCTAGTGTGCCTTTTCTAACTTCTAATTTCTAACGAAGGGGCTTTTTCTTACATTTTAAAAATAAAATGAAATTCAAAATGAAATTAAAGAAAGATAAGTTTTGGCCCGTTTTCCTATAATCTATAATATAGAAAAAATTCGCTAAACTTATCGCACAAACTTTTCATTGATCTATTTTTTTTCATTGGGATTCAATCCAAATCATGATGTCATTTTCTTGTTCCTGAATGGGTTTCATCCATTTTTTATTCAATTTTTTTAGGTTTATGCTCTACTCCGAGTAAAGATCCGCCCGATTTTGATTTGCGCATATAGGACAAATGACCCAATACCACATCTTTTTGCTATGATTTCATTTCCTTTTTTATTTTAATTTAATTCCTTTTTCTTTCATGTTTTCCGCCAAATATTCAACGTATTTCTCATATTATTCGATTGATTAATAGTTTGAAATCGTTCTTATTTCTATTTCGAATTTGTAAATAAAAAAGATTTATGATTATGATATAGGTGGTAATCATAAATGTATTACCAATTGGGTTTTTTCTAAACGGAGCCTGGATGCTTCATTTTTTCGGTCCAACCAAGCCAACCATAAATCAGTCTAATTGAAAATATTAATCTGGATACCCCTCAAAAAAAATGAAATGGATCTCTAATTGCACTTCATTACACTTCGCGCTACAAATTTTTGATAATTCAATCAATCTTTTTGGGGCGAAACAGAGGATATCTCGATCGGGCGAGAGAACGGGGGAATCCCATATGACCCAATATATTTGACAAGTCGCACTATACGTCAACCCAAACTGCATCTTCCTCTCCCGGATTTCGGAAAGGAACTTTTGGAACACCAATAGGCATTAAAGGAAAGAAAAAGAATTAAATACTATATTTCACTTTGATCTGGAAGCGTAATAATGGTCTTAATAATATTGGCCTCATATTTTATACATAGATAGAATAAGGCCATAAAATAAAGAAAGACAGAATGAATGAAAGAGAATTCTTACCAATAGGTCCTTTGAATGACGAACAAATAGGGATGCGTTCATTCATAAAAAATAGGATCAACCCCCATTGCGTATTGATACTTATCGGGTATAGAATAGATCTGCTTCTCTTTTTTCTTCTGATCCGAATTCTTCCCTTAATTACTAATGGAATAGAACAAATATGAATCCTTTCTCCGAAAGAATCCACCGAAAAGGGGAGGTATTCCAATGCAATAAAGTTACATAGTGTCTATTTTTCGTTGATAAAGGGGTATTTCCATGGGTTTGCCTTGGTATCGTGTTCATACTGTCGTATTGAATGATCCCGGTCGCTTGCTTTCTGTTCATATAATGCATACGGCTCTGGTTGCTGGTTGGGCCGGTTCAATGGCTTTATATGAATTAGCCGTTTTTGATCCCTCCGATCCCGTTCTTGATCCAATGTGGAGACAAGGTATGTTCGTTATACCCTTCATGACTCGTTTAGGAATAACCAATTCATGGGGCGGTTGGAGTATTACAGGGGGGACTATAACAAATCCGGGTATTTGGAGTTACGAAGGTGTGGCCGGAGCACATATTGTGTTTTCTGGCTTGTGCTTCTTGGCAGCTATCTGGCATTGGGTATATTGGGATCTAGAAATTTTTTGTGATGAGCGCACAGGAAAACCTTCTTTGGATTTGCCCAAGATTTTTGGAATTCATTTATTTCTCTCAGGAGTGGCTTGCTTTGGCTTTGGCGCATTTCATGTAACAGGATTGTATGGTCCTGGAATATGGGTGTCGGACCCTTATGGACTAACTGGCAAGGTCCAACCTGTAAATCCGGCGTGGGGCGTGGAAGGTTTTGATCCTTTTGTTCCGGGAGGAATAGCCTCTCATCATATTGCAGCAGGGACATTGGGCATATTAGCGGGCTTATTCCATCTTAGTGTCCGCCCGCCCCAACGTTTATACAAAGGATTACGTATGGGAAATATTGAAACCGTCCTTTCCAGTAGTATAGCTGCTGTCTTTTTTGCAGCTTTTGTTGTTGCCGGAACTATGTGGTATGGTTCAGCAACTACCCCCATCGAATTATTTGGTCCTACTCGTTATCAATGGGATCAAGGATACTTCCAGCAAGAAATATATCGAAGGGTTAGTGCTGGGTTAGCCGAAAATCAAAGTTTATCAGAAGCTTGGTCTAAAATTCCTGAAAAATTAGCTTTTTATGATTACATTGGCAATAATCCGGCAAAAGGAGGATTATTCAGAGCGGGTTCAATGGACAACGGGGATGGAATAGCCGTTGGGTGGTTAGGGCACCCTATCTTTAGAGATAAAGACGGGCGTGAACTTTTTGTACGTCGTATGCCTACTTTTTTTGAAACATTTCCGGTTGTTTTGGTAGACGGAGACGGAATTGTTAGAGCGGATGTCCCTTTTAGAAGGGCAGAATCAAAGTATAGTGTCGAACAAGTAGGTGTAACTGTTGAGTTCTATGGCGGCGAACTCAATGGAGTGAGTTATAGTGATCCTGCTACTGTGAAAAAATATGCTAGACGTGCTCAATTGGGTGAAATTTTTGAATTAGATCGTGCTACTTTGAAATCCGATGGTGTTTTTCGTAGCAGTCCGAGGGGTTGGTTTACTTTTGGGCATGCTTCGTTTGCCTTGCTTTTCTTCTTCGGACACATTTGGCATGGTGCTAGAACCCTGTTCAGAGATGTTTTTGCCGGTATTGATCCAGATTTGGATGCTCAAGTGGAATTTGGAGCATTCCAAAAACTTGGAGATCCAACTACAAGAAGACAAGTAGTCTGATGCAAGATTGCTTTGTTATTTTTCGCTTCTACTTCTATTTGTGATTTGCCATAGGCTGCTGGAAAAATCTTGATTTAAATCGCTGCCTTTTCTTTGATTCTTGTTCTTTCTTTATTTTATTCGGGAGATGATTCCAAATAAACAGGTACGGAAGCTATAATTGTAAACCACGATCGAATTTATGGAAGCATTGGTTTATACATTCCTCTTAGTATCTACTCTAGGGATAATTTTTTTCGCTATCTTTTTTCGAGAACCGCCTAAAATTCTAACTAAAAAAATGAAATGATTTTTCATTATCTCAATTGAAGTAATGAGCCTCCCAATATTGGGAGGCTCATTACTTCAATTAGTCCCCGTGTTCCTCGAATGGATCTCTTAATTGTTGAGAGGGTTGCCCAAAAGCAGTATATAAGGCGTACCCAGTAAAACTTACAAGTAAACCAGATATAGAGATGGCGACTAAGGTTGCTGTTTCCATTATTATATAATTTCAAGATCACAATGGGTCTATGATAAGATTGTTTATTTACAGCGGAATGATATACAAAGTCAACAGATCTCACTGAATACAAAATAAGATTTATGGCTACACAAACCGTTGAGGGTAGTTCTAGATCTGGTCCAAGACGAACTGTTGTAGGGGATTTTTTGAAACCATTGAATTCGGAATATGGTAAGGTAGCCCCTGGATGGGGAACGACTCCTTTGATGGGTGTCGCAATGGCTTTATTTGCGATATTCTTATCTATTATTTTGGAGATTTATAATTCTTCCGTTTTACTGGATGGAATTTCAATGAATTAGATTCACAAGAATCACGAAGCCTCGCTTTTCAATACAAAAAGTGAAACTTTTAGTTCTCGGATTTTTTTAGCCCCATTCTATTTCGGTAGTTCGACCGCGAAATTTATTTGTTTCTGTATTTCCGGAATATGAGTGTGTGACTTGTTATAATTGATCCTATTGATAGTACAGAAAATGGGTCTGTCATCTTGATCGAGATAGTTTTATCCCGTCGGATAGTCATTCTAGTATCTGGAGCACGGAATATATGAAATGGATCACAAAGTATTTGAACTATGATTCATACTTAATATTCAAACCTCGCGGCCGGACTCAAAAAAAAATTCAAAGAAAGAGTTATATTATTTATAAATCGAAAGATTTTTTATTCTTTCAAACTCTCATTTAGTTTATGCTTATTTTGATCAAAGGACAAACCTTTCTTTTCTTTGTATTTTTTTATTATATCTATTCTATTGATTGAATAAGTGATGATCCAATGGTTCTTACTCAAAGAATCTTTGGACTTAGTTTGAAGGTTTTATTGAATCATCGCGGTTCTGGTATGAATCTGAAGTTTCAATTGATTCATAGGGTCTTAACAAGAGAATTCCTATCAAAAAGAAAGAAAACAAGAATAAAGCCACATTTCATACAAAGAACAAATCAAAGCAAAGAAAAATAAATAAGTAGGTAAATAGAAGATTCAAGAGGCCTGTAACGATCAACATAAAGACGACTGCGCCGACTTGATTTTTTGGCATTATAATTACAACTACAAAAAAGAGCTTTCGGATTTTCACTCTTTTGTGTCTTCAGATAAAATTGAATGAAAAGATTAAGAAGTTTCAAACTTTCTATTCCATATCCGTTTCAGCTATTACTTGGTTGTTTTTGTTTGAGCTGTACGAGATGAAATTCTCATATACGGTTCTCGGGGGGGGGGTCCTCTTGGTTTACCTATCTCAATAAAGTCTATGATTGGTTCGAAGAGCGCCTCGAAATTCAGGCGATTGCAGATGATATAACTAGTAAATATGTTCCTCCTCATGTTAACATATTTTATTGTCTAGGAGGAATTACGCTTACTTGTTTTTTGGTACAAGTAGCTACAGGATTTGCTATGACTTTTTACTATCGTCCAACCGTTACTGAGGCTTTTGCTTCTGTTCAATACATAATGACTGAAGCTAACTTTGGTTGGTTAATCCGATCAGTTCATCGATGGTCGGCAAGTATGATGGTCTTAATGATGATCCTGCACGTATTTCGTGTCTATCTCACTGGTGGTTTTAAAAAACCTCGCGAATTAACTTGGGTTACAGGCGTGGTTCTGGGTGTGTTGACCGCGTCTTTTGGCGTAACAGGTTATTCCTTACCTCGGGACCAAGTTGGTTATTGGGCAGTCAAAATCGTAACAGGCGTTCCGGACGCTATTCCGGTAATAGGATCGCCTTTGGTAGAGTTATTACGTGGAAGCGCTAGTGTGGGACAATCCACTTTGACCCGTTTTTATAGTTTACACACTTTTGTATTACCCCTTCTTACTGCTGTATTTATGTTAATGCATTTCCTAATGATACGTAAGCAAGGCATTTCTGGTCCTTTATAGAGAATATAGACCATAACTATATTGTAACCAATAATTTATCTTATTACTTGGGGGAGGAACAATAGTATTTCATTGCTACAAATATGGATTATTGAAAAAAAAATAAGACATGTATTTGGATATTTCCTTTCAACTACAACAATATTCTATTATTTATTTGATATGACATGAATAGTTGAAGGGAATTCCCCGAAGAGAAAATGGATTATGGGAGTGTGTGACTTGAACTATTGATTGGGCCGTGCAGAAATATGCCTTTATCTGCTACATTGGAATTCACAACCAAATGTGTCTTTGTTTCAACCACCGTGTAAGCCCCATACAAAGGATAGGCTGGTTCGCTTGAAGAGAATCTTTTCTATGATCAGACCTGACGATGTTGTGTATAAATAGGGCTCCGTAAGATCCAGTAGAATAAGTGATTTGGCATAATCCAAATTAGATTTTAGTTTTTTTTTTTACTTTCTTATCTTAATAGTATGAAAATGCATTCATTTCTTCTGCATCGACCCGATTAAATTATACTATCGGAGTGAAACAAGGGATCTAAAGAAGAGCAAAGGTTAGACTATATTAGTAACAAGTAAATCCTTTGTATGTAAAAAATCTCGATATATTTTTGGGATAAAGGTGAATCGCAAGGCCTAAGACGACCCATAAAGCACTTGATCACGATCAACTTTGTACGCCTACTTGGGTATTGAGCATTTACCTGTAAAAATGAAATTCCTTGGAATGTATAATTGCAACTCCGTAAAATGGAATCGGGTACCTTTTTTCTTACATATGGAACCATTCATATATGTGGGGATAACATATAGATTTATTTTAAACATATAGAATATAGATTTATTTTATAGGTATCCGTTTGTATCCATTTGATTCGATTGACTTTTGCTTGAGCCGGATGATGAAAAATTATCATGTCCGGTTCCTTTGGGGGATGGATCTAGAAAAATTCACCTATCCTAATAACAAAAAAACCTGACTTGAACGATCCTGTATTAAGAGCTAAATTAGCTAAAGGTATGGGTCATAATTATTATGGGGAACCCGCATGGCCCAATGATCTTTTATATATTTTTCCAGTAGTAATTCTCGGTACTATTGCTTGTAACGTGGGCTTAGCGGTTCTAGAACCTTCAATGATTGGTGAACCCGCGGATCCATTTGCAACTCCTTTGGAAATATTACCTGAATGGTATTTCTTTCCTGTATTTCAAATACTTCGTACAGTACCTAACAAGTTATTGGGTGTTCTTTTAATGGTTTCAGTACCCGCGGGATTATTAACAGTACCGTTTTTGGAAAATGTTAATAAATTCCAAAATCCATTTCGTCGTCCAGTAGCGACAACCGTTTTTTTGATTGGTACTGCAGTAGCCCTTTGGTTGGGTATTGGAGCAACATTACCGATTGATAAATCCCTAACTTTAGGTCTTTTTTAAATTGAATCAATTAAAAAAAAATATCATGATGTGCGTATCTAGGGAGTAGTCACTTCAAAGGCAAAGTGAATTCTCCCTAGATACATTTATTCAATTCTGGTCCGAATCTATGGATTGTGCTGAAGGTTCAAAATCCATTGGATTAAAAATTTTGATAAATCAATTTCGAAATGCTTTTTCTACTTCTTTTCTAGAATGCCCAATATTTGTTTTACATCTTCTATGCGAAAGTGTTCAATTTTCATAAGGTCTTCTCGACTGTTATTCAAAAGGTCCAATAATGTATGTATATTGGACTTTTTGAGACAATTATAGATCCTGGGAGGCAATTCTGATTGGTCAATAAAAATCGATTTCAATGCTATTTCTTTTTTCTTTTTTGTTAGTTTAACTAATCTATCATGAAACGGAAAAAAAGGTAAAGTAACATCGTGTTGATTGTTTTCTAAATGTAAGTTTTCTTCTTCCGCATGTAGAAAAGGAATAAATAAATCAATCAAATTGCGAGAGGCTTCATGAAGTGCTTCTTTCGGAGTTAAACTTCCATTTGTCCATATTTCTAGAAAAAGTATCTCCTGTTTTTCATTATCATTCCCATAACAATGAATACTATGATTCGCATTTCGAACAGGCATGAATACAGCATCTATAGGATAACTTCCGTCGTGAAAGTTCTTTGGCGTTTTTATACCGTATCCTCTATTTCTCTCGATTTGTAATCCAATACACAAATCAATTGGTTCGGTTAGGCTGGCTACATGCTGTGTATTATCAACGATTTCCACAGAAGGTGGTAAGATGATGTCTTGAGCAGTTACATATCCGGGACCCTTGGCACAAATAAAGGCGTTACGAGTTCCATACAAATTCCCTCTCAATACAATTTCTTTCAAATTCATTAAAATTTCATGGACTGATTCTTGAATACCTACGATGGTAGAATATTCGTGGGGTATTTTCTCAGATTTTGCACGTGTAATGCATGTTCCTTCTAGTTCTCCAAGCAAAGCTCTTCGCATCGCAATGCCTATTGTGTCGGCTTGGCCTTTCATAAGTGGAGACAGAATAAAGCGTCCATAATAAAGGCGCTTACTATCTGTTCTTGATTCAACACACTTCCACTGTCGTGTCCGAGTCGAAGTAGAGACTTTTACTTTCTCTCGAACCATAGTAATATTATTTTATTTGATCAGATCATTGAATCATTTATTTCTCTTGAAATCTCTTTAGTGTTTATTTCTACACACGTCTTTTTTTAGGGGGTCTACAGCCATTATGTGGCATAGGGGTTACATCCCGTACGAAACTTAATAGTATACCACTTCTACGAATAGCTCGTAATGCTGCATCTCTTCCGAGACCAGGACCCTTTATCATAACTTCTGCTCGTTGCATACCTTGGTCTACTACTGCTCGAATAGCATTTCCCGCTGCGGTTTGAGCAGCAAAAGGGGTCCCCCTTCTTGTACCCTTGAATCCACAAGTGCCGGCGGAGGACCAAGAGATTACCCGACCCCGTACATCTGTAACAGTAACAATGGTATTGTTGAAACTTGCTTGAACATGAATAACTCCTTTTGGTATTCTACGTGCACTTTTCCGTGCACTACTGCGCCCATTCCTACGTGAACCAACTTTTGGTATAGGTTTTGCCATATTTTATCATTTCATAAAGATAAGTCAGAGATATATGGATATATCCATTTCATGTCAAAACAGATCTTCTATTTTTATTTGTTTATCGCTTTCTTTAAGATTAGTTTCTTTTCTTTCAGGAGTTCTTTTTGGAATAGAAAGATTATCCTTGTCTTTGTTTATGTCTCGGGTTAAAACAAATTACGATAATTCGTCCCCTCCTACGGATTAGGCGACATTTTTCACAAATTTTACGAACGGAAGCCCTTATTTTCATAGTTGTTATTCCTTAAATTTTTCCGAATTCGCTTATTGGAAGAAAATAAGTTTCTTGAAATTTGAATTGGATCCCCCCAAAAGGAATCTTGAAGTTGAAAAAACTACCTAATCGTTCGAATCCTTGTTGCGAAGTCTATAAATTATACGCCCCCCTGGTTGAATCATAAGCACTTACTTCACTTTTGTTGACTCTATCCCACGTTGGTAAAACTCTCCCGAAACATAACCTAAAATCAGTTCTTCATTATCTAAAGGAATCCGGAGTGGGAGTGATTTACTAATTAAACCTTCATGAATCCATTTTTTTGTTCTTTTATTCCAGGTAAAACTTCCTTGACGTATCAACTACCGTAGGGCAGGAGGAGTTCTATTAGACAACCCGTGCTTTTTTCTTTTTTTTTTGCACAAATGGAGAGTTTCGGATACAATTCGTATACCGGACAGATTACCATATATAACACAAAATTTCTCCACCGATTCCTTCTAGTCGAGCCTCCCGGTCTGTCATTATACCCCGAGAAGTAGAAAGAATTACAATCCCCATCCCGCCTAAAATCCTAGGAATTTGTTGATAGTTAGAATAGATTCGTAGACCTGGTCGACTGATCCGTCGTAAATTTAAAATAGTTCTATGTGGTCCTTTTCTATTCCTTCTATGTCGTAGGGTTAAAACCAAAAAATATTTGTTGCGTTCCCGATGTTTCCTTACGTTATCGATAAAACCTTCTCGTAAAAGTATTTTAACAATGTTTTCAGTGATGTTAGTAGATCCTATTTGAATCGTTCCTTTTCTATTCATATCAGCATTTCGTATAGAGGTTATTATGTCAGCAATAGTGTCCTTACCCATGGTAAACTAAAATTTTTGTTGCTCCCGAATTTTGATATAACCAACGTGGTCTTTTTTTTTTTTTTACTTAGTAAAGGTATATACGTGAGACACAATCTACTAATTAATCTATGCCATTTAAATACTCTAAATACTCTAACTATACTTGGGTCTCGTCTTATAATACCTCGGGAGCTAATGAAACTATTTTAGTGAAATTTAACTGTCTCAATTCCCGGGCGATCGCACCAAAAATTCGAGTTCCTTTTGGATTTCCTTCTTGATCAATGACAACGGCAGCATTGTCATCATATCGTATTATCATCCCGTTGTCGCGTTTGAGTTCTTTACGAGTACGTACAATTACAGCTCTGATCACTTCTGATCTTTCTAGAGGTGTATTTGGTACTGCTTCCTTGATCACAGCAACAATAACGTCACCAATATGAGCATATCGGCGATTACTAGCTCCTATGACTCGAATACACATCAATTCTCGGGCCCCGCTGTTATCTGCTACATTCAAATGGGTCTGAGGTTGAATCATTTTTTTAATCTCTTTTTTCAATGTAACAAAGGACGAAGAAAAAAAGAAATATTGTTTGTCAAAAAAAAGGAAACTCGCAATTGTTTTTTTATTCCCAAGACAAGACTTCTTTCCTTTGGTTCTATATTCCTACCCTGAAATAATGAATTGAGTTTTTATAGGCATTTTTGACGCCGCTATTGAAATAGCCTTTCTGGCTATATTTTCGGCTACTCCGCTCATTTCATAAAGTATTCTGCCCGGTTTAACGACAGCTACCCAATACTCGGGAGATCCTTTCCCCGAACCCATACGTGTTTCTGTAGGTCTTACCGTAACGGGTTTGTCTGGAAATATACGTACCCATATTTTTCCACCACGGCGTACATTTCGTGTCATTGCGCGGCGCCCCGCTTCTATTTGTCTAGATGTAATCCAAGCGGGTTCAAGTGCTTGAAGAGCATATCTACCGAAACAAATCCGATTACCTCGATACGATATCCCCTTCATTCTTCCTCTATGTTGTTTACGAAATCGGGTTCTTTTGGGGTTATAGTTGATGGTTGTTGTTTATGAATTCCATCTCTACTACAGAACTGGACATGAGAGTTTCTTCTCATCCAGCTCCTCGCGAAAAAAAAAATGACTAAAAAAATATTTAATTCTTAATCTTAAGATATACAGGTAGTTAATGAATAATTGAATCTTGGGATTCTTTGCTTTGCGATTTTATCTGATCTATTAGAAATTTGTATATCTTGTTTGGATCTATTGGATATATATAAGTATAAGGAATTAAACACGGATTCTATTTCTAGATAATGTCTTATCTTGGTTTTGTTATAATGTTATAACGAATCTTTATTTTGTTTTTTATCATATTCATATCAGATTCAGATCGACAAAAATTGAACAATCAAATAAAATTAAACTCAAATTTTCGCGGGCGAATATTTACGCTTTTTCTGGTTCAGTTGTCGGGTTAACCCATGACCTCTCAGAATCAGAATAAAAAGAAATGCAGTGGTCTCTGGTTTGTTCCGCCATCCTCCCCGATAAATCATTAGGATTCGTTTTCAATAGAATCCTCCGCATTCACGGGTTCCGTCGTCCCCATCGCTCTCGATTAATGCTTAGGTCTGAATTCTCCAATGGAGCCTCCAATTTAATATTTCTATTTATTTAATAAAATAAAAATTTAATTTGTTCTTGAGTCAACCTTCTCAGTCTTTATTGACTTAAGTTAAGGCTCTTGATTTTTTCTTCAATGAACAGATATTCATCTAATTATTGATGAATCTCTATTGATGCTCTATTACATTGCTCTTTATGAGATGCTTCATAGACCTTACATATTGGAATCCTATATCATTTCATTGCTATTTCTGTTTCTCTCTTTCTCTCATCCTTCTATTTATCCACATACTTTTTATTTTGCTTCACAATTTCGATCTATTCATAATCAGATTGGTTTTGTCTTTTACTTAATGCAAAAAAAATTCAGTTGCTATAATGATATGACCAATATATCATATCTTGACTGATTCTTTGGATCCAGATAATCCGAAGCGATGAGTTGGTTATTAGTGCTATAGTTATTAGCTTATACTGTGGTCCGCCCATTTTTTTTGAATCCTAAGCCTAAAAAACCCAACGAGTCGCACACTAAGCATAGCAATTATATCAAATGATCAATCAAATTTTTATTTAACCTTATAGAATTTAGAACTGCTCATTTTTTTATTTTTATGTTCAATCAAAAAATCAAAGAATTTGTCATTTTTTGTTCTATCGCAGAATAGAACGGAAAGACAAGTAGAGTCTTATTCTTATTATTCTTCGTCTATAAATATCCAAATTTTGATTCCTAATACCCCATAGATAGTTCGAACTCTATAAGAGCAATACTCAATTTTCGCTCCAATGGTTTGTAGAGGAACCCTACCTTCTCGGATCCATTCGACACGTGCGATTTCTTTTCCGTCGATACGCCCTGCAATTTGTATTTGAATTCCTTTTGTATCCGCTTGCTCAGTTAATTCAATAGCCTTTTTCATTGCCTTTCGAAATGAAACTCGATTCTTTAATTGTCCGGCTATAAATTCGGCAAGAATATTAGGGTGCCCATAAGGATTTCCAATTCTTGTAATAGCAATGTTGAGTTTTCGGTTCATACAATTAAGTTCTTTTTGCACATTCATCTGTAGTTCTTCGAGTTTTCGTGGCTTATCTTCAATTAATAATTTAGGAAATCCCATATAGATTATCACCTGAATTAGATCCAGTCTTTTTTGAATCTCTATACGTGCAATTCCCTCGACACCAGAAGATAGTCTCATATTTTTTTGTACATAATTCTTGATACAGTCTCTTATTTTTTTATCTTCTTGTAGACCCTCGGAATACTTTTTCGGTTGTGCAAACCAAAGAGAATGATGACTTTGGGTTGTACCAAGTCTGAAACCAAGTGGATTTATTTTTTGTCCCATAATCCTCCACTACTATATATTAGGATATGTCATATTTGTGTTCTTATTTATCCCTTTTTTAGCCATCCTAGCCATCCGGTGTTTTTTGGTTTTGGGCGCAGCATATATCTGTCAAGTGGTTCAAATTCAAGATCTTTCAATGCAATAGTTATATGACAAGTGGGTCTTTTTATCAGATAACTCCGTCCTCGAGCTCGAGGTTTTAGTCTTTTCAGAGTAGTTCCCTCATTTACTGCGACTTGACTAATGATTAAACTCGCTTCATTGAAACCCCTATTGTGACGAGCATTTGCTGCTGCAGAATAAACCAATTTTAAAATGGGATAACATGCTCGATAAGGCATGAGTTCTAGTATCATAAGTGTTTCTTCGTAGGAACGTCCACGAATCTGATCAATTATTCTTCGTGCTTTGTGAGCAGACATACATATATGTTGACCTAAAGCGTATACTTCGTCTGAAGTTGTATATGGGTTCCTCCTGTGTTTCTTTATCTTTATCATAAAGTTTACCTCTCACTAATGAATTCATTAATTAATCTCTATTTTTTTTATTATAATTTATTATAATAATATTAACGACGAGATTTATTATCATTTTTTGCGTGTCCACGAAAATTTATAGTAGGTGCGAATTCTCCCAATTTATGTCCTACCATACGATCCGTTATATAAATGGGCAAATGCTCTTTTCCATTATGGATAGCGATAGTATGGCCGATCATTGTGGGTATAATGGTAGATGCTCTGGACCAAGTTATTATTATTTCTTTTTCCGCTTTTGTATTAAGCCTTTCGATTTTTTTTAATAAATGATTTGCTACAAAAGGATTTTTTTTTAGTGAACGCGCCATTTTTTTTACTTTAAAAATATATTTTTTTGTTTTTGTAAAGACGAAGAAAGAAATAATCTCTCCTATTTACTCCGTCGACGAAGAATCAAATTATCACTATATTTATTCCTTTTTCTACTTCTTCTTCCAAGTGCAGG
>SXGR01666981.1_pt1 | contig 16857 bp, 13 predicted proteins | sample 3174711 | NCBI WGS metagenome assembly SXGR01 (sample SAMN11356860, study PRJNA531348) | freshwater metagenome | isolation source: freshwater sample F1-60 | place: China: Fuxian Lake, Yuxi | collected 2017-12-25
CAGGGCGCACCTCGCGAAGCCATTCTTTCGCCATGACATACTGGAACAGGACCAACACCAAGCCTGAGATCACCAACGCGACCACGGCCTTGCCTACAGATAGCTCTCCGAACCCCATCCCCATCACCCGTCCCAGGAGACAGAGCGGAATACCTAAGGCTACCGCAGACAGAATCCGCCGGACAGGCCACGCAACTGGCAGGGCGCGGCGACTGATGGGGACGACCACGGCAAACACGGCCACCCCTGCTGTCAAAAGCGCTACTGCCGTCCCCAGCAACGGTTCATAGGGAGCCAGAACGTACACCAGTGCAGGCGCGACGAGCGCGCCAACCACAGCAGGCAAGACGCTCACGGTCATATCGACCTTCGCCACCCCTAACTGGTGCAATGTGGACGAGATGGCCCGACCGGTCTCGGTCAAGGCAGGCCATATGAGAACCGGCGTGATTATCTGAAACTGCTCACCTAAGAGGAGCTTTACCATGAAAGCTGCGTTCCCGACTAAGAACGCGCCAAAGAGAATAACGGCGGGAATATAGGCCGCTGCATAGGCATTCCATGCCCGCGCCATCCCCTCCCTGTCTTGCCCCTTGAGGGCTCGATACAACGTCGGGCTGTAAAACTCGTTGAATAGGGTTTCAAACGTCTGCATGGGAACGGAGCAAATCATATACCCGGCCGCAAACAACCCGACCGTTGCAATGTCGGCGACCCAGGTGAGCACGAACCGATAACTTTGCGACTGGATCCACCACAAGATGAAGGCCATTGCTTGCGGCCACATAAACATGAACACCGTCCACCTATCGAAGGGGAGCACACCTGGCCCATCAGATGAACGCGCAGGAACAGTCACTCTGGCATACCGGTCCAAGAGCGCGTAGGAGAGGGAAGAGAGAAGAAATCCGCAAAAGATTCCAAGCAGCCACGTTTCCGGGCTGGCTGCGCCTTTCGAATACCCCACCGCCAAGGCCAGCCCTCCCCATGCCGCAACATTCCCGAACAGGATGTACAGAAACCGGTGACCCAGCAGATTCAACCCTGAGGTCCCCAATGAATAGAGTGAAAATCCCAGCGTATAGAGCCCCACCAATCCTCCAACCCAAGCCGCCCCAACACCCGCAACGATCATCAACTGACTCTGGATCGCCCAGGCCACGAAACCAAGAATCGGCGCGACAGCCAGAACAACGAGCAGGTATGAGCCAAGCTTTCGGCTCAAGGTTCCACCATTCATCCAATCCGGACAGCCTCGACCGATATACGTCGCTACGGGTGTCAGGATGGCTGAAGTCCCTAAGACCGCAAGACTCATCAGTTGATTCATGCTACCGACATCGCTCGGTGACAACAGCGTCGTCGCGGTCTTAATCGTGACAAGGCCCGCGAGAACCTGGAGTCCTCGTCCAAGACTGAGAATAAAGAGGTCTCGAAATAATGTCATGCCATGTCCATCCTAGCGCAGAGCTCCACGCTGGCCTGCAAATGCGTCGGCAATCGGTTGCCGCGCCGGAGGCACAATCTCTTCAGGCAATTGAGCCGGAGTAAAAAACCGCACCTCTTCACTCTCAGGACTACACAGAAGACTGCCAGACAGGACTCGCGCGCCGACAATAACGTCGATTAATTGAACAACATCGCCATTGTCCGGATAGGTCACGATGCGGCCACGAGGGTCTGAATACACGCCGATAAGGTGCGTAACCTCTACCGCCAGCCCCGTTTCCTCACGCACCTCCCGTACGGCAGCCTCAACGAGCGACTCCCCCGGCTCGACCTTGCCACCGGGCAATCCCCACCATCCACAATCACGTCGCTTTTCTAGCAGAATCGCATCTCCGGACCCGCGAATGACCACTCCCACCCCTACCCGCACACCCATCCCCTGCACGACAACACTTCCGTACATGGTGTGAACTTTATTCAGGGTCACTGAAGAATTCGCCCTGGCAAAACAGCCCTCCCCATCCATGACATTCACGTTCATTAACTTAGTCCTTCTTTTTATGGAGTCTGACATGGCGCTGGGTGATCGTAGCACCAACATGAGGCATCTTGCTCATTATAAGAGAACAACTGAGTCAATGATGTTCAAACAGCAACACCGACCACACAAACACAACTCAGACAGGAACTCTTTGCCTAGTGCAATCAAGTCATTGAGCATTTATGCGACTGACTACATGCCTGGCAAAGGGGAACGAGGATGTGAAGGCAGGAGAAACCGCATTCAATACATGTGTCGAATACGGTCCGTCTTCGATCACAAAATCGCTCATGAGTTCAGCAGTTCGCGTATTAACCAGCTGAGCGCGAATCCCCGGTTCCTTCCCTGGCAATAAATCGTTCGGCTGCAATCCAACGCCCAGACTTGCTGCCTCACGAAAAAAACCAGCGCGGGTGACCTTCATAAGTTCTCGCCATGCAATTGACCTGAAATGATCTTGGTTCCGCTGAAAGAGCCTGACTAAATACTGACACATAGTCCCCGCATCTCGACAGGTAACCCCTCTCACTCCCGTGTATTGCTCACGCCCTAACAAAGGCAACGCAGAAGGGCCGACTGTCACCCCTCCGTCTGGCCGTCTCGTAAAATGCACACCCAGAAATGGATTTCTCATGTCAGGGACCGGATAGATGTTCCCTCGAACTTGCATACGTGAGGCAGCGCTCAACAGATAAAACTGCCCTCGAAATGGAAGGATTCGGCAATCCAGTCCCACACCAAATGCATGAGCCACACGATCAGCAAACAGCCCGGCGCAATTCACAAGATGCCCGTACGCGATTACGCCTTTTGAGGTTTTCGCGATCTTCACGTCGCCAGCACCCTGCCACATGCAATCAAATAAAAACTCAACCCCTTCATTTACCGCATCACTTATCAATGACTTCATGACCAGCTGGGGATTGACCACTGCCGTGTCCTTGACATAAAGAGCTTGACTCACTGTCCTGGCACAGGGCTCGATGTCCCGTAGCGCCTGCGAGTCAAGAAGCGATACAGTCGCGCCATTCTGCTGCGCCCGCAGATAGAGCTCGCTCAAGGCAGGAAGTTCAGCTTCACTCCTCGCGACAATCACTTTCCCATGCTCATTCATCGGAATATCTTTTGCCCGACAATAATCTTTCATCTGTCGGCCACCTTCCGCACACAGCTGCGCTTTCAATGTGCCAGGCTTATAGTACACGCCAGCATGAAGCACACCACTGTTTCTCCCACTGGCATGTTGACCTGCAAACGCCTCTTTCTCGATTACAACCACCTGGGCAAGGTACCGACGGCGAAGCTCACGTGCGATGGACACGCCAATCACCCCTCCGCCTATCACCAAAAAATCGCATTTCACGACGTTCATTGCTCCTTGAACTAACTCACGCCTTCGTTCGCTTACGAACTACCGCGCAACCACCACGTCATGCGCCTGACGCGCTTAAAACACCAACCAGCCTAAGGATTAACCGATCGAACGATCATGAATGGCACTAGGGACTCAACTCCAAGTGCAAACGAAAGCTCTGGAGGGAGTGGGGGGAGGGGACTAACTCTACGTTGGAGTACATTCTCGCTGAGCCAATTGAACGTCAGCCTCTACCATTTCCCGGACCAACTCCTGAAAAGAGCACTCCGAAGACCAGCCCAAGTCATTTTTTGCCTTCGTGGCATTTCCAAGAAGTGTTTCCACATCAACCGGCCTGAGGAACTGGGGGTCTATTTTCACATAATCCCTATAATCGAGGCCTACCAGCGCAAAAGCCGTTTCGGCAAACTCTCGCACTGAGTGCTGTTGACCGGTTGCAATCACATAATCTGACGGCTCGTCTTTTTGAAGCATCAGCCACATGGCCCGCACGTATTCTCGAGCGTGGCCCCAATCACGCCTGGCATCCAAATTCCCAAGACGCAACTCCTTGGCAAGACCAAATTTTATCCTCGCGGCATGTGAAGTAATTTTTCGAGTAACGAACTCGAATCCCCTCCTTGGAGATTCATGGTTATAAAGAATTCCACAAGAAGCACGAATGCCATAGGCTTCCCGATAGTTTCGAGTCAGATGAAATCCTGCAACCTTTGAAATCCCGTATGCCGAACGAGGATAAAACGGCGTGTCCTCAGATTGGGGAGCTTGCTGAACTTCCCCGAACATTTCGCTGGAAGCGGCAAAGTAAAATCGACAGGCCGGAGCTCTGTCTCGAATCGCAGACAAGAGGTAATGCGTACCATTGATATTGGCATTCAGCGTTGAAAATTCATCCTCAAACGAATAGGCCACAAAACTTTGTGCGGCAAGATGGTAACACTCATGAGGCTGAACCACCTCTAGGGCCCGATACATACTGGGCAGGCTTTCCAACGATGCAGAATGAAGATGAAGCCGATCTTTGATATGAACAATCCTCCACAGACGGTGAACAGGATCGTCAATGGCAACACGCCTTACGATACCGTGAACTTCATATCCCTTTCCGAGGAGAAGTTCTGCTAGATACGATCCATCCTGGCCAGTAATTCCGGTAATTAACGCTCTCTTCATCATTATATTACTTCCCTGAAACGTCCGGCTGATGTCCTCAGTCTCTGCTCACCGCTTGGTAGCGGGCAATCACCGATTGAATCTGTCTAGCACGATGACTGCATACGTCACTTGCCATATTCCACATCAGAGTGGCAAACCAACGGGCGGTAACTCTCACCACAGGATATCGACCTACTGCTGGAGCAAGTACGCCCCAAACATGCCACGGGTGTGAGCGCCATGCCTTGTAAGCGGCCCTCACGTACCGGCGAGCAACCGTCCAATTAAAATCATGACAAAAGCTCGACGAGGGCCTCACTGTCTGATATGCGTTAATAGAGCGAGCAATGAGCTCCATAAATAACTGACTCTCTCGTCGGTCAAAAGTAAGCCGCATATTTGCCATGACATCCAGCTCTAGCGGTGATATCCACTCAGTGCCTAACGTATCGCCAGTGTAATCGCGCATGACACGCCGATTCTCCTCCACGACCAAATGTTTCAATTCATCGGACATGCGACCGAATGGGTGAACACGGTACTGCACTAAACAAACGTCTAAATTGGCGACGCAATGATGCCGTGCGATTTGCGTCCAGAGAGCATAATCTTGGCAATAACGGAAGGTACTGTCGTACCCCCCCAACTGGGCTACAATCGAACCCCTGAACATGACTGAGGTATGAGTAAAACCGTTATCGAAAAGTAAATCCCACCGGATACTGTCATGTGTGCATGCGCGGTCCAACACGAGTCCCGCACGAAAACCTTGTTGATCGATAATCGTCGCTTGGGTCCCCACTAACGCTACGCTCTGATTCCTCTCAAGGAAATCGACCTGCATGGCAAGTCGATCGGGAAGAGAAATATCATCCGCATCCTGCCTGGCAACCAATTCATACTTAGCTAACCTGATCCCGGCATTCAACGCCGCGGCAAGCCCCATGTTCTCAGAATTCTCAACGAAGGTGATTCGCGGGTCGTCATAACTCAAAACGATATCTCGAGACCGATCCGTCGAGCCGTCATTAATGATAAGCAACTCAAAGTCCCGATGCGTCTGCCTGAGGATGCTCTCGATCGCCTTACGGAGGAAACGCGCACCGTTAAAAACAGGCATAAGAACGGTCACGCCGGGCACTGAACTATTCTTCATCTGAGGACACCCGGGAATTGCGTTGGCATAACCTCCGCCCAAATTTCCCCCCAATTGTACTGCACATGACGAATTGAGAGTCCAGCCTCACGCAGTTCCTCCTCGAAACTTTCCGCGGTATACTCAGTGAAATGCGTTGAATCACCAAAGTGGAACATCCCCAGTTCTTCTCGAAGCGGAACCCGCCAGTCCCGATCGATCATCGGCACACGAATGAGCATTCGACCAGGGCGCAGCCCCTGCTGCAACTCTGTCAGAAAAGAGATCCTCTGATCGATGTGCTCGAGAATATTGGAAAGCACAAGGACATCCCACGGGCCAGGAGGCAAATTCGTCCTGGCGTCGCCGTGAACGAACGTGAGATTGGGATGGCGGAACATATCCCTAGCCTCCATAACCTTCGCTTCATTGAGATCAAGCCCTGTGACAAGAGCCCCGGCCCTCGTTGCAAGAGAGTAGGCAACGGCTCCATATCCGCATCCAATGTCCAAGACCCGCTCGCCCGGTATAACCCGATTAACAAAAAAATCGTGATACCGCATCAAGCGATGCTTCACATGCACTCCGCCGTCATAAGGAATAGCCAGGCGGTTGATCAACTTACTCACAGCATTATCTACCATTAACAACAGACGCATAGCGATGCGAGTAAACTTTCTCATCTGAGGACCATCGCAAACACTTCACGATGGCGGGCCAGCCAAGGCTGCAGATCAAATCGCTCCACCGCCCGTCGGCGCGCGGCCTGGGCATATCGATCCCGATCCCGTGCAACTTGTACAACTGCGCTAGCCATAGCCTCAACATCTGGAGGAACATCCCGATTCCAATCCAACTCACCAGGCACACCCACTCCAGCCTGGTCCCCCACAAGCTCCGGAAGCCCTCCGCTGTGTGAATAGACGACCGGAAGACCACAGGCCATTGCCTCTACGACCAACCCCGGGCAAGGATCGTTAACCTTGGTATGCAACAAAAGATGAGCCTGTCTGAAAATTGATGGGGCATCCACCTGGGCATAAAGGCCCATAAAACGAACTCGTCCTTGTAATCCAAGACGCTCGACAAGCTTCTGTGCCTGACGACCAGCCTCCGCTTCATCAAAGACCCAACTCAACCGGCCAGTAACCAGTAGCTTGGCCTTGATTCCACGACGGATAAGGGAAGCCAGTACGTGAAGCGCACAGTCAAGCCGGTAGTATTGATACTGCGTACCGCCCAGCAGCAAGACCAAATGGTCAGGATCCGGATCCATCGTGGCTGGTGTAAACAGTTTCGTATCCACCGAGTTATGGAGAATCTCCCACGGCCCATGCCGTTCACCAAGAAACCGGTCCGCACTAAGCTTACAAAACTGGCTTTGATAAAATACATAATCTGCGTCAGCGTGTAGGCGAGCCATTGGCTCGTTGACCTGTTCCCAGCCCGGGCCATACCAACTGGGATAGGCCACACCATTCTGGTTCCACACGACCCGTGCGCCTTTCTTCCTTGCACACCAGGCCATGTGTTCACCTCCATAGGGCATGCGACTGCTCACCATATACAGAATATTGAACCTGCGCGGTGAGTTGGGAAACTCATCCTGCATGCGCTGGAACTTCACCAACCCGCCATGAATCTGATCATGCGAGTCCGGGATTCGCACATGTCCGTAAAAAACCTGGGCGCGTCCCCTCGTTGGACACTCCCCCAGGAGAATGAGAATGCAACGCGGCAAGGCCCAGAGTGGCCGCAGCAGCCAATCTAAACGACGTCGAACGGTTGCGGGAATCGCCCGTTTAAAAAACAAGATCCACGGCACTCAGCTTGTCCTCACACTTTACGTATCAGAACGGCACACCCGGACGGGGCAAAGGGTAGAAAGGGGTCCAGGCGGAGAGCCCGGGTCAGCAGCCAGCGATAGAAGCGGAGCGCCAAGCCTTTGCGCAGCTGAATATCCAGGTGAAGCACACGCTGCACAAGAATCGTTTCTACCCCTGTGATCCATAGCGCATGAAGCAAGAACGAGGGAATTCCGCCAAGTGACCAGACACGTTCGACCTGTAGGCCGGCGCGCTGAAACAGGCCGACCAAACTGCCTGCAGAAAATCGACGATAGCCATGGAACAGGTACAGAAATAACGACCACACGCCGGGGACGATGTGAAGTCCATATGCACCAGGGCGCATGGCTCTAGCTAATTCCTCAGTCGTTCGTTGAATGTTAGGCACATGCTCCAACGCACTGGAGGAAAATGTAAAGGCAAGACTATCCGACGCGAAGCCCAGGTCTTCCGCTGTCATCTGAATAAACCGTCGAGAATCCGCCGAGCTTACTTGCGATGCCCAGCATGCGTGCCGAGCGATGTCGACACCGACATAGAAAGAACTTCTTCCTGCTGTGTCGAAAAGCCGACTCTGCCCTCCAGAGCCACAACCGAGATCGCAGACCGGATCAGGCATGACAAGGTTACCTGCCAGGACCTGCGTTGCCACGGCATGCGTATAGACGCGTAGCGGCGAGGCGCCCTCATCAATCTTCGCTTGTATGGCCCCGCTCACACCGCCCAGGGATACCAAATCGACGGGGACCCGCTGCCCCATTGATTGCACAATCTCACACAACCCATGGCCGAGATACCGCCCTTGCTGTATCCAAGATAAAGGCACATCTCCACAGATCTCAGGCGATTGCCGAAACATCATGCACAAATCCCATCACCGATAGATATTGGTTCGTCACATACTCCAGCGTCGGGATGGCAATCTCTTGCCTGCGCCCCTCATATTCATTGATCAAGCGATCCAGCAGAGCGGGAATTGACTCCGGAGACGAAAACCCAAATCCAGCCTGCCCGGCAATCTCCGGGTGCCCCCCGCTCTGCGCATAGATGGCAGGCAACCCGCACGCAAGTGCCTCCAGTAATGCGTTCGAACAGGGATCATGGCGGCTGGCAGCAATATAGATATCATGCTGTCTGAGGAGTGTGGCCAGCTCTCGAGAAGCAACAGGAGCCACGAGTTGAATGTGTTGAAAGGCGCTTTCCGAATGCCCTACAAAGGTGTACTCGAAGCGATCCCAATCCAAATGCTGATCCAACCACCGGTAAACCGCTCCGCCTTTATTGGGATTGTTCGACCAACTGGTAGAAATCAGCCGTATCTTGCGGCCACTCGATTCCCACCGTCGATTCTCCGAGTGGAAGATCATCGGATCTGCGGCGTTCATAACCACCACAGGCATTGTAAATTCAAGCCCGAGCGCCTGATGAGTCTCCAAACTGTACCTCGACTGAAAAACGGTCACGTCAGCAAGCTCGTGATTGATCGCGTGGATACGTTGATCTATCCCGTCATCCTCCCCCCGGTAGTTCCCGATGGGCCCATCCACGCGATGGATCATACGACAACCCTCTCGCCGAAGGCGGCGAAGCCGACTAAAATCAAAATTGAATGAGTTGAACAAGCAGGCACGCGTGGTCTTCGAAATCGTATTGTTCTCCACCCTAAGCTGCCGCCGTTCGAACTCTCCACGCAAAGCAAGAAGAAACTGGTTGCCGCCCCCGTACGGGGGCCGATAGAAGTCATGGAAGATCGAGATGTCTGCGCCACGCAGTCCGGAAACAAGAAGATCTCTCACAATTCCAAGATAATCCCTGCGCAGCTCATGAAAAATTCTTACCACAGCATCCTTTGCGCGTCACCGCAATGGGTCTCCGCCGTCTGCACTCCTGCTGTTAGCACCTCATTGCCTCAGGGATGTCCAGAAAGGTGATCCCGCCGACATACACACGAAATAAACGATACGGTGAATACTCCGACCTCAACCAACTGCAATCTAAATAGGATGGGCCACGTAGCATAAATACGCCCGAGAGACATACGTCGAAAACTAATACTGGGACGGGGGAAAATCAGACTATAGTGAGTGCCCTCACGCCATTTCCTTGTTTGCGAAAATCGCACAACGGTCCAGCATGGGGCCTGATGCTAGAATACAGGCATACAGACTCAAACTATGGAACGGCATCGGAAAACGCGTGACATGACAGTTCCTGAAAAAATAACTTACCACAGCGATAATCTCAGGGGCTGAGCTCAAATGTTCGTGACGCATCAGGTCACCATAATCCATCCCGTATTTCAATCGAGCGACCAGCCCAACTGTCGCACGCCAGCTGAGCCCCCAGAGAAAGCCGCCTTCCGACGGAATGCCTGCGCTAAACATTCCATCCTTTTCGAGTAATAGACCTGCGCGCGCCACGACGCGTGGCAAATCCGCAATATGTTCGAGCACAGCAATCGATACAATGCGCTCGTATCGCTCGGAGAGGGGAATCTCGTTAATATCTCCATAGAGGCGATTTATCCTGGATGCTTCTAGCTGACTCGAGTACAGCTCCTGAAAAGGCTCGATCGCGTCGTACCGACCGACGGCGGGCTCATACTGAACATGATTGAGTGTTCCGGCCCCGATCTCGAGTAGCCTTGGCGTGTTGGCCTCGCACAGAACCTCGTGGTGCATCCAGCTTTCAAGACGCTGTGCCAATCTGTACAGAAATGTTTTCCCCTCCCTGCTGCACTTGTAAACCTCGGCATAAATCGCCTGCCACCCGTTTGGGAGGGGTGGCCGCAGGCGTGGATATGTCGCTAATAATGACGGAACGTCACCCATCCTCATTTCTTCTACGATACGCCTCCTGAATCCTCTATTGGGGAGTCTCTGATGAGGGGCCCGACTTGCATTGCGCCCACGCCCGCAAGCATTTAGCTCACGCGTTCCGGCACAACGTCCTTCTTGCAGCCTATCCGTTTTTGCAGTGGGAAAGATGGGGCATTCTGAATGTCAAAATTCAGGAACCCGAGTAAAAGCTGTAAGCCAGCAAGTGCAGGAAAGGCAGCAAGCATAACCGTCCCGGCTGTGGCTGGAACCCCGCTCGTAGCGCTCTCCATCCACCGGTCCAAACCGAATCCAGCCCCGAAAGTGAGCAAGGCCATTCCCAAGAGCAACTCGATCGATGCGACATTGAAGTCCCGAAGATAGTAATTGTAGAAAATTCTTTTCACGAAATTGATGGAATGCTTCATGAGAAAAACAAATGCCACGCTCCTGACTCTTAGGCTACTGACTTCTTTTCCATATCGGGCTGCCATCGGAATGTCGATTACCACAGCACCTAGCGTATTAAGACGAAACAGCATGTCTGACTCGAAGAAATAGTCACGGCTAATCTCCTCTAACGGCAGATTCTTCAAAGTCCGGCTGTGTATTGCCGTGTACCCGTTGGTTGAATCAAATATATTCCAATAGCCGGTCGAGAATTTAGAGAAAAATGAAAGTGTCAGATTTCCCAACAGACGAAGGCGCGGCATCATCCGCACATCCTCCAGACGAAAGAACCGGTTACCCTTCGTGTAGTCCGCATTCCCCTCTAATATCGGGCTGATAAAAGAGCCGATCAATCCTGCATCCATCTGACCGTCACCATCAATCTTCACCACCACTTCTGCGCCGTCCGCTAAGGCTGCCTTATAGCCGGTAATGGTTGCTCCCCCAACGCCTTGATTGGCTGCATGAAAGATCACCGTTACCCGCTTATCGCCAATTGTGCTGCGAATGAATTCTCCTGATCCATCAGGGCACTTGTCGTCAATGCAGTAAATCCAGTGAACCTCTGGGCCAATACACTGAATAACGTCTCTGATATGATCAACAACGCGATAACATGGTATGACTACTGCAATGCGGATCATGATACAGCTACGCTAATTACCATTTCAGCGAACATGGCTTGCTTTTGCGCGCGACGGCATATCATGGAAGGACAAGAACGCACTTCCCCTGAACAAATATTAATTACGCCTACGCATCCGAAACAGTCTTCATCCTGAAACGCTTCAAGACAGTTGACAGCGCCAGCTCGGACCGCGATTCATGAGTGCCCTTAATGACATTCCACACGATGACAAACGGACGCCATGGCCGCCAAACCCAAGCCGCGACATAGAATACCACGGTCCCAAATATGCGCAGCAGCTTGAGCATATGGCTTGGCACCGTATCAGTAAACGATTTCGTTCTGCTCGTATCGGCGTAAGAGCGGAGGTCATCGTAATACCTCTCGTCCATCTCGATAGCGCCCGCCACCCTGAGCTGTTCAAATAGCTCAGACCCAGGATAGGGTGAAAAAACCCAGATGCTCAGATCGTGAGCTCCCTCCACAGCAAGCTTCACGACGAAATGAAACGTCTCGGCGATTTCCCTGTATGTTTCACCGGGAAAGCCGATAATGAGATTGCATTTCACATTGAGACCAGCGCCTACGCTCGAACGAATCGAATCTAGCACATCCTCCGGATTGATCCGTTTCTTAATCCGCTTGAGCACCGAGGGCGATCCACTTTCCGGGGCATAAGAAAGGTTCCGACAGCCCGACCGGTACAACAAGGGCGCAACCTCCCCGTCTATTGCCTCAGAACGGGTACCACTGGGAAGCTGCCAAGTAAACGTGAGTCCTCGCTGCTCGATCTTCTGACAAAACTCGACAATCCAGCTTTTCTTAACGATCGCCGTCAAATCATAAAAGTCAAAGTTCGTAGCATTATAGCGCTGTTGGTAGTATGCCAGCTCATCCAGTAGCCTGTCCGGGCTACGCGGAATCCAACGCGTCGTCCACATCTGCGGGCTCGAGCAGAATGTACATTGGTAGGGGCAACCACGGCTCGCCAACACAGGCATAGAACGCCCTCGATGAACACCGAACCCCATCCCCCGATCCAAATATTTCTCGATAGGGATGAGATTCCAGGCGGGAACAGAAATATCGTCAATATTTCGGATGCGGCCATGCGTTCCCGTTCTTCGAATTTCTCCAGTACCCGTTTTGTAGACAATCCCCGTAAGCAGGGACAGGTCCACGCTTCCACCCTGCCAAGACTTAACAATGTTCAGGAGGACTTCCTCGCCTTCGCCGAGAACTGCAACGTCCAGTGCACTCTCGCTGAGGCTTAATTCAGGAAGAGCGGTGATATGTTCACCACCGCCGATGATGAGTGCGGAAGGAAACCGCTTTCTGATCCGGTTGATGAGATCGCGGCATGTCGGCCACTCGAAAGAAAACGCCGCAGATACGCCAATGATTTGAGTGCCGTCAGCAATCCTGGCAACTACCTCATCCAGATGCAACCCATAGAGGAAACAGTCGTTATTTGCTTGATGACGCTCGTCGAGCGATTCTCCGAGGCCATCGACCACCTGCACGCCAAACCCAGCCCCGCACAACGTCCCCGCAAGATAGGCCACCCCAAGTGGGGGCGTGAACTGCACGATAGGGTGACTTTTCGGCACCAGAATTGGTGGCCGGACGAGACAAACTTGCATAGCCATTCCAAAAGAAACTTGGAGCAAGTTTACCCTACTCCGCACTCAAATAAAAGGCAACCTGGCAATCAATACGGCAAGAAATCTGGATATCTGTCGGAGCAGCACCTGCAAACATCTTTCAATCAACATTCAAATGCTTGAATGCTGAAACTGTGTCCCATATAAGCTATTGTGGGCATTAGCATCTAATCATCGTGAGGTGCAAACTCTGTACACGCCCAACATAGGGGTCATTCACAAGCGTACTGACGACGGCGACACGCCCCGGCAGTATACCCCAACAACTGCATGGGAAACGGACGGTCCAGATCGATAGCGCGCGCTGCGGAAAAATAAATGTCAGCCTCCACATACTCGAAACGCTCTCCCTGCTCGGCGCGGATCGATGTCTGCTCCCGTGCCACAAATTGCCGCGGCAAATCCAAAGGCGTCCTAGCGAGCGCGCCAGGGATATTTAAAGCATGCATGAACAAACCACCACTGACGAGTAAGGATATTATCGCTACGACTCGAATCGTCATATGATGTTGACGCTGCAACAATTCGACAAGGGATAGCAAAAGACCCATAATCAATGGGCCTCGCATCAACAACAAGTAACGACCCGGCAACTCCCTCCACGTCCACAAGTTATGCGATGCTCCACCGAGAAGAAAATACATCGAGATAGAGATCGGCAGCAACACCACCCACATCGCATAAAGTACGATTAGATCAGACAGCACCGGCCCAGTGCTGCGAATACGGCTCGACGCCACGTCCAGCATGACCGGAAATTTCGCCCCCACCAAATAGTTGATCGTCATTGCTAATGCCAGGCCAGCAACAAGCGCCAAACCCAGCACAGGCATTGACGCCTGAATGCCAAAAGCCTTCGAAATTAGGCTGCGTGAAAAAAACAACCAAAATGTAAAAACGAGAGCGCTTAACACAACACGTGAGCGAAGCACTTCCCTCCGCAAAAGCAGATCACTGGCAAGCAGACACATGAATAACAGGCTTCCCATTGCCGAATGAACAAGTCCTGCTATCGATACCAGAACATAAGAGGACGAATAACAAGAACTCCAGCGAAGCAGAAACACCGGCAAAACCAGGATCAAAAAGTTGCCACGTGGGAAGCTCGATTCCATCCCGCTAGCGCTGAAAACAAGAAGAACAGTCTGAATCACGCGCTCAACAACTTCGCCAATATCGTGAGGTCTAACGTGCAAGATCCAGATAGGCTGTTGCCAGGGGGAAAACCGATCCATGGCAAGTATGGTCACCATTCCGAGAGCGATACTTACCACTCCATCACGGCGGACGAAAAACAAAGCGCCTCCAAAGACCAACACTGTCAATGTAATTGTGGCATGGAGGGAAATATTGATAATTCTTGTCAATGCCTCCGGATAGACAATAGTGCCGGACGCGAGTCTCTCTAGCGTAAACAGACGTACGCCTTGCATGATCCGAGACAACAAGGGATAGTTGTCGACCAGCCGCTGTCGCTCATCAAAGCGATACGCGTAATACTCACGCTGGACCTCATCTAAATGATCCGCGTAATGCGTACTATTTAAAAGGCGACCAACCGCTTGCCCCAATTCATCATATCGAGCCGTATTAACAGAGCGAATTGACGAGTAGTACAGATAGCCTAGATCATCTTCACTGGGCCGCACTATGACGTCAGCGTGTACTGCAATCCAGAGGCTGGCAATGGACAAAATAATGGCTATCGTTGCTGCTGTGATCGACAACGATGAAAACGGCGTGGCGACGATCCGATTACTCATAGAGGACTCCGGTAAGTATTTAATGGGAAAGAGCTCTTAGTACAGCCCTATATCACGTTTTCAACGGGGATGAACACCGCCTTCAAAAAACCCCTGCATATAGGATCGCCAAAGCGGAATTTGACTTTCATAACTATTAGCCTCCGCAGTCTTTCTCCCACTTTTCAAAGCTTCCGATATCATCTTGGATTGCTGATGGGAAAGCACATGTTCCGCCCAATGCGCCAGCCCATCCGCGTCCTCAACATCCACCACCCAAGCGTTCTCCCCATGCCGAATGAGATCCATGGCCTGCCCAACCTTAGTTGTGACAAGCGGCACACCACTTGCCATTGCTTCAAGTACAGCCTTAGGCCCGCCTTCCTCACGCGACGCAATGAGATAGAGATCCAATGCCTGATAGAACTGGCCGATATCGCCATAGTTCTTCAGGTAGAGATGTGTATACGGCACACCGATCCGCTCCAGACCTGCCTTGACGAACCCTCGGGCAGGGCCTGACAGCAGTACGTACAACTCTGGCACTTCTAGCTTGAGCAGCGAGACCGCCTTGAGGAATACATCCGGTCCCTTGATATCCTTAGGCTCAAGGCCCTCTCCCCACCCGACGCCATCCTTCTGAAATGAGCCAAGGATCACCGCAGACTGAGGCAAATTTAGACGCCGCCTCGCTTCCAGACGAGATGCCGCAGTCTGGAATTCGAAATACGCGAGATTCACGCCAATTGGAATGCGCCGCACTTTGTCCGGATCAATCCCAGATTCAAGGACGACCCGCTCCATCCTGGAATGTGACACCCGCACCCGAGAAATCGTCTCATGATGGCGCCTAAGGCCATGATGCATTTCAGTAAAGGCCTCCGTGGTGCCCGGCAATCCATGGAAAAAATCGATGGAAACCCGGTTCCGTGTCTTAAAATGCCGAGGCTTGAGCAACACACCCTGCGAAGCGTAGTGGCAACACTGTGCCGCGTACGGGCTAATGCCCCGGTTAATCCTGGCATCAAGGCCCAACCGGGACACCACTCGCTGCAACTCCACAGTCTCCTGATCTAGCACCCAGCCAGCAAGATCTGACTGAATCGACAACATCGAATACCTTGGACTAATAAATAGGCTGGTGGCAGCTTGAAGCTGCTGGAGCCCCATGTGGGGAATCATAGATAGTACCCTAGCCGCGCTACCAGCAGCTTGCGCTAGAGCCACTGCTAGATTCGTCATTTCGTGCCCGAACAGATCACCATGTGCCCCAAAAATCGACGAAACAGCCATCCACCAGCCCACATCAGACCACCTCGTATCAGCCAAGGAAGCCGTTTCCCCAGCCAACCAAACTCGTGCTGAAGGCTACGGTGAACGCCCTGCGCGCCATTGATGATCCGGGAATGAACCTGCTCAAAGCCGCAGGATTTGAAGTATCCCTCCAGCTCTAAACGGGTAAACCGATACTGATAGAACCGGGACTGCTCGACCGGACAAACAGGGCTCGATGTCCTACCAAAGATATCCAGAAGAAACAAACGAAAGTTGTGGCATGGAGTCGTCGCGAGATAGACACCCCCCTCCCTCAGCACCCGCCTTGCCTCCTGGATCGCGGACACCGGGCCTTCTTCAAAATGTTCGATACCTCCCCAATTGATAACAACATCGAAAGATTTCTCGCCATAAGGGATATGGCGAAAATCAGCGAACTGGAACCATTCCCCATGACGTTCACGCAGACGGTCAATTGTGTCCGGTGCGATATCGATACCGACAACGCGATGCCCCTGTGACTTCAGAAACAAGGTCCACTCTCCCGACCCACAGCCACAATCTAGAATGTCCAGTGCCCGCGATTCAAATCCAGAAATCGCCTGCAGCATGACCCGATACTCCTCGCGCCGTCGGAGCCGCTGCTCGCGTCGCACATCCTCCTGATGATCCCGCCATCGCTCATCCCAGAACCCCGCCACAAACTCTGTGTCCGACTTAGAGGACGAGCTCGCCATATAATCCTTTTTCATATCAACACTCCGCTGCCCGCAATCCAGA
>SXGR01646860.1_pt1 | contig 16850 bp, 10 predicted proteins | sample 3174711 | NCBI WGS metagenome assembly SXGR01 (sample SAMN11356860, study PRJNA531348) | freshwater metagenome | isolation source: freshwater sample F1-60 | place: China: Fuxian Lake, Yuxi | collected 2017-12-25
AAATAGATTTTGGAAAGCCGCGATAGCCCAAGCAAGCGGGGATGGCTTTTTGAACGTTAACTATATGGTCGTGGCAGAGCTTATCGAGATCGGCAGTGGTAACGCCTGCTTGCACGTGAGCGCCAATCATTTCCAGCACCTCGGCGGCCATTCGACCAGCAATGCGCATTTTTTCAATATCTGCAGGGGTTTTTATAGTGACGGACATGAGTCTTGGTAATCTCGGCTGGAATAATAAAGATTGCGCATTCTAAACGATTTCCGTCTGATTTTACTAAATCGGCAGGTAATACTTAGCCTGCAATTTGGAAATAAAGCGTTATGAACTGCTCTGCATGAATTAATAGGTGTGTTCTAAATAGGCTCGCTGCGAGGTTTGACGTGGAGCAGGTGTTACCCCTCTTCCCAAATTCAAGAGGTTTGATCCTTCATTTTCGAAGAGTGCTTGATGTGGGAAGTGCAATGTCATTTATTTCTTTAGGTTAGTGCCGTGCTAATTGAGCAGGCTCCTCTGTTTAACCCATTCGGTTTGCAGAAGAGTAGTTAAAAAGTCGATTGATTTTTGTGTTAGCCATTTTACGGGTAGAGCAAACTACGTTTAATAAGAGTAACCAATAATGAATATAAATCATATGAAATCTCCTTTGCTTCTAGGGTTAAGAAAGTCTTTGAGTGTGATGAGTTTGTCGGCGGCTATAGGTCTTTCTTTGCCTGTAGTTGCGGCATCTAATGCGCCTATTGTTATACAGGCGGAGGCCTTTGCGGCCATGAGTGGCATACAAACAGAGGTCACGCAGGATGTTAATGGCGGGCTTAATGCGGGTTGGATAGATGCGGGCGACTGGCTGAGTTATTCTGCCGTTACCTTACCCTGTGCGGGAACCTACACAGTGGAATATCGGGTGGCGAGTGCAGGATCTGGCGGTGCGCTGCGTTTAGAAAAGGCTGGTGGCTCGCCCTTGTATGGCAGTCTAAGTTTCACCGGTACCGGTGGCTGGCAAACGTGGAAAACGGTATCGCAAGATGTTGTATTGCCTGCCGGCTCCGTCAGTTTTGGTGTGGCCGCAACGCAAGGCGGCTGGAATATTAACTGGTTTCGTTTAACGCCTAAGTGTGGTGTATCGTCTAGTTCGGTATCGTCTAATTCCAGCACGCCTAGCAGTTTGTCTTCTAGTAGTAAGTCTGTGAGTTCAGCTTCTAGTGCGGTGTCCTCAAAGCTGAGTAGCTCGGCTTCAAGCTTGAGTTCAGTATCAAGTAGCTCTGTTCAAAGTAGTTCTGCTCAAAGTAGTTCTTCGCTCAGTTCAGATCGCAATCGTTACGATGCACCGCGAGCAGCAACGGCACCCATTATAGACGGTGTGGCAGAGGCTCTTTGGGATCAAGCCCCTTGGGCGCCTATCGATGTGTTTTGGTTGGGGGCGCAAGTGCCCACGGCACAAGATTTTTCTGGCCGCTATAAGGCCATGTGGGATGCCAACAATCTGTACCTGCTATTCGATATCACCGACAACGTCTTATTGGATGCAACTGCCAACCCATTGGATCGCTATTGGGACGATGACTCGGTAGAAATTTTCATCGACGAAAACAAAAATGGCGGAAACCATCAGCACAACACCTCTGCTTGGGCCTACCATATTGGTATTTTAGGCGACACAGTGGACTCCACAAATGGCACTAACGCGAAGTTATTGAATGACCATGTTACCCTTCGCCGCGTCACTCTTGGTGGTAAACACCTGTGGGAAATGAGCATGCGTGTGTATGGGGAAAATTACCTTGACGGTACGGCCAACGTGCCGGTTCCTTTGTTTGTAGGTAAGCTCATGGGCTTTTCAGCAGCCTATAACGACAACGACGCCAGCGCTCAACGCGAAAGTATGATCGGCTCGGTGGATACCGTCGGCCACAAAAACAACATGGGCTACATTGATGCCAGTGTATTTGGGTCTATGCGATTAATGGATGTGAATTCGACTAGCTCATCGAGTGCGTCTAGTTCGAGTTCTTCTTCTGCTCCCAAGACGGTTGTATTACAAGCTGAAGACTATGTGCGTGCTAAAGATCTCACCGCTGGTAATGCCGGTAATGCCTATCGTCAAGGCGATGTGGATATAGAAGCTACTACCGATACAGGCGGCGGATTCAATGTAGGTTGGACGGATGCCGGCGAATGGTTAGAGTTTGATGTCAGCCTGGCTGCCGGTACATACGATGTGACTGCCCGCGTTGCTTCAAACAGTGGTGGTGGGTTCACGGTTGCTGTGGGAGATATATCCCCTCTAACCGCAACTGTCAGGAATACTGGCGGTTGGCAGGCGTGGGAAACCGTTAATCTTGGGTCGGTATTTGTCGGCTCCACGGGTAATCGGATTGTTCGAATCAATAGCAATGGTGGATATAACCTCAATTGGATCCAGATTAGCCCTAATTGCGCCACTGATCCTAGTTGCGTAGATACCGACAAAGATGGCGTCAAAGACGCTCAGGATCAATGCCCGAACACGCCGATGGGCGCTACAGTGGATGATAAAGGTTGCACTTTAGTCCCAACCATCACCGCAAAAACGGCCATTGTGGAAATGGGTAAGGGGTTTAACCTTGGGCAGCTATTTGAAAGTACGCAGCACCCCGCAACCTTTGAAACAGCGAAGGCTAAAATAGATGCCTACTATGCGGCGGGTTTTCGTAATGTGCGCATCCCAATCTCGTGGACGGTAGATGTTAGTGGAAGCAAACTGGTCACTGATCCCAATGTGGGTAATGTGAACCGCCTACATCCGCGCCTAGCCGTCATCCAGCAAGTCGTTGATTACGCGCTCTCGTTACCGGGTATGTATGTAGTCATAAATGCGCATCACGAAGGCGGCATAAAAGATGGAAACCAATGGTGGGTTCTAGAACGTTTGTGGGCAGACATTGCAGATATCTTTCGCTCACGTTCGCACAAATTGCTCTTTGAGGTTCTCAACGAGCCGCATTTGACTAACCTTAGTGCGATGCCTGCGGACAACTTACGTAACATGGTGTCTAAAGCGCGCGCAAAAATTCGCGCGGTAGATCCGGAGCGTTTAATTGTCTTTGGTGGTAATCAATGGTTTGCCGCAAACGAAATGGCGGCTACCTGGCCCAATTTGGATCTTATGGGGGGCGGGCAAGACAAATTTTTGTTAGCTACTTTCCACCACTATGATCCATGGGCGGCATTCCATTCTGAGGATACGTGGCCTAAAAACCTGAATTTTACCGATGACACCGTGGCTGGCCCCATGAACACAATGCTCAGCTGGGCAAATACAGTGGGTGGTGGTATGCCGGTTTATATTGGCGAGTGGGGTGTAAGTTGGGGTAAGTTAAGACCTGCAATGACCTGCAACAATCTACGTTTATGGTATCAAAAATTTGGCCCCATCTCGTCGTCTAAAGGTACGGCAACGGCCGTTTGGGATGATGGCGGTTGGTTCAAAATTTTTGATCACGGCACTAAGTCGTTCAATAATAATCTAGCGATATGCGTGAGCGGTGTTTGCAATTGGGATACCAGCGAGCGTTTCAATAGCGGATGTTTTTAAATGCAAGCTGCGCGATAAGTCTGTGTAGTTGCAGGCTTATCGCGCAGGTTCGAGCTTAAGCGGTTAACTTACGATTGCGGACCTGCGTCAAGGCATGAATTACCCCACGCAGCTCCGCCAATCCTTTCATTCTTCCTGCAAACGAATAACCGGGGTTGATGCCGGTTTTGCCAATTTCGTCGCCCATTAAATGGCCGTGATCTGGGCGCATAGCCATTTTCGGTAGCTTGCTGCCCGCTTTATCGCGGCGCGCCTCTTCATCTAATAGCGCATCAATAAGGCCGACCATATCGTTGTCGCCATCTAAATGGTCAGATTCGTAGAAGGAGCCGTCGTCTTCACGCTTGATATTGCGGAGATGAACAAAATAAATTCGCTCTCCAAATTCACGTGCCATAGCCACCAAATCGTTGTCACAGCGCGCGCCGTAGGAGCCTGCGCACAGGGTTAAGCCATTGGCTGGGCTGGGTACGGCATTGAGCAGGGCGCGGGCATCGTCAGCGGTTGAAACTACGCGCGGCAAGCCGAACAGGGAGAATGGCGGGTCATCGGGGTGAATTGCCATGCGCACGCCCACTTCTTCCGCGACGGGGATGATTTCACGCAAGAAGGCAAACAGGTTGGCGCGCATGCCTTCGTCGCCCATTTTGATAAATTGGTCGATGGCGGTGCGAATGCCGTCGCGGTCATAAGAGCCTTCGCCACCGGGCAAGCCGGCGATGATGTTCTTTTCTAATAGCGCTTTTTCTTCATCGCTCATCGCATCCAAGCGCGCCTTGGCTTTGGCGAGTACATCGGGCTTGTAGGATTGCTCTGCGCCCGGGCGCTGCAGCATATACACATCGTAAGCGGCAAAATCGCTCATTTCAAAGCGCAGCGCCTGAGCTTTGTTCGGCAAGGTATAGCTGAGGTTGGTGCGCGTCCAATCTACCACGGGCATAAAGTTGTAACAGACATCGTAAACGCCAGCCGCCGCTACATTGCGAATGGATTGTTTATAGTTTTCGATCAGCTGCAGATAGTTGCCGGTGCGGGTTTTGATATCGTTGTGCAGTGGAATGCTTTCAATCACTGCCCACTCTAGGTTGTGGGCTTCAATAAAAGCTTTGCGCTCTAGGATATCGGCCATAGGCCAAATGTCACCCGTTTTCATGTGGTGTAAAGACGTCACTATGCCGGTCGCGCCTGCTTGGGCTATATGTTGCAGTGTGACGGGGTCTTTGGGGCCAAACCAGCGCCAAGTTTCTTTCATAAGTAAGAGGCTCGCTAAGATTTGCAGTTTTCATCCGTTTCGGGGTGATTTTTTCGGGGTGATTTTATAGGAGCGACTAGTGTACAAGTTGAAGTTGAGCCTAATCCACTTGATTTTTTCGGCGATGTACTAGGAGAAAGGGAATGAGGTGATAGCGGCTATCTCTTAAGGCTGAAAAGCGAAAAGAGCTTAAGTTGGAAATAGGTGCTAATGGCTGTTTCGCGCCAATACTGAAAAATGATAAGTGTCGTTTGCCCTAAGATTAAGAGCTTGGCGTGAGTGTTTGGCTTTCTACCAAGCCATGCTCAAGTTAGCAAAATCTACACTTTTCTGATCTTTTCTCATTTGCTGCATAAATCCGCGATAGTACAAGTGCTCATCAAATGCTGCATTGGCGGCTGGTTTGCGCGGAGCTGTCAGGCCTTTTTGCGCGTCGGTTTGACCCTTGAAGAAGGCGGAAGAGTTTGGGATTGCTTGGTTTGTCATATACAGTCCTAAAGTTTTGTAAGAGCCTTGTTTGGGTAGAATATACACAGTTGATCGTTCTGGTTCAATCAATATAGTTGAGTTTTGTTACTGTTTGAATCAGTGGTTGAGTGGAATGGCCTTGGCAACCCATAAATGTTTTGAAGCTTGGGTTTTATTGGTTGAGATATTGTGGTATAAAGCGCGCCTCATTTTTGGCATCAGCTGGCTTTTCAGCAGGTTGCTGTCAATTGTAGAGATTAACTTTAACGTCACACACGTATCGTCACGCAACATCTGGGTGCCTAAAAGCGCAAGCTGGCAGGTTGATTAGCGGGGTATGTGGAGGCCTAACCCAATACTTATCTACAGGAAATTCAATATGCAAGTTAGCATGCGCGATATGCTCTCCGCCGGTGTCCACTTCGGTCACCAAACCCGTTACTGGAATCCAAAGATGAATAAGTACATCTTCGGTGCGCGTAACAAGATTCATATTATTAACCTTGAGCACACTGTTCCTGCGTTCAATGAAGCTTTGGCTTTAATTCAACAAATGGCGTCTCAAAAGAAAAAAATTCTGTTTGTTGGTACCAAGCGCGCTGCGCAAAAGACCATCAAAGAGCAAGCTGAACGCGCTGGCCAACCCTTTGTGAGTCACCGTTGGTTAGGTGGTATGTTGACCAACTACAAAACCATCCGCGCTTCAATCCGTCGTTTGTCTGAGCTAACCGCTCAAAGCCAAGACGGAACTTTCACAAAATTGACCAAGAAAGAAGCTTTAATGCGCTCACGCGACATGGAAAAGCTTGAGCGTTCAAGTGGTGGTATCAAAAACATCAATGGTTTGCCAGATGCGTTGTTCATCATCGACGTTGATCATGAGCGTATTGCAATTCAAGAAGCTAACAAGTTAGGCATCCCTGTTATTGGTGTTGTTGATACCAACAGCAACCCAGATGGTGTTGACTATGTTATCCCAGGTAATGACGACGCCATCCGCGCAATCAAGTTGTACGCTGCTGCTGTAGCTGATGCTTGCTTGGAAGGTTCTAAGTCTGTATCTGCTGTACCCAACAAAGATGAGTACGTTGCTGCTGAAGGTAGTGCTGAATAATTTCAGTCGCTTCTAGCCTAGGCCCTTAAGGGTTAGCTAGCTAAACGTGAGAAGGGGGCTTGGCCCCCTTTTTGTATCAAAGCCTTACGCTTTTATTAAAAGTTTAACTTTAAAGAGGAAATAATCATGGCAGCTGTTACTCCTGCATTAGTGAAAGAATTGCGCGACCGTACCGCCTTGGGCATGATGGAATGTAAAAAGGCATTGAATGAAGCTGATGGCGACATCGAATTAGCCATTGAAAACCTGCGTAAAGTGTCTGGCTTGAAAGCCGCTAAGAAAGCTGACCGCACTGCTGCTGACGGCGTTGTTGCTGTTAAAGTTGCTGCAGACAATAGCTACGCTGTAGCGGTAGAAGTTAACTCTGAAACTGACTTTGCTGCACGTGAGCCAAACTTTGTTGCCTTCGCAAACAGTGTGTTGGAAGCGGCATTCGCAACCAAACAAACTGATGTTGCCGCCTTGATGGCAGGTGATTTGGAAGCAGCGCGTGAAGCGCTGGTTCAAAAAATCGGTGAAAATATTGGCGTTCGTCGCATCAGCTTGGTTGAAGGCGGCGTAGTGAGCGGCTACTTGCACTTGAACAGCCGTATTGCGGTATTGGTTCAATTGGAAGGTGGTAACGACGAAATTGGTAAAGACATTGCTATGCACGTAGCGGCTGTTAATCCAGTGGTTGTTAGCTCTGATCAAATGTCTCCAGAAGTGGTTGAGAAGGAAAAAGAAATCATTCGCGCTCAACCAGACATGGCCGGCAAGCCATCTGAAATCGTTGAGAAAATGATTGTTGGCCGTATCAACAAGTTCTTGAAAGAAAGCAGCTTGGTTGACCAGCCTTTCGTTAAAAACCCAGAGCTGACTGTTGCCCAATTTGCTAAAACGGCTGGCGCGACGGTTAAGAGCTTTGTGCGTTTGGAAGTGGGTGAAGGTATCGAAGTTGCTGTAGTTGATTTCGCTGCTGAAGTTGCAGCACAAGTAGCTGCAACTAAAGCGTAATTCGCTTCAGCTGTAAAGCTTACGAAAACCCGCACAGGGCAACTTGTGCGGGTTTTTTTTGTGCTGCTTGTTAGTTTTTTGCGCGTAATTCACGCACGCCTTTGCCTAATTTTTTGCGCAATAAGCTGCGCAAGGTCGTTCCGTCGGAATAGCCAACCAGCGTGGCAATTTGATCAATGCTTTCGGTGCTCGTTTGTAATAAATGTACGGCACGTTCAACACGTAAATCTTGAAAATACACAAGTGGGGATTTGCCGAGCACAGTTTGAATTCTTCGGCCGAGTGTTCGCTCGCTAGTGCCTATGGCATGGGTGGCTTCGCTCATTGAGAAGCCCTGAGCCAAGCGGCCGCGCGCCCAGCGTTCAAAGCGTTCTACGATGGGATCTGTGTGGGCAACGTGGTCAGGTATAACAAAAACTGCCTGCGATGCGCGTGGTTCAATCAATAAATAGCGTGCGCAAAGTGCAGCCAAGGAGGGGCTGCGGCTTCTTACGACGCCCAGTGCGAGGTCTAAATGGGCGAGCGCTGCCCCTGCTGTGGTAAAGCAGGCGTCGTTGACCAACATTCGTGAGTCATCGAGCGCTACCCTTGGGTATCGTTGTCGGAACAGTGCCGATAACCACCAAGAAGTTGTTGCTTGGTGGCCGTTCAATAAACCTGTCTCTGCCAGAACAAAGGTGCCGGTGCAGGCGGCTCCAATAGATGCGCCTGCGGCAGCCCATTTTTGCAGGAGAACGCCTGCGTCTTTGACCTCTTTGCGCTCTAGTGCTTCTGCCAAGGGCGCGGGCATTTTGCTGCCGAGTGCGGGTATTAACACAATGTCTGGCGTGGGCAGTTGGTGGGCTAATAGGCTGGGTATGGTTAACCCTTGCGAGGTGCACACTTTTTTGCGCAGGCTGACAATGCGCATGTCTAGCGGCGATACGCTGTTTTCAACGGCGGCCAGTTCGTTGGCTGTGGTGATGACATCGGTCAGCGATGACAAGCCAATATCGAATACGCCATCAAGGGCAAGAATATAAATTAGCATGGCGGTAATGGTACCATAATTGACGTTTCCGCCACTATAGCAGAATTGGGTAGATCTTTAGAATAGCTCCTGTGACATCAAAACTGTCCACATAAATTTAAAACTACTTACTACTAAAGGAACACAGATCATGGTCAATTTTGCAATTCTCGCGCAAGTAACCGCTAAAGCAGGCAAAGAAAACGCAGTTGAAGAATTTTTGAAGAGTGCGCTAGCGCTGGCAAACCAAGAAGAGGGGACAACCGTTTGGTTTGCGATAAAACTGAGTGCATCAAGATTTGGTATTTTTGATGCCTTTCCAGACGAAGCCAGCCGTGAGGCGCACCTTGCCGGCCCAATTGCGGCGGCTTTAATGGCAAATGCGGCTGAATTATTGGCGGAACCCCCTGTTATTGAAAAAGTTGGCGTGCTTGCCGCTAAATTGGCTTGATCATTTGAGCCGCATTAGATGTTTTGGGTAATGTAATTTCACATTTTATGAAGCCGCTGAAAAAAGAATTTCAGCGGCTTTTTTTGCGATTGAGGAGTCTGTCACAAAAGTTCACGAGTTTGTCACCCTGCTTCACAACGGAATCCTCAACTTCACCTGCATGGCGCTCAACTCATGCACAAATCTAACTTGAGTAGAGCTGTTTTGAAATTTATCTGAATCTGATCACAACTTTTGTGTGCTCTGGGCAGCCAATTCCGAAAAGTGCGGAATGCTGTTTGGGTTCAACGAAGTTCTCAGCGCAGCTTACGCTTTGTCCTTGGGTCGCATAGACATCCTTAGCTGCATAACTTTGCATTTAATTGTGGGTATCAATAATGAAAAACAATCTCTCAATGTTCGCGTCTGGTGTTGTTGGTAAATCTTTTTTAAAAGGCTGCATTAAAACCTTATGTGGTTTTGCATTGCTGGGTACAGTTGCGAGTGCGAGTGCAGCGGTACCAGCCTTAACCGTTCAAGGTAATAAGGTGCTTGTTGGTGGTGAGCAAGGAGCCCTTGAGGGTATCTCCCTGTTTTGGAGTAATACCGGTTGGGGGTCAGAAAAGTACTATACCGCTGATAATGTAAGACGTATAAAAAACGAATTCAAAGCCAATATCGTTCGTGCTGCGATAGGGCATGGCGCTGGCGGCGGTGTTCAGCAGGACTGGGTTGGCAATATGGCGCGACTTGATGCTGTTGTTCAGGCTGCTATCGACAATGATATGTATGTGATTATCGACTATCACAGTCACATTGCGAGTGAAAATTGGGAGTCGGCTGATGCATTCTTTGAGCAAGTGGCAAAGAAATGGGGCAAGCATAACAACGTAATATACGAAATTTTCAACGAACCCTTGAACGTTAGTTGGGATTCAAAACTCAAACCCTATGCCGAGCATGTGGGTGCAAAAATTCGTGCTATCGATCCTGATAACTTGATTATTATGGGTACTCCCAATTGGTCGCAAGATGTTGATGCCGCCTCACGAAACAAAGCCAATGTGTCCAACATGGCTTACACCATCCATTTTTACGCAAATGGTCATGGCCAATGGCTTCGGAATAAAGCACAAACAGCAATCAATAATGGCCTACCTTTGTTCGCTACTGAATGGGCTGCAACTGAACCCAGCGGCGATGGCGCGTTAAATAAGGGTGAGGCTTGGGAGTGGATTAAGCTTCTTCGTGCTAATGGGATCAGTCATGCAAGCTGGGCTTTCCATGATAAGTGGGAAACGTCGTCATTCTTTAATGGTGATGGTTCATTAAAAGAGTCAGGTCACTTTATTAAACAAGTTCTGGCAGACCGCAAAAAGTTCTCTTGGGAAGGCGGAGGCGGCTCTTCTAGTTCTAGTTCAAGCAGCGTTCCTAGCGGTGGCGTTATTCAGGCTGAAGACTACGCTCAAATGAGTGGCGTGAAAACAGAGGTAACAAGCGATGGCGGTGGTTTAAACGTTGGTTGGATAGATGCAGGTGATTGGATGACCTATCCTGTAAATATTCCAGCAGCAGGTAAATATAAAGTCTCTTATCGCGTAGCCAGCTTGAATGGTGGTGGATTACTACAGTTGGAGCAAGCGGGTGGTATGCCTTCCTATGGTTCGGTGAATATTACTGGCACTGGCGGTTGGCAAACATGGGTAACGGTAGATCACATAGTGACCTTGCCTGCAGGGCAACAAACCTTAGGGCTTGCCGCAAAAACGGGTGGGTTTAATCTCAATTGGTTTAAAATTGAGCCAGTTTCAATTGACTCGTCTAGTTCATCTGTATCGTCAAGCTCATCTAGTTCGTCTTCATCTAGCGCACCAAAAGGCAAGTGCGTGCAAACAGTAAGCAGCGATTGGGGTTCAGGTTACTCAGGTGCAATTCGCTTTACGAACACCGGTACAACGGCTATTAACGGCTGGACAATTGGTTGGAAATATAGCGACAGCACTCAAGTAACCAATGTATGGAATGCAACTTTAACCGGTAGCAATAATCCATACTCTGCCACCAATGTGTCTTACAATGCTGTGATTCAACCTGGTCAATCAGCTGAGGTTGGGTTTAATGCCAATAAAGGCTCTGCCACTGTGAATACGCCAACGTTTAGCGGTGCATGTTTGTAAGTTTAGTGGTGCATGTTTGTAAGTTAATTTAGCCTTAATGAAAGCCCCAGCAGGCCTTGCTTGTTGGGGTTTTTTTATGGGCGATGAGATGTTTTTTCAGTCAGCCAAGTGTCATTCAAATACTAAAACCTTGCGCCTATCAATGCCTGCAAAGTGTCACCCTGCTTCACACTTGTCCGCACAAATACCTCAAAAGTTCCTCACGTTAAGCAAATACTTAGCTTGAATAGAGCTTTACAGCCAATCACTTAATCTAGCTCAAGCTTTTGGCGTTGATGCAATCCCGTGTTGGGGGCGCAGGCGTTGAAGCAACATTGAGCGATTAGCCCTGCCGTGAAGGAGGTTTTGTCGCGACTTTTCATATTTACTAATTATGAGCAGATCAATAATGAATAATATTCTCTTTAACTCCAAGCGTATAAAAGCGCTTAAAAAGTACGTAGGTGCCTTGGGTGGGCTTGCGTTACTCGGTTGTGTAGAAAGTGCGGAAGCCGTGCAAGCACTTTCTACCAGTGGCAATAAAATTCTCGCGGGCGGTCAACAAGCGAGCTTTGCTGGGATGAGTCTGTACTGGGGTAACAGCTCTTACGGCGGTAATCAGTATTACACCGCTGGCGCAGTGGCTACCTTAAAGAACGATTGGAAGGCCAATTTAGTCCGCATTGCTGTGCCGTTTGACGATCATGATTGGGCCGCTAATGGTTCAGCACCTTTCATAAAAGAAAAACGTCTCCCTGATGGTTACATGGAAAGCCCGCAGCAACACCTTCAACGTATTAAAACCATTGTAGATGCTGCCGTTGCTAACGATATGTACGTGATTATCGATTTGCATGGCCACCACAATGATCAGCATCGTGCAGAGGCTATTGCCTTCTTTCAAGAGATGGCGCGCCTTTACGGTAACCTTCCCAATGTGATTTATGAACCCTTCAATGAACCTATCAGCCTGCCGTGGAACTCTGGGTTGAAGGATTACCATACGGCTGTTGTATCAGCGATTCGTGCCATAGACCCAGATAACCTGATTGTGTTGGGTACTAGCATGTGGTCGCAAAATGTGGACGAAGCATCGACCTCGCCACTGACAGGATTCGGCAATATCGCCTATACCTTGCACTTTTACGCCGGTACTCATCGCGACGAATTGCGCGCAAAAGCACAAACAGCGTTGAATAACGGCATTCCTCTTTTTGTAACTGAATGGGGCTCATCTGCTGCCGATGGTAATGGTGGCGTATTCCCAGAAGAGACCATGAAGTGGGCCGATTTTATGAAAGCGAACAAAATCAGCCATGCTAACTGGTCGTTGACTGCATTAAATGAGACTTCTGCTGCATTAAAGCCTGGAGCAAACGTCAATGGTGGTTGGAGCAATGATCAGCTGTCTACCTCAGGTGCTTTGGCAAAACAAATTATCAGCAGTTGGCCGCAAATAGGTGGCGCGAGTTCATCAAACTCTAGCGTCAGCTCATCGCCTAGCTCAATACCTAGCTCCAGCGGTGGTTCATTTTCACTGACTGTCCAAGCTGAAAACTTTAATAACATGAGTGGCGTTCAAACCGAGTCAACTACCGATGCGGGTGGCGGTTTAAATGTAGGATGGTTAGATGCAGGTGATTGGATGGCCTATCCCGTCTATATTCCTTTAACGGGTAAGTACAAAGTGTCATACCGTGTAGCCAGTTTGAACGGCGGCGGATTGTTGCAACTTGAACAAGCGGGTGGAACGCCAGTTTGGGGTAGCGTCAACGTTACCGGTACGGGCGGCTGGCAAACGTGGGTGACGGTGGATCACATTGTGACCCTGCCTGCAGGTCAACAGACTCTTGGGCTGGCGGCGAAGGTAGGTGGTTTCAACATCAACTGGTTCAAAATTGAATATGTTCCTACGCAAAATTCATCAAGCTCCATTCCTACTTCATCGGCACCTTCCTCTACTAGCTCTGTTGCGACCAGCAGCAGTAGTGCTCCATCTGGTGGTAGTTGCACGCAGGTGATCACTAGCGATTGGGGAACAGGTTACACAGCGGCCATTCGTTTTACTAACAAGGGCAGCTCGGCCGTAAATGGCTGGACGATTGGATGGCAGTACAGCGATGGCACCAAAGTCAAAGACAGCTGGAATGCCACTGTGACAGGTACAAATCCTTACACTGCAACCAATCTTTCATGGAATGGTGTGGTGCAACCTGGTCAAACCGTAGAGTTTGGATTTAATGCCGACAAAGGTTCTGCAATTGCGACTTCGCCTGTCTTTTCAGGGGCTTGTAAAGTTAGCAATGGTTCATCCTCAAGCGTCGGATCCAGTGTGAAATCAAGTGTTGGATCAAGCGTGAAATCAAGTATCGGATCAAGCGTTGGATCAAGTGTGAAATCAAGCGTTGGGTCAAGTGTCGGATCAAGCGTTGGGTCAAGTGTCGGATCAAGCGTGAAATCAAGCGTCGGCTCAAGTGCGAATAGCTCTGCTAGCAGTACACCACCTGGTGTGCGTATGGATAACCCCTTCGTAGGTGCCAAGTGGTACGTCAACCAAGATTGGGCGCAAAATGCCATTGCTTTTGGTGGCGCAGCAGGTGCAAAAATTGCGACTAACAACACTGCGGTATGGATGGATCGTATTGCGGCCATTTCACCTGCTGACCCTAAAGTGTTGGGCTTGCGTGCGCACTTAGATGCAGCCTTGAACCAAGGTGCAAACCTGTTCCAAGTGGTTATCTATGATTTGCCAAATCGCGATTGCTTTGCATTAGCGTCTAATGGCGAATTAAAGATGAAAGAAAATGGCTTCAATCGTTATAAAAACGAATACATCACGCCTATTGCGGCGATCCTTGCCGACCCTAAATACGCAAGCATTCGTATAGTGGCAATCATCGAGCCAGACTCCTTGCCCAACTTGGTGTCTAACTTAGCAGATCCAGATTGTGCAGAGGCAAACGGCCCAGGTGGTTATGTTGACGGTATTAAATTTACGCTAAATACCTTCCAGCCAATTACCAACGTATACAGCTACCTTGATATTGCGCACTCAGGCTGGTTGGGTTGGGATGAAGGCTTTGGTAAAGCGACAAAATTGATTTCCGATACCATCAAAGGCACGGTGCACGGTGTGAATAGTGTTGCGGGCTTCGTATCAAATACCTCGGGTTACACGCCTTTGAGAGAGCCGTTCCTCGATTCCTTGTCCTCAAGCCCATTGCCTGGCAGTAACGGTAGCAAACAAGTGCGCGAAGCTAAGTTCTACTCTTGGAATAAGCATTTCAGTGAAATTTCCTACGTAACCGCTTTCCGTCAAGAAATGATTACCTTGGGTTTCCCGAGTTCGATTGGTATGTTGATTGATACATCGCGTAATGGTTGGGGTGGTGCTAAGCGTCCAAAAGCACTATCAACCAACACTGCTGATGTAGATACCTTTGTTAATCAATCACGTGTAGACCTGCGTTCGCACCGTGGTATGTGGTGTAACCAGTCTGGCGGTATTGGTGAGCGCCCAACCGTTGCGCCAGAGCCGGGTATCGATGCCTATGTGTGGGTAAAACCACCAGGTGAATCAGACGGTGTGGCCAGCGATATTAAAGATCCAAATGATCCAGCAAAAGGCTTTGATCAGTTCTGTAATCCAGTGTTCATAGAGCCAAGTGCCAATGTACCAACAGGGGCGCTACCTAATGCACCACATGCAGGCCAATGGTTTACAGATGGGTTCAACGTGTTGCTGCAAAACGCAAACCCAGCCATTCAGTAAAAGGTGGCATTAGCTCAGGGAGCGAGCACAAAAAAATACACAGACTATGTGGCTTGTAAAAATATTTAGTTAAAGTGCTTAAGCCGACTGCAAAGTCGGCTTTTTTATTACGTGGAAGGTATTAATGATGAGAGGGGATTTAACTATTTTTTTGCGTGCACTTTTTTGCGGTATTCCGTCGGCGTGGTGCCAACGATGCGATTAAAATGTCGCTGAAAAGAAGCTTGACTATTAAAACCCGATTTGAAAATGATTTCTAAAATGGAATCTTGAGCATGTTCAGCAGAAGCGAGTAATCGCTTCGCCTCTTCAATTCTAAAACCGTTAATAAAATCAAAAAAAGTCACGTTGTAATGCGTATTAATAATGCGCGATAGGTCGCGAGGCCTCATCGAAATCTCGTTAGCAAATCGTTCTAAATTAATGTTGCTTTCCAAATAGAGTTTTTGTTGGTGTATAGCGGTTTCAATGATATCTATTTTTTCATTATCTAAATGCGAATCTGCTTTTGGTGTATTTTTTTTATAAAGTTCGTTGCCTATTGTTAATAGCTCCCTTGTGTTTTGAAAGCCGAAGGCAAAGAGTCCGTTGACCTGCAATACAATTAAATAGACATTAATAATGCCCATAAGATCATTGAACTGAGCATTAAAGTATCCGCCTAAAAAGTAATGTACAAAAGACCAGCTCCACGAAATAAGAAACCCGAGTAGCACCCAATCAGCAAGGCGCAGCTCTAATGAATTTATTTCTGAATAGCTTTGTTTGAGCTGTTGGCGAAGTTGGTACTCTAACCAAATACTGCTTATTAAGTACATGAAGGGGAGGCAGCGTCCGAGTGCCCACACAAATTTGCGCGCTGCCGATTTGTCAGATGCAAGCTGCGACCACGGCAGCCAATCTTCCGCCGTAATACCAAAGATCAAAATGGTCGCAATAGCGATTAAGGCCGGCACTAGATGAATCAGGGTGCGCCAATGCCTTAGGTCTATATCCTCCGATAAGGAGCGAAAATAAAAATAGAGTGCAGGCCCTTGTAGTAAAAGAGACAAGGTAAGTAGTACAGGAAAAATAACCGTTTTATCGAGTTCAAGCTTTTGTAAATCCACATTCCAAATAAAGATGGTGGCGCAAAGGCTTAAAGCAATCAAAAAGGAGAAAAGAGCGAGAAGTTGCCGTGGCTGCTTTCTTTGAGCGGGCAGAACCAGCAGGAGTGCCATTAAAAAAAGACATTCTATGATGGTAATGATCAAAACCATGTCGTGAATGTTGAGAAAACCGGTCTTCATTAGGGCGTCATCCAAAAATTAAAGTGCGCGCGTTAAATACTGTGCAAAACCACCAACATACAGAGTCTAGTTAAGGGTGGCTAACCTGCAAAAAAAAGAGCGCCCTTAGGCGCTCAAAGCACAACAATGCTAAAGATTCGGTTATTGGATGGTATAGCTTGCTAGGGTTGTAGGGGCAGTGCATTTCCCACCGCAGGCGGTTGGAAAGCTGAATGTGTATACGCGCCCGCCATTGATTAGCTGATCGTTTGCATCGTAAACACGAATTTGAAATTGGCTTACTCCTCCTTGCAAAAGGTAGGCTTGACCCATGTCGCTGTTCATGGCTACAGGTGTCCACACACCATTTATCAATTGCTCAACACCGTGAATGCCGCGTTCTAGGTGGTTTATAGAAATGGCTGGCCAATACTTTTCGGCACCTTGCATGAAGTAGATGTTGATATCGCCCTGGTAGTTAGGGGCATCTATATAGCGCCAAGAGATTTTGCGGTTGTTAAAATGGTCAGGAAGCAAGTTGACAACTTGGCCATTAATGGCAAATTGATTCTTCACGGCAGCGGTCGCCAAATCAAGGTGATAGCGGCTGTCACGGCACCACGCATTGTCGTCACCACAAGAATCGGCGACGATCATGTCCAGTTCTGCGCCCTGATTTCCATCGTTAAACCAGCCGCTCCCTTCGCGACAAAACGCAAGATTTTGAGCGCCATCGTTTAGGCCGTTACAGGCTTCTTTAATGGTGACGCGAACCCAGCGGCCGCAATTTTTCCCATTATTAAACTCGCCGAG
>SXGR01208681.1_pt1 | contig 16846 bp, 16 predicted proteins | sample 3174711 | NCBI WGS metagenome assembly SXGR01 (sample SAMN11356860, study PRJNA531348) | freshwater metagenome | isolation source: freshwater sample F1-60 | place: China: Fuxian Lake, Yuxi | collected 2017-12-25
ATGGCGGCTGGGCCATGCTGTGAAGGATGAATCAATGAATGCAACGGTTGACTTGGTCATTCGCGGCGCACAGGTGGTGAGCGGCACTGCCATCTACCGCGCGGCGGTGGCGGTGAAGGGCGAGAAGATCGTGGCGGTGGGCGATGACAACCTCATGCCGCCTGCCCGCGAGACCGTGGATGCCACCGGTCTTTATCTGTTGCCGGGCGCAATTGATAGCCATGTGCATTTTCGTGATCCTGGCTATGCGCACAAAGAGACCTGGAAGACCGGCTCTGCCGCTGCGGCGTGCGGTGGGGTGACTACCGTTTTCGAGATGCCGAACACCAACCCACCAACCGGAACGGTTGAGGCGTTACGGATGAAGCTGGACGCCGCGCGATCTTCTCATGTCGACTATGGCATTCACGCGCTGTTCGGTGATGAGTCCGTAGACCGGCTTGAAGAACTACTGGATGCCGGTGCCACCAGCTTCAAGGCCTTCGTGGGCAACACCTTTGGCAACCTGCCCGCGCCGACCGATGGCGCTTTGCTCGAGGGCTTCGAGACGCTCGCAGCCAGGGGTGTGCGCACAGTGGTGCACGCCGAAAATTCGTCGATCATGGCGCGGCGCGAAATGAAGCTGAAGGCAATGGGGCGTACCGATCCCCTCGCGCATCTTGCAGCCCGTCCTGCGGTCGCCGAAATCGAAGCCATTGGCCGCGTGATCGCTCTGGCCGAATGGACGGGTGCCCGAATCCATATCGCGCATCACAGCTCGGCCGATTCGCTCTTTCTGATCCGCGAAGCCAAGCGCAGAGGCGTGGACATCACGGTTGAAACCTGCCCGCAATACATGCTGATCAATACCGATCACATGAAGAAGATCGGCGGCGTGTTGAGGCTCAATCCACCGATTCGCGAGCCGCGCCACAACGAGCCCATCTGGCAGGCGCTCAAAGAGGGCTTGATCGACATGATTGCGACCGATCATGCGCCGCATACGCCGGAAGAGAAAACCCGCGAGGACATCTGGGCCTGCGACTGTGGCTTCCCCGGTGTCGAAACCCAAATGCCGCTCATGCTCACCGAAGTCAACCGGGGGCGCGCCACGCTGATGGACTACGTTCGCTGGAGCGCCGAGGCGCCCGCGCGCGCCTGGGGGCTGTGGCCGCTCAAGGGTCGAATCGCGCCAGGCGCCCATGCGGATCTGGTGCTGATTGACATGAACCGTCGCGGGCGGCTGAACCAGGGACGTCTGCAGTCGATCAGCCGCATTTCGCCCTGGCATGGCCGTACCGTGGTGGGCATGCCGCTTCACACCATTGTGCGTGGCCGCTTTGTGATGCGCGACGGCCAACTGCTACCCGATACCGCGGGCTGGGGTGCGTCGGTCAAATCGGTTCAGAACATGCCGTCTCCCGCACCGAGGAATACCGATTTCACCACGCGCGCAATCGCTCAACGCCCAGCCGACGTGCCCGCGTCGGCACGCCCGTCCGAAGGCGCGCAGGATTCGCTTTGGGCCGATGAGTCGTATCTCCATCCGCTTCCACGCACGGATCAATGATCATGCGTGTTCAAAAAAAAAGTGTGCAGCGGGTGGCGGCGAGTGGTCCGGGCGACCTTGCGGGTGTGCGCGCCCTGATTGCAGCGGGTGAGCTCGACCCCCGCGCGATCGTGGCCGTCATGGGAAAAACCGAAGGCAATGGCTGCGTGAATGACCACACGCGCGAATACGCGAGCGTGATGTGGGCGGGGCTGCTTGCCCAGGCGCTGGGCTGCACCACGGATGAAGCGCACCATCGGGTTGCCCTCGTGATGTCGGGCGGCACTGAGGGCGTGCTCTCGCCCCACTTCACGGTGTTCAGTCGCAGCTGGGTCGAGGTCGCCGAGCCTTCCGCCATTAAACGCATGGTGATCGGCTGCGCGCAGACGGCTGCGTTTTCGCCCGAGCAGCTGGGTCGGCGCGATCAGGTGCAGGCCACCGCCGACGCGGTCCGTGCAGCCATGAAAGACGCCGGGCTCACCGATCCGGCCGATGTGCATTTCGCGCAGGTGAAGTGCCCGCTCCTGACCTCCTCAAAGGTTGGCGACTGCCTGTCGCGAGGGCTTGAGCCGGTCACGCGCGACACCTATGAATCCATGGGCTATTCGCGGGGCGCTTCCGCGCTCGGCGTGGCCGCTGCGCTGGGCGAGACCGATATCGGTACCCTGTCGGATACCGACATCCTGTCTGATTGGGGACGGTTCTCCAGTCGCGCATCGGTGTCGGCTGGTATCGAACTCGACAGCAATGTAGTGATCGTATTTGGCCAGTCTACCCAGAGCGCGTCCGACGTTGCCATCGGCCATAGCGTGATGAACGATGCGATCGATGCCCGGTCGGTTCGCCGCATGTTGCGCGAGCAGTTTGGTCTTGATGTGGATGCCGAGGGCGGTGCAGGCGAGCGCCTGTTGAATCTGCTCGCCAAGGCTGAGGCGAGCCCGAATGGCCAGGTACGCGGCTCGCGGCACACCATGCTGAACGACTCCGACATTCACGGCACGCGTCATGCCCGGGCGGCGGTGGGGGCGGTGCTCGCATCGGTGGCTGGCCACAGCGCGCTGTATGTGTCGGGCGGGGCAGAGCATCAGGGGCCACCGGGTGGTGGGCCGGTTGCTGCAATCGTTCGACTCCAACCGGTGGCTTTGGCCGCCTGAACCCGTGAGGCAAGCGATGTCAGACCCTTCCTTCATCGAACTGAGTGACGTGACGTTGCGCTATGGCACGGGTACGGTGGCGCTCGCGAGCACATCGCTTTCAATTGACACCGGCGATTTTGTTGCGCTGGTGGGCCCGAGTGGCTGCGGCAAGTCCACCATTCTCAAGCTGGTGGCCGGGCTGCTTCAGCCGACCTCGGGTGGCGTGATCGTACGGGGGCGCGAACAGGGCAGTCCGACAGTGGGTCGCGAGCGGCTCCGTGTGGGGATCGCGTTTCAGAACCCCACCATGTTGCCCTGGCTCACGATCCGGGAAAACGTGATGATTCCGCTCAAGATCGTGCCGCCGTTTCGGGCCAGCTATCGCGCCAAGCGTCACGGCGAGTTTGCCGAGCGGGCTGAGGCGCTTCTTGCTCAGGTGGGACTCAAGGGCTTTGGCGACAAGCGGCCCTGGCAGTTGTCTGGCGGCATGCTTCAGCGCGCTTCGCTTTGCCGCGCGCTCATTCACGATCCGCAACTGCTGCTTCTTGATGAGCCCTTTGGTGCGCTGGACCAGTTCACCCGGGAAGAATTGTGGGCCATCATGCAGAGCCTCTGGGTCGATCGTCGCCCGACCGTGCTGCTCGTTACACACGATCTGCGCGAAGCCGCGTATCTCGCCAACCGAATTTGCGTGATGAGCTCGCGCCCGGGCCGGATTCTGCAAACGCGCGAGGTTCCCTTCGGGCGTCCGCGCACCATCGAGGCGAGCTACGCCCCCGAGATGGCCGCGCTGGTGCAGGCACTTCGCATGCGTATCGCCGAAGCGCGCATCCAGGATGAAAGCACCAACATTCAGGAGGTTACAGCATGACCCTGTCACCGAGCGTTCGTCAGCGCCTGTTGTCGGCGCTTGCTCTGCTGTCCTTCTTTGTTCTCTGGGAAGTGATCTGTCTGGCGGCGGGCATCTCCGATCTGATTCTGCCGCGGCCCAGCCAGATCGCGGCTGTGCTGTGGGAAAAGATGCCGCTCCTCTGGCCGCATACCGTTCAGACCCTCAAGACGACCCTGGCGGGTTTTGCGCTGGGGGTGCTGATCGGCATTGTGATTGGCGTGGCGATCGGTTCGTCCAGGCTCGCCTACGACGTGGCCTATCCGCTTCTGGTGGGCTTTTCCAGCATTCCGAAGGTGGCGGTGGTGCCGATCTTCGTGGTGTGGTTTGGTGCAGGCACGGTGCCAGCCATTCTCACCTCGATGGTGATCAGCATCTTCCCGGTGGTGGTCAATGTGGCAACGGGTCTGGCCAGCACCGAGCCCGAGCTCGAGGATGTGCTCAAGGTGCTCGGGGCAAGCCGCCGCGACGTGCTCTGGAATGTGAGTCTGCCGCGTGCCATGCCGTATCTCTTCGCATCGCTCAAGATCGCCATCACGCTCGCCTTCGTGGGCACGGTGCTCGCCGAAACCATCGCCGCAAATCGCGGGATCGGTAACGTCATGATTATCGCCAGCGGCAACTTCGACGTGGCGCTGGTGTTTTCCGGGCTCGTTATTCTTGCCACCCTGGGGGTGATGCTGTATCTGGTATCTTCGTGGCTCGAATCGCGGGTCACTGGGTGGGCGCAGCGCAAAGGTGACATGGCGATGGTTTGAATTCCGGTTTTGGTGAATGCCATGGGTGATTCCCTGCATGATTCCGGCGGGCGTGGACATCCAGCCCGCGTGCAGCAAGCGGATGGTTCGCCGGTACCGCTGCGTCGCATAGCAGTGTTCTGCGGTTCCAATTTCGGCAGCTCGCCTTACTATGCCGAGGCGACCCGGTCTCTTGGGCGTGCGTTGGGCGAACGAGGTATCGGCCTCGTTTACGGCGGGACCCACATGGGTCTGATGGGCGTACTCGCCGATGCGGCACTGGAAGCTGGGGCCGATGTCACCGGAATCATCAACCGGCGCCTTCATGAACGCGGGCACCTGCACGACCGGCTCACGCGGCATGAAATCGTGTCCGACATGCGGGTCAGAAAGGCCCGCATGGCTGAACTGTCCGATGCCTTCATCGCTTTGCCGGGCGGGCTGGGCACCCTGGAGGAACTATTCGAGGCCGCAACGCTCACCCAGCTGGGCGACCACAGCGGGCGAGCGGCCAAGGCCTGTGGTGCACTGAATGTGGCGGGCTTCTTCGACCCCATGCGTGCGCTCCTCGATCGCGCAGTCGCCGAAGGCTTCATGAAATCGGCGCACAACGAGATGATTGTGATGTCGCCCGACCCGCAGCAGCTGCTGGATGCGCTCGCTGGCTGGCAGGCGCCCGTTGTCAACAAATGGATCACCCCTTCTCAAGGAACCGGATCATGAAAATACGCATCACTGCTGGCGGCCATCAGTTCATCGCCGAAACCAACCCCGACGCGCCGCGCACGGTGGCCGCCTTCGCCAAACTGCTGCCCTATCGTCAGAAAATCATCCATGTGCGCTGGAGCGGAGAAGGTTGCTGGGTGCCGCTTGGCGACTGGGTGCTGGAAGACGGCGAGGGCAAGGTGGGTTTCGAGAATGCAACCAGCCACCCGGCTCCGGGCGATATCCTGTTCTACCCCGGCGGCTACAGCGAAACCGAAATCATCATGGTCTATGGTGCATGCTGCTTTGCGAGCAAGCTGGGTCAGCTGGCGGGCAATCATTTCCTCACTGTCACCGAGGGTCGTGAAAACCTTCGTACGCTGGGCGTGAAAGTGCTTTGGGAAGGCGCGCAGGACATCGTGTTCGAAGCGATCGGCTGAGGCTGATCGGATGATCCCGGATGCGGGTCCGACCCCGTCGCCAGCCGGGCTGCGCGTAGGCGAACTGAGAGAGCGCCTTCGTGCGCTGGGTGCGAGGCCGCTTCACGAGGCCCGGGTGATGCGGCTCTGGACCCACGCGCAGCCCTGGGACGGTCCGCGACGGCATCCCGCGGATCATTTTCCGCGTACGCTTGACCACGCACTTCCCGAGCTCATTCAAACGCTCGCGGGGCTTGCACGGCTGCAGGTTCGAGAACCGAGCAGCGACGACGAAGGCGAGCGGCTCCTCTTTGCGCTCTCGGACGGGCAGACCGTGGAGTCGGTGCTGCTCGCGCGCGGTGGCGTATGCGTCTCCACGCAGGTGGGGTGTGCGGTGGGGTGCACCTTCTGCATGACCGGTCGATCTGGTCTGCTGCGTCAGTTGGGCAGCGCAGAGATCGTGGCGCAGGTGGTGGAGGCCCGCCGCCTGAGGCCGGTTCGCAAGGTGGTGTTCATGGGAATGGGGGAGCCTGCGCACAACCTCGACAATGTGCTGGAGGCGATCGATCTGCTGGGCACCGTGGCCATGATCGGGCACCGAAATCTGGTCTTTTCCACGGTGGGCGATCCCAGGGTGTTTGAGCGTCTGCCCCAAGGTCGGGTCCGTCCCGCGCTCGCGCTATCGCTTCACAGCACACGAGCGGAATTACGCGCATCGCTACTGCCGCGCGCGCCCCGTATCGATCCGGCCGATCTGGTAGCGGCGGCGCAGGCCTACGGCCGCATCATTGGCTATCCGGTTCAGTATCAGTGGACGCTGATCGAGGGTGTGAATGACACCGACCAGGAAATTGAGGGCATCGTGAACCTCCTGGCGGGTCACTATGCGGTGATGAATCTCATCCCGCTCAACGCCATTCCCGATTCGCCGTATCGCCGTCCATCCTGGGAGCGGACAGCCCACATGGCGCGCACGCTTCATCAGCGGGGTGTACTCGCGAAACTTCGGCGCTCGGCCGCGCAAGATGTAGAGGGCGGGTGCGGCCAGCTGCGGGCGCGCACGATCTCGATTCAGCCGCGGGCGCCAGGCGGTCGAGCTGGGGTGGCGGGTTTTGCCGGGGCGGCGCCCGCAGGGCGTTCCGGCGCGGCAGGCGCCTGATCGGGCAGTTCGCACGCAGCCTTCATCAGGTCGGCGTCAGGTGTGTCGGGCGGCACGTTGAACCAATCGTCGTTTTCGTTCGTACCCAGTAGGCGCCCATCACCATTGGGCTGACTGAAATAACTCGCTTCCAGACGCCGAGCACGCTGCTCCTTGCAATCAACTTGCACCAGCGCACGGAACGAGCGTACGCCGCTGTAGGCGTAGGGAGCGGGGTGGGTGATGGGTAGCGGATGGTTAATGAGCACCCAGACCCGGGCGTTATCGCCGATACGTCGGGCGGTGCCGGTTTCCATCGTCCAGACGTCGCCGTTACGGGCCTTGCTCACCTCATTCCACTGCGCCTGGGCCCATGATGGGGCGCTCGCGAGTAGGGTAGGGAGGGTAAGCCCCCACGCGAGCACCCAGCGGGCGCGCTTTCGGGCGACGGGCGCAGCTGCGCGCGTGCGGCTGTCAATACCAAAGTTGAAAGACATCATCGCTGCTTGAAGACCCAAAAGCGTGAGGCAACAAAATTGAACACCATACAGAGGCCGGTGGCCAGCCCCTGAGCAAACCACACCGGTGCATCGAATGAGCCATGCGCCACGCGAAACAGCGCAGCATTGAGCGCAATCGAGGCGGCCACGACCGCATAGTGCCTCGGCAGCGCCTGCGAATGCGGGGCATCCGACTCGAATGTGTGGCGACGGTTGGCGAGATAGGCCACCACTGAGCCGACCAACGAACCACTGAAAGTGGCCGCCAGTGGCGGGGCGATCGCCGCTGAAAGCATGGCTGCCATCACCGCGAAGTGGGCGAACGTGGCAAGGCCCCCTACCATCGCAAATCGCATGGCCTGGGTTAGCAGCCGCGTCTGAGTCGAGGTCATGGAGTGGCGCGCGGCGTGCGGGGCGAAGCGCTGAGTGTTGGCGGCACGTCGAATACCAGCAGGCTTTGTTCGGTGGCCTTGGGGAAGCGCCAGCCTTGCCGGACTGCACTGACGTGAATGGGTTCAGTGGGCAAGGCGCGCGCCTGTAACCAGGCCTGCGAGCGGGCGATGCAGTCTTCGCCGCCAGGAAGCGGCGGGCAGATGAGAATGCCGGGCTGGCTTGCCCACGCCACGTGGGGCGCGAGCGAGGCCTCGCGGCTATCCGGAAAACCGGGCAGCGCCCGGATGGCGGGGTGGGCGTAGAAGGCGAGCATGGCGTTATCGGGCCAGGCGCCGCCTGACCAGCCGAGTTGCTTTCCCGGATACCGCACCTGCCAACCCTGGGTGACGGCCTGGGCGAGCGCCTGGGTTGCGCGATAGTACTCGCGCTGGCCGGTGAGCGCGTGGACCGCGCCCAACACCGCGGCCCCCCCAACCACTAGGAGCACAATGGTTGCGGTGAGGCGGGGCGCTGCCAGACGGTCGATGAGACGCTGCGTTTCGTCTTGAGTGCTTGGACCCGGTTCCAGCTCGCGCGACAGGTTCCGCAGCCATAAAAGCGGAAACGCAAAGCCGATCGGAATCGCCCACGGGGTAGAGAGCTCGACCGCGCCAGCCAGCCCAAAGCCCAAGCTCACCGCCCACGGCAAAAACGCCAGCCAAAAAAGGCTGTCACGCCAGCCCGTGGGTCGCCATGCCGCTGCAAACAGGTGGATCACGCGGGGCGCCCGACCGGCGCGACGACGCGCGAGCGCGAAAAGCAGCACACAGGCGATCCACCCCGGAGCCCAGTAAAAAACTGGTGCCAGGGCAAAGCGTGCCGCCATCGGCAGGTTGACCGCGCCGCCGCCCTGATCGAACGCGTAGTGGAGCATCACGAAGTTGCTTGACTTGAGCCAGAGCGCGTGCGGCATCAGCGCGCCCAGGGTCACCGCAAGCGCCCACCAGGGCCTCGGGCTGCCAAACCATGCACGTGCGGCCGGATGCACGCTCGCCGCCACGAACAGGGCAAGCAGCAACACGCCGCTGTAGTACTTGCTGAGCAGGGCCGCGGCACTGCAGAGCCCCAGGACTGTGCTCCACGCCAAGCCCCGCCAGCCGGAATGAAGCAGGCTTCCAAACAGCGCAGCCGCTGCCCAGGGCCAGACCGACAGGAGCTGCGCGTTGGCGTTGAATTTCGAGGCGAGGGTGGTGTAGGGCAGGCACCAGAAGAGCAGCACCACCGCAGGGTACGCAAACCGAGCGTGACCGGTGAGGCGCGCGAGCACCACCACGCCAGCCAGCCCGATCGCCACGTTGGTGTACGCGAGGAGCTTGAATGCGAAGTCCGATCTCGGTACCAGAGCGAACCACGCGCTGGTCACCCAGGCAAAAAAAGGCGGGTGTTTGAAGCTTCCCCATTCGAACGCCTGCGACCATGCGAAGCTCTCGAGCATGTCGTGGTAGCGATCGAGATTGGGCTGGGCGAGCGTCTGTGCAACCGTCCAGGCGAACGCGTAGGCAACGAGCGTGACTGCGATTGCGAGCGAAGCGATGGGCTGCTGTCCGGCGGGAGTCGGGTTCATCCCAGTCCCCAGGCGGCGGGCAGCAACTGCTGGTACCGGGGCCAGCTGTAGCGTGCGTCGATCAACATCAGCATGCCCCGGTCGTCGGGCGAGCGAATCACGCGACCGGCCGCCTGCACCACCTTCTGCAGCCCCGGAATGAGGTAGGTGTAGTCGTGACCCGCACCGAAGAGCTTCTCCATTCGCGCGGCAATCGCTTCGTTCACCGCGTCGACTTGCGGCATGCCGAGGGTAGCGATGAAGGCGCCGATCAGTCTGCGGCCAGGCAGGTCGATGCCTTCGCCGAATGCACCGCCCAGGACTGCAAATCCGATGCCCTGTCCCTCGGGGTGGAAGCGTTCGAGAAAGGCCGAGCGCGACGCCTCAGTCATGGATCGGGTCTGAGCCCAGACGGTGATGTCGGGGTGTTCCGCACTGAATCGGCTGAAGGCCTGCTGCAAATAATCAAAGCTACTGAAAAAAGCGAGGTAGTTGCCGGGCTCGCGGTGGTACTCGCGGGCAAGCGCTGCCAGCACGCGCGGTAGGGTTCGCGACCGGTCGGTGATGCGGGTGGATACCGGTAACACCGAGACTCGCAGTCGCTCTGGGTCAAACGGGCTCGCGAGTTTGAGTGTCGGGGTGGGATCAGGTAAGCCCAGCAGGTTCCCGTCATAGTCGGCCGGACCGAGTGTGGCCGAAAACATCACGACGGAATCGGCGAGCTCGAGTCGTGGCCGGATGAAAGGCGCGGGCACCACATTGCGAAGCGTGAGCTGCGCCCGGTCGGATGCGCGACAAAGAGGAAGTGCTTCGGATAGATGGATTTCGCCGTTGGCAGCCAGACTCAGTTCGCACAGGCTGTGTTCGCCAAAGCTGTCCGCGAGCGCGGCAAACGACAGTCCATCGAACCAGGCCTCGAGCACGGCGGGGGAGGCGGCACGACCCTGTTCGGTAACGTGGTCGCCCAGTCGGCTATTGAATCGGTGCAGCGCGCGCAGCCAATCTTCAGGCGGCTCGGCGAGCTGCAGCCAACGCATCGCCTCGGTGGTTTCGCTTGCCGGGGCGGTCAGGGCATGCTCGTCTGTGAGCCGCTCCCACTGGTGAAGCAGGTCGGCGACCGCGCCGCGTAGTGTGCTCGGAAGCTTCGATTGAAGCTCGATCAGGGCGGCCGCCGACGCGCTTGCGCTGTACATGGTGCGCGTCCGCGCAACCAGCTGGTGTGCCTCATCGATGAGTACCGCCACCTTCCATTCGAATTCCGCGCTGAGGGCAGCGAGCACCGCGTAGCGGTCGAACCAGTAGTGGTAGTCGCCAATCACGACATCACACCAGCGCAGTAACTCCATCGATAAAAAATAAGGACAGATGCGGTGGGTGAGCGCAATCTCGCGCGTGCTCGCCTGATCGAGCAGGTCCGCGCTACAGGCCTGGCTGCGCGCAGCCGGTAGCCGGTCATAGAAGCCGCGAGCAAGCGGGCAGGACTCACCGTGACAGGCCTTGTCGGGATGCTCACAGGCGCGCTCGCGTGCCACGATCTCGATCACCCTCAGGGGCATCAGTTGAGGCGGGCGTTCCTGCGCACGGATTTGTGCAAACGCGTCAAGCGCCACCTGCCTGGCAGTTGTGCGCGCCGACAGCATTGCGATCCGGTCGAGCGGGCGCTCAGCCATCGCGCGTAGCGCCGGGTAAAGCGTGCCCAGGGTTTTTCCCAGACCGGTGGGTGCTTCGACCCGCAACCGCTCTCCGCGACGGCAGGCGCGCCAGACGGCGGCGGCGAGTTCGCGTTGACCAGGGCGGAATTCCGGCAGCGGGAAAGGGAGGGCAGCGAGCCAGCGCTGCCGTTGTTCGCGATGCAGGGCTTCGCTTCGGGCCCAGCCCACATAGCGCTCGCACAAGCTCCCTGCGAATTCGCGAAGGGCTGCCGCGCTCAGCGTTTCACTCACCCGGCTTTCGGCTTCGAGTCCGATTTCAAGGTACACGCGTGACACGGTGAGCTGCTCGAGCCCGCGTGCCTCACAGAACATCCAGCCATAGAGCCGTGCCTGCGCGCGGTGGAGCGCCTGCTGATTGGCGGGAATGTCTTCGACCCGTCCCCGGTGAGTCTTGATTTCTTCGAGATCGTTGCGGCGAGGATCGTAGCCATCGGCGCGTCCGCTCACCCTCAGGTCGCCCCAGAGTGCGCTCAGGGCAATTTCGCTTTCATAGCTTTCGCCTCGGCGACGGGCGACCAGCAAATGACCCTCGCGGCCCTGCGCCGCTGTGGGCGAAGGCGTGAAGCGCAGATCCAGATCACCCTGACGCGCGGCGAATGCGCAAAGCGCCCGGACGGAAACCGAGAGCGGCGGCTTGCCGGGGCTATGGGCTTCGGCGCACACTGCGGGCGCTCTACTCTCCTGCGCGGGCTCTTGGCTGATGATTTCCATAACTGCACCCATTGTAGTGTTCAGCGCGATCGTCTCGCTTGCGCTTGCCCTGGTGAGCCCGTCCGGCGCGCGGGCGCAGGCCGACGATGGCTGGCAGCCGCAGCGCGGCCAGACTGGCAAGGACGTGATGTGGCTCCCGACGCCCGACGAACTGGCGTACCGGCTTCTCGAGGTGGCGCGCGTGGGCCCGAACGATCTGGTCTATGACCTGGGCGCGGGCGACGGCAAGATCGCGATCGCGGCGGCGCAACGGCACGGCGCGCGCGCCGTTGGCATCGAATACAACGCGAGGCTCGCGGCCTTCGCGCAGCGCCAGGTCGAGCGTGCCGGGGTGGCTGACCGCGTACGTATCCTCCAGGGCGATCTATTCCAGACCGATTTTTCCTCGGCGACGGTACTCACTCTGTATTTGCTCGATGAGCTCAATCAGCAGTTACGGCCCCGTGTGCTCGGCATGAAACCTGGCACCCGGGTGGTCTCGAACAGCTTTGCGATGGGTGACTGGGAGCCCGATCAGGTGATCCGGGTGGGCACGCAGGTGGGCTATTACTGGCTGGTGCCAGCCAATGTGGCGGGGGAGTGGCTGATCGAGGGCCTGTCTAATGTAGAGGGGCGAGCCAAACTTGCGCTGGTTCAGCGCCACCAGCGACTCGCGGGCACGATCGAGATGGAGGGGCGCACGTTGCCGCTTCTGTCGCCGAGGGTTGAGGGTGCCCGGCTCGAGTGGCGCTATGTGGATTCTTCCAATCTGCTGAAAGCGGTACGAGTCGAGGTGCAGTCGGATCGACTCGAGGGCGAGATGGCCCCGCCCTATGGGATGGTCGAATCGATCGTTGAGCGGATTGCGGTACGCGGCCGCCGTGTCGGCGGTTAACGCTGAGCGTGCTCAGCCGGTGTAGCGCGCCGGGCGCTTTTTAAGAAACGCGGCCATTCCTTCGCGCGCGTCCGCCGAGGCGTAATTGGTGTTGACCTGCTCGCGCTCAACCGCCAGTCTGGCATCGGACAGGGTGTCGCCGGACGCATCGATGCAGGCGCGGATGGCGGCCACGGCAGTGGGCGACCAGCGCGTGATTTCCCGGCCGAAAGCGATGGCTTGATCGCTCATGCTGGAGTCGGTCGCTGCGATGCGATGAATTAGGCCGATTGCATGCGCTTCCTCCGCCTCCACCGCTCGCCCGGTCAACAACATGTCCAGCGCACGGGCGCGCCCGATGAGAGCGGGAAGCAGTTGCGTACCGGCATAGGCGGGAACCAGTGCGAGCTTCACCTCGGGCAGCGACATCTTGACGTGTGGGGCCGCAATACGCAGGGTGCAGGCGATGGCCAATTCGAGCCCGCCGCCATAGGCCAAACCGTTCATGCCCGCCACGCTGAGCAGACGTGAACGATGCAGCCGGACGAGAAGAGCGCGCGCAATATCACTTTTGGCCATCCGCTCTTCCAGCGTGAGGCCCTGCAGTTCCCCCAGATCGGTGCCGGCGCAGAACGCGCGGTCGCCCGCGCCAGTGATGACCAGTAAACGCGCGCGCCGCGCTTCGAGCTCGCTGATGCAATCGCCCAGCGCTTGAACAACGGCGCGGGTGAGCGCATTCATCTTGGCGGGGCGTTCAATCCGGAACAGCGCGCCCTCGGGCAGAGTCTCGATGCTGAAGTCAGCCATGGTGGGGTTCCAAAAAGTCGTGGGTGATATCAGGCTGCAATTCTAAGCTTGCGATTAGCGCGGGGCCGCAGGGGCTTCAGTTGCGACGCACGTCCGTCTGCGGCATGGTGAGACAATATGAGCTCACACCATGTCATCTAAATCGCACCGAATCCCCATTATTCTTCTGACCGGTTTTCTAGGAAGCGGCAAGACCACGCTCCTGAACGCGCTCCTCAAGGCGCCAGCGTTTGCTAACACCGCCGTGATCGTCAATGAGTTTGGCGAGATTGGGTTGGACCATTTTTTGATTGAGCAGAGCCAGGACAACGTGGTGTTGCTCGACGCGGGCTGTCTGTGCTGCACGATTTCCGAGTCGCTCCATGAGACGCTAGCTGAACTTCACGCGAAACGGGTGCGAGGCGAGGTCCCGCCTTTCGAGCGCGTGATTGTCGAGACGACCGGGCTCGCCGATCCGGGCCCGATCCTGAATACGCTTCTCGGCCATCGGCTGGTTACTGCGCACTACCGGCTTGAGGCCGCCATCGTGACCGTCGATACCCAGCATGTTTCAGCGCTGATCGATGAGCAGCCTGAAGTTGCCCAGCAGATTGCGGTGGCCGACCGTCTGGTGCTCACCAAGACCGATGTGGCGGATGACGCGGAAGCGATCCGGTCGCGATTGCGCGCGCTCAATGCCTGGGCGCCGCTGGTGGTGTCGGTGTCCGGGATGTCAGCGTTGGAAGCGTTCGCGCCGCTCGACCGTTATCGGCTGGCGCGAATCCCGGGGGGGCGCTACGGCGATGAGCATAGCCACGAGCACAGCCACGAGCACGGCCACGAGCACGGCCACGAGCACGGCCACGAGCACGGCCACGAGCACGGCCGCGAGTCCCCTCCTCACGACCTCAACCGCCACGATGCCCGCATCCGCGCCGTCTGCCTCACGTTCGATTCCGCTGCCTCCTGGTCGGGTGTCGCGGCCTGGTGGCAATTGCTCTCTGACACGCTGGGCGATCGGCTGCTCCGGTGCAAGGGATTGCTCCGTATCGCGGATACCGGCGAAAGCGTTTTCATTCAAGGCGTGCAACGCGTCTTTCATCGACCCGAACGGTTGCCCGCCTGGCCTGACGCCGACCCTCGGTCCAGGCTGGTGTGCATTGCCCGCGACGCCGATGCGCGTGACATCGAGGCAACCCTTGCTGCGCTCCAGTACCCGGCCGGAACGGATCCACGCGCCGCGGCGGCTGAAATACGCGCTTTGATCACGGGAAACACCGACCCGGTGGGGCAACCGTCCGGTACCATCTGACGAATTCCCTCCTTCCATGCCGCCAGGTCCTTAGATGTCCGATAGTAACGATTGGTCGTTCCCTGAAGAATTGCGTCCGCGCGTCCAGGATCTCGAATTCGATCTGGTCGCAGCGCTTGACGCGGTGGTGGAACTGCGCGCGGAAGTTCCCGATGCAGCGTTTACTGCAGCCACGCTGGGGACCGAGCGTGGGGGCAATGCGGTGGTGATCGGCGGCGACGGCCTGGTTCTCACCATCGGCTATCTCATCACCGAGGCCCATACTATCTGGCTCACCACTCGGGCTGGGCGGGTCGCACAGGCCTATCCGCTCGCCTACGACCAGGCCACCGGGTTTGGTCTGGTGAAGGCGCTGGCGCCGCTGGAAGTGCCGCCCATGCGGCGCGGCAGCGCCGCTGATATCGGTCGCGGCGACAGGGTGTACATGCTGAGTCACGGCGGGCGTCGCCGCGCGCTTCGCACCCGTATCGCCGACAAGCGTGAGTTCGCGGGCTACTGGGAGTATCTGCTTGATGAGGCGCTTTTTACCTCGCCCGCGCACCCGGAGTGGAGCGGCGCGGCCCTGGTTGATGGCGGTGGCCGGCTGATAGGTATCGGTTCGCTCCTCACCCAAGAAAGCGCCGAGGGCGAGACCTCACAGGGCAACATGTCGGTACCCATCGATCTGCTAGAGCCCATTCTTGCCAACCTGATCGAAACCGGACAGTCCGGGTTCTCTGCCCGGCCGTGGCTGGGGATGTATGTGGGCGAGTCCGAGGGGCAGCTAGTGGTGGCGGGCGTGAGTCAGGGCGGTCCCGCCCAGCGTGCGGGCGTTCGCACCGACGACATGGTGCTCGACGTGGCCGGTGAGCGCGTCGGTTCGCTGGGTAATTTTTTGCGCGCGGTCTGGCGAATCGGCCCGGCGGGTGTGCCGGTCCCGATCACCCTGGCGCGCGGCGCTGAACTGCTTCGGCTGTCGATCCGCTCCATTGATCGCAATGACATGCTGAGCCGTCCGCAACTTCATTGAACTGTTCAAGAGGTGCGCGTGAGTTCCGAATCCACCGTTCAAAGTGAGCTCGATCAATTTCTCGCAGCTCGGCAGTTACTGCTCGAGCACCGTACCTCCTGGCATGCCGCGGTGGCGGGCTTTCGCTGGCCGCAACTCGAGCACTTCAACTGGGCGCGTGACTACTTCGATGGCGTTGCGCTTGGCAACAAGGCGCCCGCCCTGAATATCGTCGAAGAGTCGGGGGACGAGGCGCGTCTCACCTATGACGAGCTGCGCATCCGGTCCAACCAGGTGGCGTCATTCCTGGTCGGGCGGGGCGCGCGCCGGGGTGACCGGATCCTCCTCATGCTGGGAAATGAGCTGGCGCTCTGGGAAACCATGCTCGCGGCCATCAAGCTGGGGGCGGTGCTGATCCCGGCCACTACGCTGCTCTCAGGCGACGATCTCGCTGACCGCCTGCGCAGAGGGCGGGTTCGCTGGGTAATCACCAATGCGGCGGGAGTGGGCAAATTCACTACGCTCCCTCCGGACGCGCTGCATGGGGTCGGGCGCATTTCTGTGCGCGCCGCGTCGGTTCCCGGCTGGACCGATTTCGCGCTGAGCGCGCAGGCGTCCACTCAATTCACCCCGCCTGAGCCCACGCGCGCCAACGATCCGCTCATCGAATATTTCACCTCGGGCACCACTGCCCGCCCGAAGCTGGTTCAGCACACCCAGGCGAGCTACCCGGTGGGTCATTTATCCACGCTTTACTGGCTGGGATTAAAGACGGGCGACGTGCACTGGACGCATGGCGGTGCAGCAGGAGCAGGGATATGGGCTTCCCCACGATCTCGCTGCGGCCAATTACGACGGCGTGTGCCCCAGCGATCTGAATGCGGCTTCGATCGAGTATCTCGATAATACCCGCCGGCGTGCAGGGGACAAGCGCAGCTCTGTTCTGCACAAGGAGGCCCACGTTGACCGGCGCCACACCGTCAACATCCTTTGCCGGATCGATCAGGTCGAACACGCGCTGCATGGCCGAAGGCCCCAGCGCGTCCGGCAGCGGCGACTGTACGAGCACGGCGTCCACTTCAGCATCGGCGTTGAGCTGCCGGACGGTCGACAGCACCTCCTCCAGCGAAGCAGTGACGGGCAGTGTCGACAGGCGCGCATCGAGGCCGGCCTCGGCCGCCATCTTCAACTTGCTCCGCACGTAGACCTGCGAATCGGGGCGCTCGCCCACCAGCACAATAGCCAGCCGCGGCGCTCGACCCGCCCGATGCGTAAACGACGCGACGCGCGTCGCCACTTCGGCACGCACCTGTGCGGCGATCTCGTTACCGTTAAGCATCGTCGCTGCCATGAGCTTCGGAGAGTCCTCGCGCTATTTTAGAGTATCCAGGTATGCGTCCACGCGACCGGCCGGATCGCCGGTCGACAGCAGATCGGCGATGACGGCGACCGACGCC
>SXGR01054697.1_pt1 | contig 16844 bp, 15 predicted proteins | sample 3174711 | NCBI WGS metagenome assembly SXGR01 (sample SAMN11356860, study PRJNA531348) | freshwater metagenome | isolation source: freshwater sample F1-60 | place: China: Fuxian Lake, Yuxi | collected 2017-12-25
GTGTTTTTTTAGAATTATAAATATACAATTTATCGTATTTAAAACAATCTCCTTTTAAATTTTTTATTTAATTAGGGTTTTTTAGCAAAACAGCACCTGTCTGCTCGTTCTTATAAACGACTGGCTTATTAGACAAATCCATATATTCTTCGTCTGTATTTAGAATATAAAAATAGTCGTCATATTTACTAATTCCCCTTCTGTGAGCTGGGCTCAACCATTTCAAATCCCAGGTATAACGGTAAAAATTAACACCTGGCTCAAAAAGCCAATTAATCCCTAATCGTATGTTTTTGTTGGGATATTTTTCATGCTCTAAAACCAAATTTTGCATCATACTTTTAACGTCCCTATCTATTTTCCAATCTTTATAAAAAGCAGTATTGTGATTTATATAGATATTAAAAAGCGCTAAACTGGCACATAAATAGGAAATAGAAACACTGGTTGTTTTAGATAATTGAAAAAAATAATTTAAAAGGAAAGTAAAATTTAAAATAAATATGGGGTAAAAGAAGAGCGCAAAGCGATGGATGTAATAGTCATTCCCTAAAATCAAATGCTGCGCAATAGTTATCGCAACAATGGCTAGTAGAATTAGATTTATAAGTACTAGACTAATATGTGCTTTAAATAAGGTAATATTTCTTTGAACAATAGCCTTTAAAATGATTATGATTGTTAGCGCAACAACGGATACTATAAAAACTTTAAATATGGTTTCCAAAAAAGGAGTAACATACATTTCGTAAAAAAAACTATAAATGGCTGTGCCAACCGTGTCTTCCATAAATCCATTCTTACCTCCAAAATCAAGCAAGCTCATTTTGGATATTCGGCGTAATGGCTCATATAATACCATTCCAGATAAAATCACTGAAACAATATTGATTTTGTTTTGCCTATAAAAATGATAGTTATTACCTGTAGAGTCTATTTTTAAAACAACATAACTTACAATATTATATACAATTAAAGCAGCTACGTAATAATTAAGTAACGAAAAATTACTCATCACGGCTAAAAAGGCTCCAACGTTAAAGAGTATCAAGTGCTTGTTTTGTTTAGAGGTGAAATACAAACTCAAATAATACAAACTCATTAGTAAAAATGCAAAAGACAAACCATAACTACGCGCTAATGAAAAAAAATCAAGCAAATGATGGTTTAGCACCATTAACAAATAAAAAGGGAATATCAATTTAGGAATATACTTGTATAAAAGTAGAATTGTAAAAATACTGTAAAGAATAAAAGCTAAAATATTTGGTAACCGCAAGCTTAATTCAGAACTGCCAAAAAGCAATTCACAGTATTTCATCAATACCGTGTTTAAAATATGATTATTTGTATAGGGTGTTTTATAAGAGATGATGTCCATAAAACCTTGATGCACATAGTGTGTGTATGTATAACTCTCGTCATGTGTAAAAGAAGTATGGGAAGCTTTATAAATAATGTACCATACTATTCCTAAACCAGATAGTAACACTAAACTAAGTTGTAAAGGAAATTTTTTATGTGAAGGATTTGGTATCGGCATAATTTATCATTCAAATATATTAAATCTAATTCAAATACGATAGTCTTTTATTTATTTGTACCTCTGAAGCCCTTGTAAATACTGCCAATTTCAAAGATGCTACAAATTATAGCAAAGGCGTGCTTTCTTTTGTTGTTATTTTGCAGAAATTATTTTGTCGTATGCTAGTTAAAACGTTTGGAAGCGCCGTGCACGGTATTAGTGCCACCACAGTTACAGTAGAGGTTAATATTTCACAAGGAATCAATTTTTTTATGGTGGGCTTGCCTGATAATGCCGTTAAAGAAAGTCATCATCGCATTCATGCCGCTTTAAATAATAACAATTTAAAAATACCAGGTAAGCAGATTACGATCAATCTAGCACCTGCTGATATTCGTAAAGAAGGATCAGCTTATGATTTAACTATTGCAGTTGGTATTTTAGCGGCATCTGAGCAAATTAAATCCGAAGATGTTTCTAATTATATTATTATGGGAGAGCTATCATTGGATGGCGAATTACGTCCCATAAAAGGAACGTTGCCTATTGCTATTAAAGCCAAGCAAGAAGGATTTAAAGGATTGATATTACCAGAAGAAAATGCCAAAGAAGCCGCTGTTGTGGATGGTATGGATGTTTATGGCGTATCAAACATCAAACAAGTGATTGATTTTTTTAACGAAACAGCTACTTTAGAAAAAACCACCATTGATATTGAACAAGAATTTTTAACCCGCTTAGATGATTTTGAATTTGATTTTAATGATGTCAAAGGTCAAGAGAATATTAAGCGTGCTTTGGAAATAGCTGCTTCTGGCGGACATAACGTTATTTTAATTGGGCCACCAGGTGCAGGAAAAACGATGCTAAGTAAAAGGATGCCATCTATTTTACCACCTTTAACATTAGATGAAGCATTGGAAACAACCAAAATTCATAGTGTTGCGGGTAAGACATCAAAAACAATGGGTCTTGTCACAAAACGTCCCTTTCGCAGCCCGCATCATACAATTTCGGACGTGGCTTTAGTTGGCGGCGGAATGAACGCACAGCCAGGAGAAATTTCGTTAGCACATAATGGCGTTTTATTTTTAGATGAATTACCCGAGTTTAAACGAACAGTTTTAGAAGTGATGCGTCAGCCTTTAGAAGATAGAATTGTGACCATTTCTCGAGCGCGTTTTAGTGTGGAGTATCCTGCCAGTTTTATGTTAATGGCTAGTATGAATCCTTGTCCTTGTGGCTATTACAACCACCCCGAAAAAGACTGCGTGTGCGCCCCAGGTGTAGTACAAAAATATTTAAATAAAATTTCAGGACCTTTATTAGATAGAATTGATTAGCATGTGGAAGTAACACCTGTTCCTTTTAGCGAGTTGAGTAAATCTCAAAGTGCCGAAACAAGTAAAGATATTAGAGAGCGCGTCATTAAAGCACGTCTGTTACAAACGGAACGCTATAAAACTTCTGATGGCATTTATTGCAATGCTCAAATGCGCACGAAGGATTTAAGAACTTATTGCCATTTAGATGAAGCTAGTAATACCTTATTAAAAACTGCCATGGAACGATTGGGTTTATCTGCTCGAGCCTATGATCGTATTTTAAAAGTGGCACGAACCATTGCCGATTTGGAGTCTTCTAAAAACATCCAAACTAATCATATTGCTGAGGCTATTCAATACCGAAGTTTGGATCGAGAAGGTTGGGCGGGGTAGCAGATTCTGCTATTTTACCATTTAAATAATGGTTGGTTATATGTTAGGCTAATACAAATATTTTATTATCTTTAATAAAATTTAAAACTAAAAATATGAAAAAACTTTACATGCTTATTTGCTTTTTGAGTATTGGCACAATTAATTTGTTGGCTCAAACCAGTGGTGGTCCAGATGCTTATGGCTATATCTGGAGAAACAATTTAGATCCACAAGGACCAACATATAAATGGATTACGATTGATACAATGGCTGCAGCTCAACAAATTAATGGGTTAGCAGATGACAATAATACAGGCTCTTTTGCTATTGGTTTTCCCTTTCATTACTATTGGTATAATGTTACTCAATTTTGGGTAGGATCAAATGGTTACTTAGGCTTTACTAATGGACAATTATCTGCCCCTTTTGTAACCATTCCAGGAACAGCTAACCCTCAAAATTTTTTAGCAGCATTTGCTTCTGATTTATTATTTGATCCTTTGAATTCTGCGAAAGCATGGAGATGGACAAATGCAGCTAATGACACCTTAGTTGTCACATGGAAAGATGTTCCCTTCTATGACGCAGCTATTCCTGCTGGTTCTGGCTTAAACACCTTTCAAGTTATTTTGAGTGCAGTGGATAGTTCTATCACTTATCAATATTTTGCTCAAAGCATAAGTACGCCAACCGTTAATGCATCTGTTGGTATCGAAAATAATTCAGGCTTAGTAGGACTTCAACATTCTTTTAATACTTACCCAACGCCGGGCTTAGCTATAAAGTTCTATTACCCTGCGAACACCTCATTTGCTGTATCAGATGCAAGTACAATTTCTAATTCCAATTCAGAAACTTCAGGTGTGCACATTAGTAAATCAGGGCAAGCATTTCCATTATCTACAACCATTAAAAATACAGGTAATCAACCATTAAATTCATTTAATGTATTTGGCAGAGTTGTAAATGCCTCTAATATTATACAAGTTCAAAATACGGTTGCCAGTAGCTCATTAGCTCCAGGACAAATTCAAACAATAAATATGACGAACTCTTTTAATCCTATTAACGCAGGAATTTTTAGATTTATTAATGATACTCAACTTGGAGGTGACGCTACACCAAGTAATAATCAAAAAGTTCAGGAGGTAGTTGTAGTTGATACAACGGCAGCTTCTATTCTTTTATCATTTGATAATGGCTTATCTAATGGTGTTGCCCATAGTTGGTCTGGCGGAGTTGGTGGAGTTGGAGTACACTACACGCCTCCATTTTACCCTTGTCAAATAACAGATGTATTGGCTTATATTACTGCAAACCCGAACAATGTTGGTTACTCGATGGTTGTAAAAGATGATAGTGGACCAAACAATCAACCGGGCGCAGTATTGGATTCTATTGGAATAGGTCCTGGATTGGTTTCCCCCGCAGCTTGGAATACAACAACATTAGCGATGCCTTTAACTATCAACTCAGGTGGTGTTTATGTGATGTGGTTAATGGACGGAATGGGTATTACTTTAGGTACAAATACCACAACGCCATACTCAAATCACAATGTTGAGTATGTTAATGGTGTAACTGGTGCGTATAGAGGTAATGAAAACACTGATTTGATGATTAATATGAGAATTAAAAAATTAAGTTCTGTTGGTATTAACGATAAAGCGATTGGAGATTATTTTGCTAACGTTTATCCAAATCCATCTTCAGATATAGTAAGTCTTAACTTTAATTTACCGACTGAAATTAAAAGTATTAATTATGAAGTTTTAGATTTACAAGGTAAATCAATCTTTGTTAATTCATCTATTCATTATAACCCAGGTCGAATCACCATGGATGTTTCAAGTCTTAAATCTGGTATTTACATTTGTAAAATTACCGTTGATGGAACTACAGTTGTTAAAAAATTAGTGGTTAACCATTAAAATTAACGATATAAATAGGTTAAAAAGCACTCGTCGGTTGGCGGGTGCTTTTTCAATTGAAATGAAGCCAGTCCGATTTTTTCTATTCAATATTTAAATATAACTAATCATTTAAACAAAATTCCTTTAGCTTTGTTACTGGATAAAACCTCAATATGCCAACTCAATACGCAATAAAAGATTTAGAAAGACTTTCGGGAATAAAGGCCCATACTTTACGTATTTGGGAGCAGCGTTATGGTATTTTAAAGCCAGAACGTACAGATACCAATATCAGGTATTATACTTCCGATGATTTACGTCGCATTTTAAATATTTCTTTGTTAAACAGCAATGGCTTTAAGATTTCTAAAATTGCCAAATTACCGGATGAGGAAATTATTAAGCAAGCGCAATCTATATTAAACAATTTTAACAAAGAGAGCGATCAGATTGATAATTTGGTGCTGTGTATGATGGAAATGAATGAAGCTAAGTTCGAGAAAATCATTTCAAATTGCATTATTCACTTTGGTTTTGAGAGTACTATTGAAAAAGTGGTGTTTCCTTTTATGCGCCAAATAGGTAATATGTGGCAAGTAGGCATGGTTAATCCCGCTCAAGAACATTTTATTACTCATTTAGTCCGTCAAAAAGTGATTGTTGGAATTGATGGCTTATTTCCTGAACCATTAGCAAATCCAAAAACCTTTTTGTTATTTCTACCATCAAACGAAATGCACGAATTAGGTCTTTTGTATTGTAATTTTTTAGTGAAAGCAAAAGGCCATAGATGCTTGTATTTAGGGCAATCTGTTCCATTTAATGATTTACTAACGGTTACAAATGTAGCTCCAGCTGATGTGATTGTAACCGTATTTACAAATCGTATGGAGGGTATTTCGGTTCAGGATTACCTTAATAATTTGTCAAACTCCTTCCCAAACAGTCAAATTATGGTTTCGGGACGTGCATTTTTCGATCCAAATGAGCCAATTGAGCTCCCAAAAAACGTTATTTTGTTCGAATCTCACGAACAATTTAAAAATGTGCTGCACAGTGTTAACTTTGCATTTAATGCATACAAACCTAATTAAACTATTTATCGTTTCAGTTTTGTTTTTTTAATTTCTGATTATATTTAATTTCGTATAGAATATTAAATATAATTATAATGAGGCCGAAATTATTTTTTCAAATTTGCATCCTTGTTCTCAGCATTCTTTTTTCTTCATGTAAACAACAATTGTTTTTGAAGAGAAAATATACCGATGGTTTTTTTACGGGAGGAATTTCTAAAAAAGATAAACCATTACAAAGCATAAGAGATGAACATACTCTTGCTAAAACTATCTTAAAAAAGCCGTTCAATACGGTTGTGCCAAAAACAGATTCCAATAATCTTGCAGTTGCTATTACGAATCATTCTCAAATTGTTGACATAGCACCAAGGTGTAGTGTTGAGATTATAAAAGATAGACATGGACTTAAACCCGTATTGGGTTCTCAAAAGAGCTCCAGAAGTTCAAAGGTCGAAAAGCAAAAGCTAACTGGTCTTGATTTTAAATCCATCGGTCTTATTTCATTAATTAGTGCCTCTTTGATTTCTTTTGGCTTTTTTGGAAGTAAAAATAACATGAAACTAATTTCGAAATGGGCCTATCGAAATAAATGGAAAAGCAGGGTTCTTATTGGTGGTGTATCGATAGCAAATATATATGCATCTATGCTTATTGGCGACCTATTAAGACAAAATGACGTTCCTTTACCGAATCATTTGATGGAATTCGCGGCTGCTGCTTTTGGAATTTCCCTCGTGATGTATCCAAAAAACAAAAACATACTTTTTGATAAAAACACCTATATAAAACGTAAACTCATCCATTTCTCTCTGGCATCATTATCATGTATTATGGCAATTACAAGTTCCTATCATCAGGAATCATATACTAAATTTGTAAAATTTGCAATTCCTGAAGTGATGCCTATTAAATCAACATTAACGGCTTCAAAAGATAATAATATCATAAAAACGAAAAGCCAATCGGTAGAATTAAATATTACAAAGGCAGTTGAAGAATATAAAATAAAATGGTGGCAGGCATTAATCATATTTTTTATTGTCCTTACGGCCTTGGCAAGTACCTTAGCTATTATGGCCTTATCATGTTACATTGCTTGTAGCGGACAAGGAGGAGTGGCAACATTGGTGGGAGTGGGTGGAACCGCATTATTAATCGCTTTGTCAGTATACAGCATAGTAAAAATCAGACAGATTAAAATCGATCCTAAAAAGCCAAAAACCAATAAAGCGTAACAGAAAAGACGTCTAAAAAATGTTATTTTATTTCCATTTGCAAGAACAGTTTATAATATCTCATTCATAGTGTTAACTTTGCATTTAATGCATACAAACTTAATTAAACTATTTATCGTTTCAGTTTTGTTTTTTTCTTCATGTAAACCTACATCTGAAGAAGACGAAGTTGTTCCAGAAACTGTGCTTAGCGAAGACCAGTTAGTAAAAGTATTAACCGACGCTTATTTAGCAGAAGGTGCCTCTGGCATTAATGTGAAAAATGTTCCCGGCGAAAAATTTGATTCAGCTTACGTGTTTAATCCTATAAGTGATAACCGTATTGATAAAGCAGTGTTTGATTCGTCGATGGCTTATTACACAAGGCATCCAAAGAAACTAAAACTAATCTATGATAAAATTTTAGATAGATTAAGTGTGATTCAAGCTAAAGGAAAAATAGAATAAATAGTATTTTCATGTCGATGATTGATAACATAAAACAATTAGCGCATCAGTATTTTGATGAAGTGATTTCTTTTAGAAGACATATACATCAACATCCTGAATTATCTTTTGAAGAGCATGAAACTTCAAATTATGTGTGTTCTATTTTAGATAAATACGCTATCACATACACCAAAGGTATTGTCAAAACAGGCATCGTTGCTATCATCGAAGGAAAAAATCCTACCAAAAAAACAATATTACTACGAGCCGATTTAGACGCTTTACCAATTGAAGAAAAAAACAATGTAGCCTATAAATCTCAAAACACAGGTATCATGCATGCTTGCGGACACGATGTACACACAGCATCTGTTTTAGGAACTGCCATTATTTTAAATCAATTAAAAAACGAATTTGAAGGAACAGTCAAGATTATGTTTCAACCGGGCGAAGAAGTATTACCTGGTGGTTCATCTTTAATGATTAAAGAAGGGGTGTTGCAAAATCCGAAAGTGGATGTAGCTATGGCACAACATGTGTTTCCAAGTATGGAAGTTGGCAAAGTTGGTTTTAGAGAAGGCATGTACATGGCCAGTACGGATGAGTTGCATATTACTATTATAGGCAAGGGTGGACATGCTGCTATGGCTGGAGATTACAATAACCCTTTAGTAGTGGCAGCGCATATTATTACCGAAATAGAAAAACAATTTCCTTTTATAATTGATGCAGAAGGTGTGGCAAGAAACACACAAAATAATATCCCAACTGTAATTGCTTTTGGAAAAATTGAAGGCAAAGGCGCTACGAACGTTATTCCCGAATCTGTTTATATAGCTGGGACTTTTCGCGCCATGGATGAAGTGTGGAGAAAGGAAGTGAAATTAAAAATCACGGAAATAGTAAATACTGTAGCAACTAAATACAACACTAAAGCAGACATTAATATTATGGATGGCTATCCATTTTTAACCAATGATACTGAGGTAACCAAACATTGTAAACAAGCAGCGATAGATTATTTAGGAAAAGAAAATGTAGAAGATTTACCCTTGCGAATGACTGCCGAAGATTTTGCATACATCACACAACAAGTGCCAAGCTGCTTTTTTCGTTTAGGAACTGGCAATAAAGCAAAAGGAATTACATCAGGTGTTCACACCTCTACGTTTGATATTGATGAAAAAGCGCTAGAAATTTCAACCGGTTTAATGGCTTGGATGGTGATTAAAGGAAGTTAAAATTTACCAAATGAGACATTTCCTGTTTTGAATTCAATTCTTTTTGCTTGTATCCATTGGTTTTTCTCAAAGTGCCGTCAATAAGGTTTATAAAGTTAAAAAAGATAAAGTCGCAAACATCAAATCTTTTAACCAAATCATTCCTGATTTTCCAAAAAAACATTAACTGGTTTTCTTTGGAAATTATGGTGAATGTAGGAGGAAAATACGGCTCCAAATTTTTTAAAGGAACTAATCAAAATACAATTAAATTCTCTTTTTTAAGTGAAGCAAAAGTAAATTCATTTATTTTATATCATTTAAATGCAAAATTGCAAGTGGCGAAATTCTTTATCGGAAGTATAGAGTGAAGGTTGTTAAGTAAAATTATTTTATAAACTCTACAACTAAGTTGTAACGAGCAATTGCAAGCTTAGCTTCAAAGCGAAATACCTCTTTTTTGTTTGTGATTAATTGAAATTTACATATTGGATATGAACCAATCCAAAACGGAACAGTAGTTCCATTACTCAATACATTTATATTATAATTACTTTTATAGGGTTTGTGATTATTTACACATTCAGTTTCTAGTGTAAATACCAAATCTTTTGGCTTTATTTTTTCTTTTCCGAATTTAATTTCCCCTCTTATTTGGCATGCTGCGGTGTCGCCTGTTTGATCGGCAGTCGTTATTGTAATATGTAATTTATTATTGATAATTGTATCTAATCCAAATACTGTGGATGTTTTCTTATTCGTGTTCTCATATGAATTGTAAATTTTCGCCTTTTCTTTCGATGTTTTCCATTTTATTTTTGATAGTAACATACTATAATTTATCATTTCATTAAAATTGGATTTTTCTCTGACAATTTGTTTAACATTTAGTTTGTATACCACAGATGGCTTGCCAAAGTCATAATCATTATAAAATCTCTCAATAAAAAAATAGTCAGGAGCCCCACTGGAGCCTTTTGCAAATTCCACCTGATCATCCAGATATGAACCATGAATTAATTGTTGCAATTTATAAAATTGTGCATTAGAAATTTTTGTTACAGACGAACGAAACACTGTATCTATATTAAGCTCATCACCAAGCTTTGAATATTGAAAATGACGAGCACCTAATACTATTGTGTCAGTGCTTTTTGCCCCATTTGTACTGGTACCTCGATAATATGTAAAACAAATACCCTGATCGGATAATGGACAAAAACAGCAACCTGGCAAATAGGTTATTCTGTAAACATGCATTATACTGTCGGGCCAATGCGGGAGATCTTTGGACAAGCGTTGTATGTTTAATTGATTACAAATTCTATCCAATGTATTTAATAATACTTTAGGGGTTTTATGTAAATTGCTGATTGTATCGACAAATTTTACAGGTAGTTTTTTTGGAACTTCATCGTTTGTTTTTTCCTGACAAGAAAAAAGTATAATAGATAAAAGTAAAAACAGAAAATGTTTCATTATACTGTTAATTGTATTTCTTATCTAAAGTAAGAATTTTATTTCAACCTCTTATACTTTTGATATAAGTAGGAACCACCCAATGAGGCACCAAAGAAAAGCAATAGCTTAGCTACTTCTGGAAAAATTTCTTTGAAGCCAAAGTTTCGTAAAAATATTCCGTAAAAGGCTTCTAGTCCCCAGTTTAGTGGAGAAATCACTGCAATTTTTTTCATCACTTCAGGCATTACAAACGTTGGCACCCAAATACCACCAATAGCGGCAAGTATAATTACAAACACAGCGCCAAATAAAGAAGCTTGGTCGTGAGAGGTAGCAATCGTTCCTACTAATAAGCCAAAACCGGTAGCTGCTAATCCAGCCGCAAAAGCTACTAGAAACAGCACTGGTAAATTATTTCCAATATTTAATTCAGGTAACCCCAATAATGGTAAAATAAATACACCAACGCATAACATCAAAGCAAATTGAATTAAACTCACAATCACATAAGTTAACATCTTTCCTAAAATCACAATCATGTAAGAGCCTGGCATAGTCAATAATCTGAAGGCGCTGCCATCATCTCGCTCTCTAATAATATTACCAGCTAATGGAATACAGATGAAGAACATGGCAAATAATGTCCATGCAGGCACATTATGTTGAACTGAGTTAGGAATAATAGTAGAGTTATTATAAGAAGCGTATTCTTCTGTTAAACTTACAATAGGAGTTAATTCTAATTTTGAAGGAGTAGCTAAAGGAAAACTCTCTTTCATCTTTTCATTTAAAGAACTCACCATGCTTTGCATTTCTATTTGAGAGATAATGCGCTCAATAGAATTACTAATTGTTGTTTTAAATGATTTTTTGGTGATAGGGTCAAAGTACAATTGAACCTTTAACTTACTAGTGTCTAAAGGTTCTGCAACAGCGGTTGTATCGCCACTAAAGCTTCCTAATAATTTTGAAATACGAGCCGAAGATTTTTCTCGTAATTTTTTACTCGTATTTTCAGGAATAATAATGCCTATAAAAAAATTACCTGTGGCAATTTCTTTTTTTGTTTCTTCGTCACTCAACTGTTTTTTGGTGATCACAAAAAATTTAGATTTAATCAAAGATGTTTCTAAAACACTTGATAATGAATCATGATCTCTATCAACAATCAGTAATGGAACTGAGGCTTCGTTTACCGAGCGAAAGGTGGTATCCTGAATTAATGTAATAATTAAAATTAAAACCGTGGGCATAATAAAAGTAATAGCCAATCCAGCTCTATCACGAGTTAAGACTTTATATTCTTTATATATGCTGTATAATAATTTCATTATTTATCTCTAAACTTTACACCAGTAATTTTTAAATAAACCTCTTCTATGCTTTTACAATTATTATCGGCTATTAATTGTTTGGTAGCGCCTTGTGTTATTAATTTACCGTCATCAATAATAGCAATATGACTACAAAAATCTTCTGCTTCTTCTAAATGGTGCGATGTATATAAAATCGTCATACCATTTTCTCTGTTCAATTTTTTTAAATGTTCAATAATAGCTTGTTTCGATTGAACGTCTACACCAACGGTTGGCTCATCTAAAATCAATAGTTGAGGATTATGTAATAAACCAGCAATTAAATTCACACGACGTTTCATACCACCTGAGTAGGAAACAATTTTTTGGTGCATGTTTTCTTCTAAACCTAAGATGCGTAAATTTTCTTTTACGTTTTCTTTTAAAGATGTACCACTTAGTCCATACATGTGGCCTAGGAACATTAAGTTTTCCCAAGCGGTTAATTTTGGATATAAGGCAATTTCTTGAGGCACAACACCAATCACTTGCTTACATTCTTTACTATGTGTTTTGTGTGTTTTTCCGTTAATGTAAATCTCTCCACTACTTGTTGGGAACAAACCACATAACATACTTATAAAGGTTGTTTTGCCAGCACCGTTAGGGCCTAATAAACCAAATACATTTCCTTTATCTATAGAAAAAGTTAAATCATTAACTGCAGCTCTTGGCGCATCCTTGTATTTTTTAGATACATGTTGTATGTCTACCAAAATGCTCATCTATGCGTTTTCTTGTAAAAATATTTTCATTTCACAAGTAGCTACTAACTCATTATTACAATATGATTTAGCCTCAATAATAGAAACGTTCATCACTTGCGTTTTAGTAGAAACTTCTGTTAAAATTTCGTTACCTGATTTCGGTAAATGATGAATCACTAGGTTTTTGATATTAGCAATAAAGCCAACGCGTGGTTGCGTTTTATTAACAACCGCTTCGTAACCAGCCATGCTCGCAGCTGTTTGCGCCATGTTTTCTACAATACCAGATTCAGTTAAAACACCGTTTTGTGTTAAGATATGTTCATCTACAATATCAAAGCCTGTAATCACAGAAGCTTCATCGCATTTATAAATTCTACTAATCAACACCATTGGTGGACGTTGAGGAATGTAATTTAAAATGCTATCTGAATTAACGATAGGTGTATTAACAGTAATCATGTTTTTGTACGCTTATTTAAGATAAACACTCAGGCCGAGCCTTTGTTTAACAGGCTACAAAAATACATTTATTAATGATTTAGGCAATAATAAAAACATGGTGACTTCGAGAGCCTCAGTCACCATGTTTCAAGTTAAGCAAACCATTTTTGTTTCAGTAACAGTTTAATGAATGCTATAATTCCTACTATTAACAGAGCTATTGGCCATAATTTCACAAAAAACAGAAAAATTTCGGCAAAAATACTGGCACCATCACTTACTGACTCTATAAATTTAGTTCCAAAACCTGGCTTGTACGGCTCAGATGGAAATGTATAAGCGTAAGCTTCTGTTTTAGTGGTTTCTTTTTGATAGATTGCGATGGTAACAGTGCTATAAGAAACATCATAAGCTAATTCCATGGTGTTTAATCTTGAGAAGTCAGCAGATTCTTGTTTTACGGTTAATTCGTTTTCGGCAGCTACCATTTGCTCTAATTTTTTGCCTTTGTTGTCAATGGCTTTTTCTAATCGTTTTTTATGATCCAAAAATCTAGTCTCTGATAATTTCGCAGATTGAAATTGCTTGGTAACATCATCGGCTTTTATTTTTCTGTAATCTAAAAAATCAATTAGGTTGGATATATCTGTTAAGGTTTTATCTAAGTCTTTATTTGGAATACGAATCACAATATCATTGTGTACGGTGTAATTAATAACATCCAACATACTGTCTTTAGTAGTTCTTACCGAGTTTTTGTAATTCACAGTGCTTTCTAAAACAGAAGAAGTAACATAACCGTTATGTTCTGATACAATTCGTTCAATATCAAAAGTGGCTAACTTAACGTCTTTTACTTTGAAAGATAAATCCGCCGTGCGCACAAAAGCTCTAGTGCTGTCGGCTTGCATGGGCGATTTATTTATTTTTTGAATAGTGCTTGAAACAGAATCGGCAAAGGCTTTAGAAGAATTTTCTGAATAGTATTTTTCTTCTGCTGAGGGTCCGCAAGAAAATAAAATAAGCGTTGTACTTAAAATGATACCTGATAATTTTAAGTAAGTTGATGTTGTATTTTTCATGGTTGTGGATTTTATTATTGATGCCACAAGCATGACTATAGTAACCACAATAATTTGTTAAGTTTGGTTAAAACAAAAAAGCCGCTACGAGTTTTCGTAACGGCTTTTTAAAATTATTGAAACAAATTATTTTTGTTCAAACTTCTTGTATTCAGATGGGATAGCTAATTTAGAAGCATCAATAGATGATTTGTTGATTTTAGAAACTTCTAATTTGCTGATTAATGAACCATCTAAAGATTTTTCTTCAGATAATAAAGGCATAGATCCTTTAGGTAAATCTTTAATTTGGTTAAAGTAAATACTTTGTTTGTCTTTTCTGTTCCAAGCTTTTACTAATGGAGCAAAGAAATCATATTTACCAGAAACAATCCAGTAAGTAATTACTGTATTCTCATCTGAGTTTTTTACGATATACTCAGCACATTTTTGACCTTGAACCATTTTTGTATTTGCGCCTTTTGAAGACACACAAGTTCCTTTAATGATTGGAGCTGTTTCGCTTTTGTGTTCTCCCCAAACTTTACGAACTGGATTAACAAATTTAATTTCGTTAGTTTCTGTATTAAATACGAAGCTACCTTCTACTTTACCAGATTTACGACCAATTTGATCTAATTTTACATCTTTGCCTTTTACATAATAAATGTTAGTAGTTGTATCTTTTGATGTTTCCATCTTAAACTCGATACTGCCTTCGAAAGATTGAGCAACCGCCATTACTGATAATGTAAGACTTGCTACTAATAATTTAATTTTATTCATTTAATTTGTTTTTAAATTTGACACTAAAATAATATAATTTAGTTATAAATAAAAATTATGCCAAATAATACCCAAAAAGGAACCCAGGGAGAGGAAATTGCAGTTGCTCACCTTTTAAAAAATGGGTATCACATATTGGCAAGAAATTGGAGGCATAAACACTTAGAAATTGACATTATTGCTAGTATTAACGCCACTTTAGTGATAGTAGAAGTGAAGTTAAGAGCCAATGCTTATTATGGAAATCCAGAGGATTTTGTGACCAAGAGCAAGCAGAAAAAACTCATTAAAGCAGCCGACTTTTACATTAAGGAAAATAACATAAATTGGGAAACTAGGTTTGATATTGTGTCTATTATCCAAAATCCTAGCGAATTAAAAGTAGAACATTTGGTGGGGGCTTTTTATCCCACGCTATAAACCAGCTTTATGTGTAATACTTACACCGCCTAAAGTAAGAGCATAAGCTGCATTATCAGTAGATGTTTCCTCGTCACCATTTACAGTTTTAACGCCCGCATGATTCAAATTTTTTAAAGCTCGGCTAGCAGCTGCCCAAATACCTTTTTTCTTTTTGTCAGGATTTGCTGCAACTACTTCGTCATCGTTTTCAGTAATTACTTGCACTACTGTTTTAGGTTTTGCAACTGGAGCTGTATTTAAAGCAATCAAGGTTTCGTTTTTAGGCGTTTCAATAATTGGAGCATTTTTGATAGTAGGATGAAGCGTGTCTTTTATTGATGATGTATTGTTTTTTTGAGAAGAGTTATTAGTTGCTAATAAGGCTTTTTCTTTTTTAGTTACGATAGGAGCTAAGGCTTGTGGAGCAAAAGAAGTATTAGATTCTTTCGGACTTGTTAAGTCATTTGTATTGTGTGTTGGTTCAATTATGTTATTTTTTGAAGATACTGTTTGACTAGTTACAGCATCTGTCTTGTCTGCTAATGTTGAGGTTTCAGAATCAATCGATGTTTTTGGCCACAAAATAAATAAGCCAATTAAAAATACAATACAAGCCGCTGCAGCGTATTGCGTTGCCGAAAAATTAAACCAAATAACTTTTGGTTTGCGTTTTAAGGATTGTTTGTTTTCAAACACAATGGTTTCATCTGCTTTTGCAATTGTATTATTATACAGAGCCAGTTCTTTTGCAAGAGAAGAATTGATTGCGCAACTTTTTTCTACTGCTAAGCGTTCATTTTCTGGAAGTTGATTTTCGATGTAGCCAATAAATTGTGTTTCGGAAACCAAATCAGCTTCTGATTTTTTTAATGAGTTTTTATTTGAAAAAGATGCGGATTCATTTTCTAATGTCACCAATGACAATTCATCCAAATTAATTTCTAATTCGGGATGTTGAATTAAAAATAATTCTAATTCTACTTGAAGTTCACCTGTTAAATTTCCTTCCGAATAATCTAACAAATATGCTTCGTAATTATGTATATCAATTTTGTGCATTAAATAACAACTTCTAATTTTCCTATGTAATTTTTTAAAAAGGCTCTTGCCCTAAAAATATAAACCTTTACTTGGCTTTCTGTTAAATTGGTAATCTTTCCTATTTCATTGTAATCGTAACCTTCATAATCTCTCAGTAAAATCACACTTTTTTGTATTTCTGGTAATTTATCTAAGGCATTATTTAAAATCTCCTTTAAGTCACTATAATGTTTGTTGTGTTGCAAGGTATTTTCAATTGCTTCATTATAATCGCCTTGTTTTTTTGCTTTTCGCGTATAATCCACTAAGGTATGATGTGCCGCCGTAAATAAATAGGATTTAGCATTGGTACTCTCTACATCGTTTACTTTACGCCATACTTTCTCGAAAGTGTCTTGCACAATATCTTTAGCCACGTCCACATCCTTTATATGCTTTAAAATAAAGCGATATAAGGAATCGGAATAGCTATCCACGCATTGATTA
>SXGR01404191.1_pt1 | contig 16841 bp, 23 predicted proteins | sample 3174711 | NCBI WGS metagenome assembly SXGR01 (sample SAMN11356860, study PRJNA531348) | freshwater metagenome | isolation source: freshwater sample F1-60 | place: China: Fuxian Lake, Yuxi | collected 2017-12-25
CAGTTATGATAAAGACAACTTTTAATTCCTCAACTCAAAGCAAAATTGTTGTGCCAGCGTAGCTCAGCCTGGGAGAGCACTCGGCTGAAGACCGGGCCGTCGGGCGTTCAAATCCCCCCGCTGGCATCTTTTATTTTATAAGTTAAAATTCAAAATTTTATTTCATGCCTCAAAAACATACAATCCATCCAAGCCCATTTCTATTGAATGAATTTGCTCACTGTTTAATGCCTCGCATTTTAGTTACTTGAATGGTTCTCTCCATCATTATTCAAAATTTGATAGATTTCTTTAGATTCAATTAATTATCAAAAATACGCCAATATACTACAACATAATCCATATCGTTGATCAAATGTATCTGATTTATCAAAACACATATTTCTTATTACATATTTTTTAAAAGAATTATTCTGCATAATATTTAAAAACAGGGTAACCTCTTGTTTTTCGACATTAATGGCTGAAAAAAAGACAGTAAAAAAAGTAGCACCAAAGGCAAAAGTAGCACCAAAGGCAAAAGTAGCACCAAAGGCAAAAGCAACAAAATCAAAGCCAAAAAAAGTGAAGGAAGACCAAAGTAATGACATGGGCATTGTTATAGTGGATGATGATATTGTCATTGATCAAGAAAAAGTAAATGAGGAAAGAAGAGCATATCTTGAAGAATCTAGATCTCAAGATGCCTATGACTAAAGCAATCTTTATTCGATCCAGTGTGATATACTTGATATGAAAGCGTTGTGTCTAATTACTGTAAAACCAGGCAAAGTGGATGCAGTAGTTGAGATTCTCAAGAAAAAGCGTAAAATAATAAAGGATGTGATGATTGTTACAGGTCGTGCAGATATTACTGCAGTTTTACATGGTAATATTGATGAAATTAACAATACCGTAATAGATTTTAAAAAAATCAAAGAGATTGTAACAACTGAGACATTAATTGAAGTGGAGGTAAACATGGGATGGTAAAGGCAATAGTATTGGTAAAATCCCCCAAAAAATTAATTGCTGCAAGACTGCGCAAGGTAAGTTCAGTTTATGACTCTTTTCCAACAAGTGGGCAGTTTGATGCAGTAGCAATTATCGAGGTAGAGGACCTAGGGAAAATCAAAGATGTCACTAATCAAATTCAAAAAATTAATGGTGTAGAGAGAACTGAAACCATGGTGGAAGTTCAATGACAAAGAATTTAACATACTTTGGAGTAGGGTGCTTGTGAATATCAAAAAGGTGGGAAATGTCATTTTAGCAGTTAAGGACATAGACAAATCTTTAAAATTTTATCATGAAATCATAGGACTTCCAATAAAAAGACAAAGACGTTCTTGGGTTGACCTTGGTACTTCAGGAGCTTTATTGAGTTTACATCCCGCATCATTGACTGCTCAACATATAGGCAGTTCTATTGAAAATGGAATTACCATTGGATTCTTGGTAGGAGATGTTAAATCTGCAGTTGAGGAATTAAAATCAAAAGGAGTAAGAATACATCGAGATATTGTAGATAGAGATGCAGGGAAAAATGCAGTCATTTTAGATCCTGATGATTATCTGGTTTCGCTATTTGAACCAACATTTGAAGATAAGGCAGAGCAGACAAGTGGATATCACGGGTTTACTCCCGCTTAGATTGTTTTTTTAATAGATGTAATTATTTTATCAATATTTTTCTCTGTTCTGTCAATTGAGACATAATATGTCATGTCATCTTTTTGAAAAATTACAATTGATACTTTTTGATGTTGTAATAATACATAGTCTAATTTACCGATTGCACTAACTGCATCTCTTCTTAATGTCATTAATGTAGATATTATGAAAAATTCATTTTTTACTTGTTCTGATTTAAGCAGTGGTTTTACATTTGGTCTGACCATTCCTGTCAATGTTCTGCCATATGCATTTACAACACCTGCATATCTGATATTATTAGATAATTGAAGAATGTTTTGACATTTTTTTCTATATTGGACTATCGCATCTTTCCATATCTCAGCAGGAGTCTTTACCATAAACAAAATTAAATTTGAAATTAATAAGGATTATTACTAATCTAAAAATTGATTCTTGGAAATTAATCACGTGTTAATGTGATAAACCTAATGTATTCTAGGATTAGATTCTTTTTTCTCATCTAATTTTTTCTTTAACTCTAGATTTTCTTTTAATAGCTTGTCATTTTCTGCTTTTAATGTACTGATTGAATTCTGTCTGCTAAACAATGGATGTCCTGGAGGAACAATTCCGCCAGAATTCATTGTCAATAATCCTGACGCATATCTTTGATATGATTGTTGAAATCCTTGTAGTTTTTTGTTAATGGATGCATTATCTTCAGCAAATTTTTCCTTCATAGGATTTTCAAAAATTTTGAACATTGGATTTGACAATCCAGGTGGGAGTCTTGGAAATTGCAATGCAAGATGAGGTATGTTCGGATTTAATCCATAGATGTCTTTTAGTTGCTTAATTGGTAAATCTTCCACAATAACACCGTATTTTGGCTATATTTTTGCCTTGTCCTTAGGCGTTTGATATACCATATAGCTAATTTGCAGTCATTTTAGCTCAATTTGAGCTGATCGCAGATCCTTATAGATTCCAATTTTAGATCGCAATTACGCATGACAGAATCTGCAAAGACATGTATCAGATGCAATAAAAACATCAAAGGAGAAGATCTACATAAAATTGTAATTTATGTAGTTCAAGAAAAATTCACAGAGCATCATTATGAGCATGTTGAATGCCCAGGAAAGTTTACCATCTAACCAGAATACTCATAGACTTTGTAAATTTCACCGGTTAGTCTTGAACGGTATTTCCATTCGTTGTTTCGCCAAACAATTTCCTTAAATGAACTTTGAGAAGATGGATGCAATCTATGATATACATCGTAGCCAATTAAGATCTGGTTTGGTTTTGCAAGGGATTGTATTTTAGATGCAATGTTCATTGCAGGACCCATTAAATCCACATGTGCAGAATCTGGATTTGAGCCATAACGCACAACTATGCTCTGTCCAAAATCAACTCCTATTTTTACCATTAAATCTGGATAATCATACTGATTCAAAATAGGATTGATTCCTTTTTGAATTACCGTAAGCATTGATTTGGCGCAGCTGACTGCATTATCTGAAGCTAAAAGGGGATTATCAGATGAAACAAAATACCCTATAACTGCATCACCTACAAATTTTAAAACATAACCTCCGTGAAGAGTGATAACGGAAGCCATCTCTTGTGCAAAAGAACTGATAATGATTGCCAATTTATCCTCAGGCAATTCCAATGTCATCGTAGTTGATCCCACTAAATCTACATAGAGTACCACTATGTCAAATTTGGAAAAAACATTTTTCCGTAGAAATTTTTCAGACTCATCAGTAATTCCAGAATATTCATAACCTTGTTTTAATGCGCCCCAAATTCTCTTCTGTGTTTCTAGAATCATTGTTTCAGAATCGACTACTCTTTGTTCTCTTTTTTCAAGTAACATATCTAACAAATTTGGACTGGCCTGATCAGAAGATTCATTATTTTCTTCAATTGTGGTTTTTTTTGATTCATCAATTTTGGACATTTTTTATCATCTTATTCTAGTGGAAAATCTGTATTACAGACAGTACATTTTCCTCTAATCCCCTTATAACCCTCATGGTAATACTGTAAAATCACTGAATTGCAGAGATCGCAGAAAATTTTGCCTCCAACCATGCATAAAATGACATGATTTTTCTATTTAAGAGATACGAGATCTTAAGGTTTAATGACAGTTAAAATTTACGAATTCTTGTGCGACTAGGTACAAGATCATCAAATGATTTTATTTTATCTCTAAACAAGCAAAACGATAGTATTCAACAGTTGTTTCTTGCAAAAATATTGGATCTTACAAAATCCGTAAATGTGAAGGTAATGCTAGGAGATGCAACAATTACAGAACAGAAAACTTTTGATCCTTCATTTGTAAGTAATTTTTATCAAACCATCATCAAAAATTTGAAAGAGTGGTCAGTACAAGAAGTTTCAATTTCAAATAATGACGACCTTAGAAGAATTTTTACCAAATTTGAGATCAGAGAGGGAAATTATCTTATTTCGGGTCACATGTCATTGCAATACCATGTGTTGTTATATTATAAACCAGATCAACGGGTAATACAATTACAAAAAGAATTATCCGATATAATTGATTTAACAAAAAACAAAGAACAGCAAATGTCAGATAACAGTGATCAATTTGTATTGAACAAATTAAAAGAAAAAGGATACAAAGATTTTGATTATCAAAAGTTGTTTGAAATATTTTATGAAAATGATGAATTTAGAGAAAAAGTATACAAAGAAATTGAAAAAGACATTGAGGTTGATTTTCAAGAGTTATCAAATAAAAAAACAAAGTTAATCAAAGAATTAGATAATCTGTTAGTCGAAACATATCAAACTAGTCCAGTTCTAATTGATGATACAAGATTGATAACAGGAGAAGAAGGGTGTCTGTGTACATTTGATATTGAGTTTATACGAAATAAGACAAAAGAGGGGCTTTTTGATCCTCGAAAGATATCCGAAACGATAAAAGAAAATATTGCAAAGCGTTTAGATGAGTTTTCTAAATTACTTGTAGCATAATATTTGAATATGATAATTTGTGTCAACATATCAAATCTGAAGACAAATGCAATACTGGAAAACTGCTATTTTTGGCTTTGATGGCTGTTTTGAATAATTTTACAATATTTCCAAAAAGTGTGCATAAAATTTGATTAAAAAACTAATTTTCAAATGGAAGAAGTCAAATATCTCACTTATCTAGCAGAATTTCTAATGAATCCAACTTATGATGAAATACAAAATGCCAACTCTTTACGAGGAAACGAAGTGAGAAAAACTCCACTAGTGTATTCTCCAACTTTTAGTGAACTTACGGGTTCACAAATTTACCTTAAAGCAGAATTTCAACAAAAAACTGGCTCATTTAAAATTCGTGGGGCATATTACAAAATAAGATTATTATCAACCGATGAAAAAAAACATGGTGTAGTTGCAGCATCTGCAGGAAATCATGCGCAGGGAGTTGCATTTGCATCATCCCTAGAAAAAATACCATGTACAATTGTCATGCCAAAAAACGCATCACCTTCAAAGGTATCTGCCACTAAAGGCTATGGTGCAAATGTGATTTTAGAAGGAATAAACTATGATGAATCATCTGCCAAAGCAAAAGAGATTGCACAAAAAACTGGTGCAACAGTGATACATGCATTTGATGATTCACAAATAATAGCAGCACAAGGTGTAATAGGATTGGAGATTTTAGAAGATCTACCAGATGTTGATGAGGTTTATGTTCCAATCGGAGGGGGAGGATTAGCTGCAGGAGTTTTAATTGCAATAAAGGAAAAACATCCAAACATCAAAGTGATAGGTGTTCAATCAAAATCATTTCCATCGATGTATGAATCTGTTAAAAATGGATCTTTAACATCAAGTGGCGGTGCAAGAACTATTGCAGATGGAATATCTGTAAAAATACCAGGACAGATAACGTTTTCAATAATCAAAGAGTTAATTGATGAGATAGTACTAGTGGATGATTCAGAGATTATCAAAGCGATGTTTTTGCTAATGGAGAGAATGAAATTTGTAGTTGAACCTGCAGGTGTTGTAGGTTTAGCATATTTGATTTCAGCAAAGCCATCTCCTGGAAAGAAAGTTGTCGCAATATTGACAGGAGGAAATGTAGACATGTATCTTTTAGGACAGATAGTAGACAAAGGATTAGCCACAATGGGGCGTTTACTGAAATTATCTATTTTGTTGCCTGACAGACCAGGTGCATTCAAAGAGATAGTAGATGAGATTAGTGCAGCCAATGCAAACATAGTGGAAGTAGTTCACGACAGACTAAGTTCAAACATTAACGCAGGCTCTGCAGGAGTCACACTCAGTTTGGAAACACAGGGAAAAGAACAGGCTGACAAACTAATTGATACGTTGAAAAAGAAAAATATTCAATTCAGTTTAATGACATAACTTATTTGAATTTCTTTTTAACAAATTTGCTAAGACCTTGTTTTTTTAACTCATCTGATTCTTTTAGTACCGAATCATGCTGATCTGATTTATGCTGCTTTAATTTCTTTTTTAATTCTGGAAATTCATTTGCTAAAATTTTTATTGCATATATTCCGGCATTACCTGCCTTGTTTATTCCAACTGCTACCACCGGCGAACCCGATGGCATTTCAGATATTGAAAGTAGGGAATCCAGTCCACCAAAAGACGAAAATTTTGAGTTGTCTGCTTTTTTAGATTGTTTGTCATTATAGACCATAATTGGTACACCTATTACAGGAATTATTGTATGTGATGCAATCATTCCAGGAAGATGTGCGGCTCCGCCCGCACCTGCAATTATTATTTTAAATCCCATTTTTTCTGCATGTTTTGCATATTCATCTAATCTAGAAGGAGTTCTATGTGCCGATACGATCTGATCCTCGTGTTTTATTTTGAACAAGTCTAAAATTTCAGCGGCATCTTTCATTATTCTGCTATCTGAGCTTGAACCCATGATAATACCGACCAATGGCTTTTTTGTATAACTCACAACATTAGAAAAATAAATCGACTTATTATCTATAATGGCCAAAATAATCCACACAGTTAAGCCGATGGGTTATTGTATAATGCTCTCAATCAATTAAAAACCGAATTATTCTTCATACTCGGCATCAGATAGAATTTCAATTTTGGATTTAGCAATCTCGGTGCAAAAAGAGCAAACGCATCTCATATTCGTCTAGTCACATAATTTGATTTTTTAATTTACCTATCCAGATATTGGTCATTTTTAGTAAATTGTCCATTTCTGGATCAACTGTCATGTGACAAGTCATATCATATTGTTCTTGATTTTTGTAGTTATCTGCATGTATGTTATTTTAAAACACATTCTCAAAATTTGAGCCTATGATAAGAAAATCACCCGGTTTAAAAAAATTAGCATTAGATATTTTTAATCGTAAATTACAAAAATAAACATGGGTAAAATACTTGGAATCATAGGAGGCGGGCAGCTTGGAATGATGATAGTGGAAGCTGCCAAGAAGATGCCGGAGCATATTTCAAAAATAATAGTGTTGGATCCGGTGCCAAATTGTTCTGCATCACAGGTGGGGGCAGAGCAAATAATTGCTGATTTTAAGGATAAAAATGCCATTATTGAACTAGCCAAAAAATCAGACATCATAACATACGAGATAGAGTCAGGGGACAGTGAAGTATTAAAATCAGTTGAAAAAGATTCAGAAATTAATCCCTCTCCTGAAACATTAAAAATAATTCAAGACAAATTTTTACAAAAATCATTTTTATTTCAAAATAGTATTCCTGTTCCAGAATTCATTCAAGTGAAATCAATTTTAGATTTAGAGCGAGGACTAGAAAAATTTGGGTATCCATCAATACTTAAAGCTAGACGTGATGCATATGATGGAAGAGGTAATTTCAAAATTGATTCGCCAGAACAAATTCAAAAAGCATTTGATTATTTCAAAGAAAAGAATCTAATGCTTGAGAAATTTGTGCCATTTAAAATGGAGGTATCAGTTATTGCTGCAAGAAATACAAAAGGACAGATCAAAACATTCCCCCCTGTAGAAAATATTCATGAAGATAGTATTCTTAGAGAAACAATCGCACCTGCAAGAATATCTGAAAAGGTAGCAAAAAAAGCAGAGAATATTGCAAAAACTACAATGAGTGTTCTTAATGGTGCCGGTATTTTTGGAATAGAAATGTTTGTTACCAAAAATGATGAAATAGTAATAAATGAAATTGCACCTAGAGTGCATAATTCTGGTCATCATACATTACAATCTAGTGAAATATCGCAGTTTGAACAACACCTAAGAGCAATTTTGGGGTTGGATTTGGGAAATACAACTCTGATGCATCCAACTATAATGTATAATATTTTAGGCCCAAAAAATTTCGAGGGAGAATACAAACCAATAGAGATTTCTGGAGAAAATATTTTTCTTAAGATGTATGGTAAAAAAATTTCAAAACCGTTAAGAAAACTAGGACATTTCAATTTAGTAGGAAAACAGGGGGAAACAATAGAACAGTTATTAGAAAAATTAGAATCGCTCAAAGATAAAGTAAAGATAACTCCGGCATAAAATACAAAATATATCTAATAGGTTTATTAAATATAAATAAAGAAATGAAGGCATGACCGTTTCAATTCCACATGTAATTTCAGGCATTTCGATAATACTGCTAGTCATTTATGGAGCAGATGTAATTGTGGGTGGTGGTGGAGCTGGAGATGGATTCTTACCATTTGATGCAATGACACGTGGAATAGCGTTTGGATTTCCACCAATTATCTTATCCATAATTGCGTTTTTCATATCAAAAAAGCCACCATTCAAAGGATTAGGAATAATGTTGATAGTGACAGGAATTTTAATAATTATTGGAGGAGCAATGTCTGCAGATAGTGCAGCAGAATCAGAAAATTCTACTAGAATAATGGGAGAAGGAGGAAGTCTCATTGTAATTGGAGCAATTATCGCTGCATTGGGTGCAATAAAGATAAGAAAATCCAAAACAAGTGTATCTTAGAATGCCAACTTGTGCAAAATGCAATAACGAAGTATCAAAAGTGTATGATTGTGATCATACAAATGATCAAGAATATTGCACTGAGTGCTATACTGAATTGCATTATTATTTAACGGAAGAAAAATGATTTGAGTGAAATAGATGCATTCATCCAGTGGATTGTCTCATTAATATCTCAGAATCTTTACCCTGGTGTGTTTTTGGCTGCATTGATTGAAACTGTATTTCCACCAATTCCAAGCGAAGTTGTGTTTCCATTAGCTGGGTACAGCATATTAAAAAACGAAATGAGTGTGTTTCATGTCATAGGTGTCGGAATAACAGGTGGGTGTGGTGCAACAACAGGGGCATTTGTAATCTATATCATATCAAGAAAATTAGGACGTGTTGGATTGATTAAATATCTAAAATATGCAAAAATCAAAGAGAGTAGTTTAGAAAAAGCTGATCAGTGGTTTGCTAAATACGGTGATAAATCAGTAGTCATAGGTAGAGTGATTCCTGGAATTCGTGAATTGGTGTCAATTCCAGCTGGAATTTTTAATATGAATCCAATCAAATTTTTAATATTTACATTGATTGGATCATGCATATGGAGCATGGCATTGACTGGTGCAGGATATTATTTTGGAGTAGCAACACTGAATGTTTTCTAAAATGACTATGCAATCAAAATAGGACAAGGATGCAATAAAATAGTCATAAATTTTCACAATACCGAGAGAATGAATGAGCCAAAAGATCACAAACGTCATTATTGGATAAGACACAAAGATGGCTATCTTTTTTGTGGGATTTGTAAACAAAAAAGAGATGAATCCAAACAAGATGTACAAGATACATAATTTTTTAATTAAATTGAAATGAACACAGACATTGAAAATCCAATTAAAGTTATAATGTCACAGCATTAAGGAATATTGATGAAGGCAATAATTTTAGCAGGAGGTAGAGGAAAACGTCTACGTCCTATTACAGATTATGTTCCAAAACCTCTTGTCCCTTTGAATAACATTCCAATTATAGAATGGCAAATAAAACATCTGAAAAAATATGGAGTAAAAGAGATCATAATTTGTACAGGTTACAAAGCAGAGATGATTGAGAATTTTCTTGCTGTGAAAAAGAACCTAGGAGTTAAAATAACATTTTCAATAGAAAAAACACCATTAGGTACTGGAGGAGCAATCAAGAAAGCAGGTTTGTCAATAAATGACAAATCATTTTTTGTGTTAAATGGTGACACTATGACTAACATCAATCTCAATGAATTAGCAAAAAAACAAAATTCTATTGCATCAATTGAATTAAAAACAAAATTTGGAATATTGGAGACAAAAGATGATAAGATAATTAAATTCAAAGAGAAAAAAGAGATTCCTGATTTATGGATGAATGCAGGAATTTATCATTTGAAAAGAGAAATATTAAAAGACTTACCAAAAATAGGAGATATAGAAAAAACAGTATTTCCAGATTATGCAAAAAAAGGAAAACTAACTACAGTTAAATTCAAAAATGTGATGTGGTATTCTATTGACTCATTCAAAGATATGGAAGAATGTTCATCAGAGTTAAATAAAATAACAAAATAAAAATTAGTTTTAGGCACCTGTTCTATGAAGAGTAACCATCATGTATGCTATTTCACTTACAAATGACTCATCAACCTTTGCAGATGCCGCATATTTTGTAGCGTTATCCCAAAACGTACTTTTTTGGGCAGGATTTTCAGCGTAACTTTGTTCACTCATGATTGAAATCAGGAAATGCTTTCATAATATTCAACCTCAATGATAATTAACATAATGCTAAAAGAGTTAGACAAATTTATGCAGAATTAGAACAAACATAGAGCAAAAGTGAATACAGCGTTAATTGTTAGGCTTAAATCCAAATTATATGACTAGATGAATATGAGATGCGTTTGCTCTTTTTGCACCGAGATTGCTAAATCCAAAATTGAAATTCTATCTGATGCCGAGTATGAAGAATAGCATTTTTTAGCTTCGCTAAAATTTAAAGTGTAATTCATCTATTATAGCCATACCATGTTCCAAGGTTGAAATTTCTTTACAAAACTAGTGATATTCATTAATAGTCAAATGACAATAAAATTACGATTCAAATGCCTCAAGTGAGATCGGAAACACTAGAATATCCAAGAGTCATAGTTAGTCTATGCGAATAGCATACAGTTTAGGCTCACTTCTTAGCATAAATCAAGTATTAGAATGCTCAGAAATTTTATCTCGTACAAATACTGATACAATTTGGATTCCAGAAACATGGGGAATGGAAAATTTCTCAATGCTGAGCATGATATCACAGAAAGCACCAAAACCGAAAATAGGCTCATCTATTATCAACATCTACTCTAGAAGTCCCTCATCAATTGCCATGGGGGCAGCTACTGTTGATACTATCTCAAATGGAAGACTAGTGTTAGGTCTTGGAACAAGCAGTACCCCAATAGTAGAAGATTTTCACGGATACAAATTTGAAAATCCTGTTTTAAGAATGAAAGAATATGTAGAGATCATCAAACTTGCACTGTCTGGAAAACAGGTTAATTATTCAGGAAAAATTTTTAATTTAAAGAATTTTACGTTGTTAATAAAACCACAAAGAGAGAAAATTCCAATATATTTAGCAGCTGTCAATCAAAAAATGGTAGATTTGACATGGGAGATTTCAGATGGTGTGATTTTTTATTTACGACCGATAAACGAAATGAAAAAAACAATACAGAAAATGCAGTCAAAAAGAAAAATAGATGTCACATGTCAAATTATTAGCTGTGTGTCAAATGATGAAGAAAGTGCCATAACTAGGGCAAAACAAACACTTGCGTTTTATATTTCAGTTGGAAGAATATATAGGGAATTTTTATCAAAAAATGGATTTGAAACTGAAACTAACAATGTCTTTGAAGAATTCAAAATGTCTGGATTTAGATCAAATCATGAACTGATTTCAGATAATATGCTAAAATCATTGACTATTGCAGGAACTCCTGATCAGTGTATTACACAATTAAAAAAATTCCGTGAAACAGGAATAGATTTACCGACAATACAATTCAATCCAGTTGGAGACGTAATAGAATCATTTAGACTATTTACAGATACATTTTCTGAGGAAAAATAATGCCCAAAGTAGGAATTGCGTCCTATGGGATTACCAAATTCTCAAAGGAGGATTCAAAAATTGAATCTGTTTTATTGAAATCCACAAAGAAACTGTTTGATAACAGTCACAATTTGAGCCGCGGTGATATTGATGCAGTGCTAGTATCAACTAATAACAATTCAAAATATCTATCAGCAATTTTATCTGAAATGTCTGGAATTGAGCCTAAAATTGCTCATTCTATTGAAAGTTTATGCAATTCAGGAACAAATGCTATAGTGTCTGCATATTCTTACATTGCCTCAGGATTAGCTGATGTAGTGTTGATATCAGGAGCTGAAAGATATGATAGTCCAGGACAAATTTTAGAGTGGGATAATTCTCGAGGTGAGTTTAAGCATCCCATATTCTGGGCAAGTATATTTACAAAAGCTTACAAAAGAGAATTTTTAGTTACTGATGAAGATTTAGCGCTAGTGCCAGTAAAAAATCACAAACATGCTCAAAACAACCCCAATGCCATTTCAGAAAAAACATATTCCTTAGATGATGTGATAAATTCAAAAAAACTAACAGATGATCTCAGATTGCTAGATTGTTCTAGACCATGTACAGGAGGAGCATCAATCTTACTTGCTTCAGAAGACACATGTAAAAAATATACAGATAGCCCAATTTGGATTACAGGAATAGGACAGAAAACAACTTCCGCTGGATTTACAAAAAATACAACATTTAGCTCAATGGAGTCTACACATCTTGCTGCATTAACTGCATTTCAAATGTCTAAACATAATGTAAAAGACATAGACGTGGCTGAAGTTCATGATGCATTTTCTGTTTGTGAGCCAATGGCTTTAGAATCACTTGGATTTACAGACAAAGGAAAAGGAATGGATATGATACAAGAACTGTACACAACAAATGATTTGAAAATTAATCCAAGAGGTGGGTTGATTGGCTCAGGACATCCACTAGGTGCAACTGGGATAGCGCAGACTATTGAAATTGCTCAACAATTACAATCATGTGCAAACAAGAGACAGGTAGATAATGCAAACATAGGATTGGTTCACAACATGTCTGCGGCATCTACATCGTCTACAGTTTTGGTATTGGAAAGATGAATTTTGAATCTGAACTCAAAAAAGGAAATTTCATAATATCAGAGTGTACGAATTGCCAAAAAATAGTGTGGCCACCGTCTGAATTTTGCAATCAATGCTTTAGTGAAGTCTCTTGGAGAAATGCCTCAAATCATGGAAAGGTAGTAGAATTTTCAAAACAAAACAATGATTATTTTTGCATAGTTGAAATTGAAAATGCCGTAAAAATAATGGGAAGTGTATCTAATGGAATTCCAAATGTAGGTCAACGTGTGAAGATAGATAATTGTGGAATGAAAGGTGAAAACTATTACTTTGAAATATCCCTAATATGATCAAGTAAATTCCGTGTAGATGTAAGGCGTATCAATTAGTTGATCAAAAGTCCAAATAGTTGGAAGTGAGACTGTTTTGATTACTTTTAAGCCATGTTTGTCAATTAGTGAACTCCATCCACCTTCAGATTGATTATCAGAAAGTTGTCTCTTTGAGTGAGTACCGGCAAAAACAATACATGTGTTATTTTTCAAATGAGTGGTAGAAATCTTTTCAATAATGTTTGTTGCCAAGACATCTCCCCCCATTTGTGGCAATCCACCAATAAAAAATACAGGGCGCGTTAAATTCAACAATGAATAATCAAATTCTATAGCATCAGTACAGATAGGATTGAAATTAATTTTTGTTTCAGTTAGAATTGTGTTTTGAAGTTCCACCAAAACATCGTCAATCTCAATACTCGTAGATTGTAAATCTAAAACTTTTGCACAGTATGCAATTCTTCCATCTCCAGAACCGATATCTACCAATTCTGTGTAATCAAAACTCTTTGCAATTGATGCTGCAATGTATGCTGAAAGAATCCAGGTAGGGTAAAACGGCTGACAACTAGAACCATGCTTGATGCTGTTTAACCAATATTCGTTGATGTCCCCTTCATACACTTTACATAAGATACCTGCAATTTTTTGCTCATAGTAATTATGATAGATTGGATTTTTTGCAGCAAAATCATGCATGAATTCCAGATGTATGTCATTTATGGGAAATGATTCCGAAGTTGAAACAGGAATGAATTCCTGAATATGACTATGCCCTGCATAAGATTTGAAAAATTCTTGTTTTAACATAACTAGATTTTTGGCAATTTGATCAAACATCATAACTGTCTTCAAAACGGGTATGATAAATTTACTGTAAAAAAACCATAGAAATCATGTTTTTTAATTTTTAATAATCCAAATCAATATGAAAAGAATGTTTGATGACCTCAGAAACGTTGTTTTCACAACAGCCACCAAAATTCATTGCTGAATCATAATTAATTAGATACGTGATTTTTAAAAACTTTTGTCAAATAGTAGAAAAAACTCAGGCATCTTGATCATTAGTTTTATACCTAGTCAATAAAATTCTGAGTATTGTTTTCATATACTATTATGGAGAAAACAAGTAAGATTTGATTCTAGTTGCAGAAGATTTTTGCATTTTTGATTTGGTAAATATTACCTCACCTCAAATTATTCTCTTAGTGGAAGGTTATTTTGTAATTACCCACCGTACTATATCTAAACTCGAAATAAAGAAGCAATAGACAAATGACTACCATTTCACTAACTAAACCAAAAGAAAAAACAGTGAAAGATAATAAAAAAATTGCAAGAACACGTAGACAGAGAGGATACCACTGGGAAGACACATTGGTAAAAAGATTCAATTCTTCTGAAAACTGGAAAGCATTTCGATTAGGCTCTCCGAGTGTGGCATTGCCCGATGTTTTAGCCGTAAATACTCAAAACAGCATGATCTTTACCATAGAGGCAAAGTCAGGCACAAGCACGTCACTTCCTGTTCCAGCAGATCAGATTGAAAGATGCCAGAAATGGATAAAGACATTTGATATTTACAAAGACAGAAAAGTTATACTTGCATTCAAGTTTCTTTCAAAAAAAAGGATAGGATTAGGACAATACGAAAGCAGGGAATTAAGAGAATTTTACAAGATTTGGGATGAATCAAAAGAGATCACGGATTGTGTTTGCACATACGAGGGAGACATATTTGCAAAAATTAACGGCAAGCGAGAGAAACTAGATCTTAAAGAACATGCAATGCCATTTAAAACAAAACACAGAACTAGTGCCTAACTATCGAAAGTGGCAACAGAGTGTTTTTTAATGATTAATGACAATCATGATTATGTCTGAAGATAATGAGATAGACTCCAAGTCATTGTTAGATATAGTATCTGAATCAAAAGAAACCAAATCTAGAATAAGTTTTGAAGAATTTACAGATGAGAGGTCATTGGTCAGCTATGACGCATTTGGAAATAAACAAATGAAAATCAAAGTATTAGAAGTCTCAGATGAAAATCCACCATCAAAATGGAAATTTGGAGATCGGGTTAAAGTCAGTAAAATACTAGTGACGATAAAGCATCTAACTTCACAAGAAGTTGAAGAGGGGGAGTTTGATATTGAGGCAATAGAGCGAGAATTGGCTGAAAAAAGACACTACACATCAACAAATAGATGGGTGCCTGCAAATGATATCAAAAATGGATATGTTCTAGGTTCAAGACATACAACCCTGATTAGCGATGCGGCTGCTCTGGATTACATAGTATTCTAGATTGATAAAATCAAACCATTAAACATCAACATATTTCAACTAAAAACCTTTAAGGAACAGAATTTGAAATCTGGAATATGATTACAAAGATGATAAAAGTTAATGGTACAGAATTTAGATTAACATTAACTGATCAGATAATTAGTCATGTAAATAATCTCAAAAATTTGTATAATGCAGCTTATGAAGATCCAGAAAGTTTTGAAGAAGTAAGTGCTGAAATCTCAAGTACGATTAATGAGATTGCAACAGCAGTAGAGCCTGAAGCCTCAGACAGTGACCTTGATGGGCTCATTCAAGAGATCATCAAAGTTGTAGATAGTAAAGCCGCAGAAACAGAGAAGGAATTAGAAGGGAAACCAGATAAAACTACTGCAAAAAAATCTAAATCAAAAAAATAGAAGCATTTGACCTGAAAATCAGAAAAATTTGCAGTATTAGTTATATTGTAAATATTATTATCAAAATGCATGGCAAGTGGTTGCGAATGTGGAATATGTGATCATCAAACAGAACAAGAATGTATTAAAAAAGAATGCAAATGCTGTTTAAATTTTCATGAGAGATCAGGTTCAAAAAGAAAGTAAATAATCTATTTCAGTTTAAAATTAATTATTACTTTTATGACAACTACACTTTTTTGCCATATGACGATAACATCCAATCAAATGATGATCTTTACATCCACATAAAACACATTTTTTTTCATTATTTTCCATAATACTACAATTTTTCTATCATGTATTCTATATTATCCATTAATTTCTTGTCTGTCAAGGATTCCAGAATCTTCAATCTCATATTTTTTAATCGGTTAGAATCTTCAGAGTATAATGGAGCCATAGTTTCTATCTCTTTTTCAAAAGAATAATTATTTAGATAATACTCAAATTTAGTCTTTAAATCCAAAAAATCAGAGGATTGAAATGTTTCGGCATTCATCTTGTTAATTAATACATGAAAAAAACCATTGATCTTCAAAATTTCTTTTTTAATAATCTCTAGATCTCCAGATCTGTCTTCAAGTTTTGTAAGTGTAGTATGAGCAACTATGATCTTTTCTAAGACATTTTTCAAATATTCGTTAGTCACCATGGTTAACGTTGGATTGTAATCCAATCTAAAAGTTTAGAAAAACAATTCCTAGTTTGGCGGGATTTTACTCTTAACTTTAAATTATCACTGGTTCCGCTAACTCACAATGCAAGGTGACGCTTATCTCAAGTGTATTGATCCTCACTGTGGATTAGAATATCCAATAAAAAGCACCAATGTTGAATGTGAAAAAGGTCACCTATTAGATGTAAAATACAAAAACAAGCC
>SXGR01136223.1_pt1 | contig 16833 bp, 15 predicted proteins | sample 3174711 | NCBI WGS metagenome assembly SXGR01 (sample SAMN11356860, study PRJNA531348) | freshwater metagenome | isolation source: freshwater sample F1-60 | place: China: Fuxian Lake, Yuxi | collected 2017-12-25
GGTGCTACATTTCATTATGCAATATTTCGATCGAGCAGCGATTCTTCAGATGGATCGCAACTTTCGCGTCAATCTGGTCAACACCCTCAGTGGCTATAAACCAGCAAATTTGATCGGCACTCTTGGCAGTGACGGAGTTGAAAACCTGGCGATTTTCAGCTCGGTCGTGCATCTTGGATCCGACCCCGCACTTCTTGGTTTTATTCAACGACCAGTTGGCGAACAAAGTCATACATATAAAAATATTATTGAAACTGGCTTTTACACAATCAACCATATCTCTTTGGCCCACTTGCAACAGGCGCACGAAACATCAGCTCGCTTTGCGAAAAACATTTCTGAATTCAAGGCGTGTGGTTTCACCCCTCGTTACGCACTCGGATTCACCGCTCCATTCGTGCAGGAATCAGTAGTGCAGATCGGGATGCGCCTTGTACAGGAAGTAAAAATCGAATTGAATGACACTCGGCTGATGATCGGTCAAATCGAACACGTATTTGTTCAGGATGGTCTGGTCGATTCAGATGGCAGTCTTCGACTCGAAGATGGGCAGGTGGCATGTATTCGTGGGCTTGATACGTATTGTCAAGCAATGCGCGTTGCACGCTTCCCATATGCGAAAGCTAATCCAAAGTGATCAATCGACTTTCAGGAGGGGGAGTGATTCGAAATCGCCGAATCACTTGGTCGGACTCCCAGCGCAACTCAATGGTCTCGTCGGCGGTTCCTTCGTTCGCTTCGATTCCACGCCACCATCCGCGCGCAAGCGGTGTGACGACTCCGCGACCTTCAGAGAGTTCGTGCTTCTGGCGAAGGCGCAGATAGAACCATCGATGGTCATCGAGCGGTTCGAGGGCGATGCCCTCGTTGGCAAGCGGTTCATCAACTCGGATTTGGCAGCGCATCGTGCGAACGATTCGCGCATCGTCATCGGCGCATGCTGAAAATCGCGCCAAGAACCAGTCAAAGTGAAAGTTTCCGCTTGGAACATCATGCCGAGCCAGCGCCATAGGCAGCCAGAAATTGTCCGCTCGTCGTTCCACGAGGATGACCGTACAATCTTTCCCAATGGACTGCCACACAACCGTGCGATGGATCGCCTTTTCGTTCGCCTCGATTTCGATGACCCTTGCAGGTTGTCAAGGTCCCCGTTCGACGGAGCAGTCGATCGATTTGGGAAATCACTATCTCGAATTTGGCGAATGGCAAAAAGCGGCGAATGAATTTCGACCTGTCACAGTCAATTCGCCTGGACTTTGGCAGGGTGAATATGGTTATGGAGTCGCGATGTCTCAATTGGGAGATCTGGTGACAGCGCGGCGTTGCCTCGAGACTGCCAATGATCAATCGCCTGGAAATATGCAGATCATCGAAGCACTTGCGGAAGTGATGTTTCGTCAAGGTGATAATGGTCAACTCTTTCAACTTCTGCGCGGAGCTGGCGCGTCGCTTGGTCGAACCGAACCATATCTCATTCTTGGTCTGTACGCGATCAAGTTGAAAGATAATGACAGCGCGATTCTCGCATTTCAATCGGCGATCGAAGTGGATAGCGGCGCGGTGCGCCCGCGCACAACCGAGCCGTACTATCAATTGGCGATGTTGCAATTTAGCCTAGGAAATAAGCCAGAAGCGACACGCCGTCTTCGTCAGGCATACGGAATCTCCGCATCCGATCCGCGCGTGATTCAATCGCTTCAAATGGAAGGAGTCGCGCTCGATGCGTCGACTGCGTTGCCGCCGGGTATTTAACGAGATGGAAATCCAAACGAATGGCACGTGATTCGCGAGCGCGTGGCGCATCAACGAGTGCCTCTCGATCCAATTCCAAGGTGATGAGCACGAAGGAGTGGACCGCGCTGCTTGCGATGCTCAGCGATCCCGCTCGACTTCGAGTTTTGCGCGCTCTTGAAGCGCACGAGCTGGCAGTGGGGGAAATTGCACGAGCGCTACAGATGCCTCAGTCAACTGCAAGCCGACACATCAAGCCACTCTTTGATGCGCAGTTTGTCACACGCCGTGTGGAAGGGACAACCAGTTTGTATCGAGCCGATCCGTTGCTGCTCGCAGGCGAGGTTCGCGCGCTTTGGACCTTGACCCGCACCCGATTGGAAGCAACTCCGCAATCAAACGATGATGACGCAAGACTTGCAGCAGTCATCGCCTCTCGCAGAATGGGAAATACGGGTTTTTTCGGCAGAATTGGCGGCGAATGGGATTCAATTCGCCGCACCCTTTTCGGAGAGTTCATCGGTTCCGACGCGGTCTTGGGACTTTTGGATCCAAAGTGGGTCGTCGCGGATATTGGTTGTGGAACTGGCGAAGTTTCGCAGAGAATCGCTCCATATGTTGGACGAGTTCTAGCAATCGACCGCGAGGCGGCGATGATCGATGCTGCCAAGCGCAGGTTGAGCGGCGTACGCAATGTCGAATTTCACCAAGGCGATGTGATGAAATTGCCTCTGAAGGATTGCGCTCTCGATGCGGCGGTTGCGATGTTGCTCTTTCATCATGTCGATGATCCATCTGCGGCGGTGATCGAATTGGCTCGCACACTCAAGGCGGGAGGTCGATTGCTTGTCATCGATATGGTCGAGCATGATCGCAGTGAATATCGCACAACGATGGGGCATCAGCATCTTGGATTTTCCCAGCGCGATGCGAAGTCGTGGGCACGCGCGAGTGGATTGAATCTTGATCGCTGGTCTCGCATCACTCCAGGAGTGGATGTTCGTGGCCCTGGACTTTTCAGCGCGCTGATGACGCGCCGGCTGAAGACTTGACCGAGTCGAAAAACAACGGAGATTTGCGGTGTTTCGTTGCTTGTTCGAACGCAAACGCGTACTTGATGAGCAGTGGTTCGCTCCACGCACGTCCAAAGAATGAGACGCCCAAAGGCAACCCATTCACTTGTCCTGCGGGAACGGTGATATCTGGATAGCCCGCAACCGCGGCAGGCGATGAACTTCCACCGCTGACAGCATCGCCGTTGAGATGGTCGATCAACCACGCTTCGCAACTCGTTGGCGCAACGAGTGCATCGAGTTGATATTGATCCATAACGGCATCGATTCCCTCGGGACCCGCCAGACGGCGGTTCATTGCGAGCGCGTCAAGATATTCAGGGTCAGTGAGCGGTCCCTTCGCTTCTGCCATCTCGAAAAGTTCCTGCTTGAAAAACGGCATCTCGCGCGAAGCGTTTTGCTTGTTGAACGCAATCACATCAGCGAGCGAATGCATGGGTGACTTATCACCAAGCCACTGAAAATATTTCGGCAGGTCGCTCTTCAATTCATAAAGCAGAACCGTCATTTCGCTTTCATCAAACTGGCCAAGCGTTGGAATATTCGCGGGATCCACAATGATTGCGCCGAGTCTCTTCAGATCCGCAATCGTGGCTTCCATCACCAGATCAACATCTGCGCTATATCCCATGAATTTGGCGCGCACAACGCCGATGCGTGCGCCGCGCAGTCCATTGCGATCGAGCGATGCGGTGTATTCGCGCTTGCCCATCGAAGTCGACTCGGCGGTGATCGGATCTGCCTCATCCGCACCAGCGAGCACGCCAAGCAGAATTGCTGCGTCGGTGACAGTCCGCGCCATCGGTCCCGCGGTGTCTTGACTGTGCGCAATTGGAATGATTCCCGTTCGGCTGACAAGGCCAAGTGTCGGCTTGATCCCAACCAATCCATTGTTGTTCGCCGGCGAGACGATCGAACCGTCGGTCTCGGTTCCAACTGCCACCGCTGCGAGGTTTGCCGCGATCGCAGATCCAGATCCTGAACTCGAACCCGATGGATTGCGATCAAGCGCGTATGGATTCTTCGTCTGTCCGCCGATCGCGCTCCAACCGCTTGATGAGTGAGTCGAACGCATATTTGCCCATTCGCTCAGATTGGTTTTGCCAATGATCACAGCTCCAGCGGCGCGCAGTTGTTTCACAATGAAAGCATCTTGAGGAGCGATGGATCCTTCAAGAGCAAATGATCCAGCCGTGGTCGTCATTCGATCGGCGGTCGCAATATTTCCCTTGATAAGTACGGGAATTCCGTGCAGCATTCCGCGTGATCCACGGCTCTTACGCTCGTCGTCGAGCGCATCTGCAATTGAAAGCGCATCGGGATTCAGTTCGATCACGCTCTTCAGCGTTGGACCGTTGCGGTCGATCTCTTCAATTCGCTTGAGATATTTTTCCGTCAGCGAGCGCGCTGTGTCCTTGCCATTTGTCATACGCAGCTGCAAGTCGGCGATGGTGGCTTCATCGAGTTCAAAGGCATCTGTCGTCGTTGATTTTGTGGTGGTGACTGTCGTTGTCGTGGTGACGGTCGTGTCAAAGCTCTCGGAGGATTTTGGTGGCATAGCGCATCCTTGAAAGGTGCAAAGAACAAGCAAAAAGAAAAAAAAGCGTCCCATTGTTGGGACGCTCAATTTCCTTTGATTCCAGGGCATTACCGACCCTAAATCACTTTGTCGTCGTTGCTGGAGCAGTTGGTTTCGCCGGCGCAGTTGGCGCAGACTTGGTTGTTCCCGCGTCCAGTTTGGCGAAGATCGCAATTGGATCCTTGCGAGCTTTGTCCGCGCATCCGCCGCAGCACAATCGCACGAGCCTTTCGCCAATGACGATGTCGGTTGGTTCTTCAGGGAGCGCTTCGCCAGAAATTGGGCAAGTGACAAGTGCGTAATTTTTCTTTTGGGATGAAATCACGGCGGCATTGATGTCTGCAAGATATTTCGCAGGATCTTTCTTCAATTTCTTTATGCATCCAGGGCAGCAGAGTCGGACCATGTCATTCAAGGCAACAACTACCTTCACCTTGTCCGCATCTGGCGAGCCCGCCGCGGGCAATTCATCATCGGTCATCACGACACAGCGAGTCAGTGGATAACGCGCGCTCTGCTGGGCGATGATTGCGGCATCGATCGCAGGGAGAAACTTGGCTGGATCTGTCTTGAAAGGTTCCACGCAGTTGCCGCAGCAAAGTCGGATCTCGCGTCCGTCGTTCAGGGCGTTTGCTTTGTCTTCCATAACAAAGATCACAGCATCCTTGGTGAGCGGCTTGCCAGAAACTGGACAGGTCGCCAGCGGATATGGGGAACCCTTCGCAGTTGGCGCACCCTTGGAAGCGCCCAAGGATGCCGCGACGGCGAGAGTCAGAATTGTGGTTGCGCAGAGTGTGATCCGGGATGTCATGTTTTTCATAGTGTGGGTTCTTTCAGTGGGTGATAGTGCGTAGCGGACCTGATCATAGTCATCTAAAGAGCCGACTGGACTTTTGCGGTTGAGTGGCTATGATGCGTTCATCCGGATAAACGGATAGTTCAGCAACATCAATCTCCAAAAGGACCTTTCAAGTGACCACAACAGCATCCGCACCAGTAAAATTGACCAACTTCATGAACACAAGCCTGACGCTCACAGCTAATCCACCATTCTTTGTGAAGGATTTGTCGGCCGAGTCTGTTCGCTTTGGACGCAAGGAAATTGAACTTGCAGAAATTGAAATGCCTGGACTGATGTCTCTTCGCAAGGAATATGCGGGAAAGAATCCGTTGAAGGGTTCGCGTATTTCTGGTTCTTTGCATATGACTATTCAAACAGCGGTGCTTATCGAAACCCTCGTCGACCTCGGCGCAGAAGTGCGGTGGGCTTCGTGCAATATTTTCTCGACACAAGATCACGCTGCCGCGGCGGTTGCTGTTGGTCCAAAGGGAACGGTCGAAAAACCTGCTGGCATTCCAGTCTTTGCATGGAAGGGCGAAACGCTCCCCGAATATTGGTGGTGCACCTATCAAGCAATGAACTGGCCGAATGGAAAGGGGCCAACCCTCATTCTCGATGACGGTGGAGATTTGACCATGCTTGTTCACAAGGGACTTCAATACGAGAAGGCTGGCGAAATTCCAAATCCTGCGACCGCTGATAGTGAAGAATTTCAAGTCGTATTGCAACTGCTTCACGACTTGTCGAAGAATTTTCCCGGCATGTTTGGGCGAATCGCGCCAAGTGTGCGCGGCGTGAGCGAGGAAACGACAACCGGCGTTCATCGGCTTGGTCAGATGCAGGAATCAAAGCAACTTTTGTTCCCTGCGATCAATGTGAATGACTCTGTCACCAAGAGCAAATTTGACAACTTGTATGGTTGCCGCCACTCGTGTGTGGACGGAATAATGCGCGCCACCGACGTGATGTTGGGCGGCAAGACAGCTGTCGTTTTCGGCTTCGGCGATGTGGGCAAGGGTTGCGCCCACAGTCTTCGTGGTCAAGGTTGCCGAGTGAAGGTGACCGAAATCGATCCGATCTGTGCGCTGCAAGCAGCAATGGAAGGTTACGAAGTCGTGACCGTCGAAGACGCTGTCGAGACTGCAGATCTTTTCATCACCGCGACAGGAAATTGCAATGTCATCACCGCTGACTTGATGAAGCGAATGAAGGACAAAGCAATCGTTGGAAACATCGGGCATTTCGATAATGAAATTGACATGGCTTCTCTCGCCGCGCTCCCAGGAGTTCGCAAGGTGAATATCAAGCCACAGGTTGATGAATGGGTCATCTCCAAGGGTCGATCAATCATCGTGCTTGCAGAAGGAAGACTTCTCAACCTCGGTTGTGCAACTGGCCATCCATCATTCGTGATGAGCACCAGCTTTGCGAACCAAGTTCTCGCTCAGATCGAACTTCATGCCAACGCAGAAAAGTACGAGAAGAAGGTCTACACGCTTCCCAAGTCTCTCGATGAGAAAGTTGCTCGACTTCATTTGGAGAAGTTGGGCATTCGATTGTCCAAGATGACCGAAAAGCAGTCGCAGTACATGGGGATTCCAGTGGATGGACCTTATAAGGCAGCGATTTATCGTTACTGATTTCTCATTGGAGAATCTGTCATCTACGCCGTACGCTTCTTCAGTATGAGAGTGCTGTTGGTGTTATTGTCGGTTGTGTTGCCCATCCTGTCGCAGTTGTTTATTGGATGTGCAAGTGAACCTAATGCCAGGCTTGCGGATTCTTCGAAGAGCGATGAATCCCAGCTGTTGTCCATCACCCCGTCTCAGATTAATTGTGGTGCGGTTTCGCAGTGCGAATTGCCACCGCCGATCGCAATTGTGCTGCGTAATGGGAGTACCGAACCGATTCGCGTTCGTGGATTTGTCGCAACGTGTGGCTGCACAATTCCAGACCTGCCACCGAACATTGAAATCGCTCCAGGTGAGGAGGTGAATGTGAATGTTCGCCTTGAACTTTGGGGGCAGGGGCGCAAACAACAGTTCATCCGATTTATTGATGAAGACTTCCAACTGCTTGGTCGAGTTCAAATTCGATACGAAGTTCGCTCGTCACTGAGGTCGACCCCGAGTGGCATTACTCGCGATGTCAATCCAGATGGAACTTTTCAGGTTGAATCATTGACCGACGAGAAATTCACAATCCTCCAATCCAACCCCGCGGTTGTGTTGCAGCGAGACACCGAGGCTGCGACAGATCACTCGCTGTCAATCGATTGGAAGGAAGTTGATGCGCTTGCTCTTGCGGCAAACCCCATCCCAGAGTTCACATTCGATTCGGCGGGAAAGTGGTCGACGCTCTTGGTCCGAATTGGGACGGATAAGCCCGATTGTTCAGAAGTTTTCATTTGGTTGAGGAACATCGCCCCAGCGCGCCCTTCGACCTACTAGACTCCGCCCCCCAATGGCGAAGAAGAAAACTCCCAACTCCAACCGGAAATCATGGAGGACTGCAAAAAATTCAGATAAGCACGAACTGTATGAACTCTCAGTTCAGGGAACTGAATCTGATTGCATCATGATTGACCGCATTTTTCACAAGCGTCTCAACCGAACTCCACACACTTTGCGAGAAGATTTTTCTGGAACGGGACTGATGTCTCGCGAATGGGTTCAGTGGCGTGCGACCAATTCTGCTGTCGGTATCGATTTGGACGCAAAAGTTCTGCGTCGTGGTCGCGAAAAAATCTCGTCCCTTTCAGCGGATCAGCGCAAGCGCATTCAATTGAAAAAGGGCGATGTCAATCGCGTGCGGACGGAAGGCGCGGATGTTTTACTTGCGCTCAATTTCAGTTATTTCGTTTTCCACACGAGAGCGCAGTTGCTGGAATATTTCACCAATGCCCGCACAAACGTCAAGGATGGTGGAATGATTTTCGTTGATGCATATGGCGGATCTGGTGCTTGGGCTGTCGGCGAAGAAGATCGTTCGCTCGATGGATTCACCTATGTGTGGCATCAGGCCAAAGTCAATCCCATCACGCATCATGTCGTGAATCACATTCACTTTCGCTTTCCAGATGGCAGCGAAATCCGCCGCGCTTTCACATATCGCTGGAGACTTTGGACGTTGCCAGAAATCAAGGAAGTGCTGATTGAAGCTGGATTCCATAGGCCTGTGGTCTATTGGGAAGGAACAGAAAGAAAAAGCGGTGAAGGCAACGGCGTCTTCAAACCATCGCATCGCGGCGAAGCATGCGAGGGTTGGATTGTCTATATCGCAGCAGAAAAATAATCGGATTTCCTCTCGAACAATCTCCTGCGTTTTCGCCGACATCACCCTAGTATTGGAAAGTGATGAGCCTTCTTCCTGAGACTGATTTGTTATTGCCGACCCTTGCCGCTCGGCTAGGCGCTGTTGCAAAGCGTTTCGAGGAAGAGCTGGTGAGTGATTTGCCAGCCGTCAATATGTTGGCTCGTCATGTCGAGAATTATCGCGGCAAAATGTTGCGTCCAACATTGGTGATCGCATCTGGTTTGGCGGTGCGATCAAATCCGCTTGTGAATTTGGCTAGTCCTGCAGATCGTGTGATCGATGACAGCCTCGACACGCTTGGAGCGGTCGTCGAAATGATTCATATGGCGACTCTCGTTCATGATGATGTGCTTGATGAAGCAGATCTGCGGCGGGGCGGTGAAACTGTCAATAGTTTGCGTGGCAACGAAACCGCGGTGATGCTTGGAGATTTTCTCATTTCAAGCTCGTTTCATCTCTGTTCTTCGGTAGGTGAATCATGGTTGAATAGCGCGCTTGGAGATATGACTTCTCGCCTCTGCAGCGGCGAAATTCTGCAACTTTCGCATCGTGGCGATCTGACTCTGGATACCAAGACATATTTCGAGATCATTCGCCGCAAGACTGGCGTTCTTGCCGGCGCATGTTGTGGATTGGCTGCACGATTGGCAGGGGCGACTCCCGCCGCATCCGAAGCGCTCCGTTTGTACGGCGAAGAACTTGGAATGGCATTTCAAATTCAGGATGATGTGCTGGATTTAGTGGGAGAGGAAAGAATTGTTGGCAAGACTCTTGGCATTGATTTACGCAAAGGAAAATTCACCCTTCCGCTGGTGACGCATCTGACTCGCTGCACTGGTGATATTCGTCAATCGACAATCCAAGCGATCGAGCAATGCGATGTACCAACGCTTCTTCGCCTGATCGAATCAACTGGATCCCTTGCCTCAGCGCGTGAGCAAGCTGTTGAATTCGTCAACAAGGCGAAGTCGCGTCTTTCAGTGCTTTCAGAGAGTCCTGCGCGTCAATTGCTTTGGTCGATCGCAGACGCAACGATCGAGCGCGAATTTTAGTATTCGCGACTCGAGACCGCCGCGATTATTTCGCCCAACCTCTTCCCGTCGAAACTGACTTTGCGCTCTTTGTACTCCCTGCTGAAAGCCGCGCATTTGCCGCGACGAGCGGATCAAGCACGGCCGCATCGAGACTGTTTGGATGACCTTGCCAACGCACAATTCCATCGTTGGAGATGATGGCAATACTGGGAATGCCACGAACTCCAAATCCCTGTTTCATTACGCCAGCTGGATCGAGTGCGAGTGCATATTTGAAATCATTCTCTTTCAAGTTTCTCTTTCTCAGCCCTTCTTCAAATTTGCTCTTACTCTCATCGGAAAGTCCGACCACAGCAACGGTTGATGCGTATTGCTGGGCAATCTCATTCATGTGGGGTCTAGCAGCCATACACGGCGGGCACCAAGTGGCGAAGAAATCAACGATGACAAGTTTCCCTTTCATATTGGGCTCTTGGGTCAGCCACTTTTGGACCGTGAGTGGAGGACTTGATTTTCCGCGTAAATCAGCACAGCTGGTGAGTGGCTCAGTAAAGGTTGGAAACCCAGCATCTATTGCAGTTGCAGGTGCCTCGGCTATCGCGGCGGGTCTTTGTGCAACTTCTACGATTTTCTTCGGCTCAGCCAATAAGATTTTCGCTGCGGCTGCCGCGCCTTTTTCGTTCAATCCAACATATCGAATCGCACCATTTCGATCAACAACCAGATTGACTGGCTTCTTATAAATGCCAAGAGCGTCGCACCATTCACCGTCTTCATCCACGCAAAGATTTCCTTTCGTGGCATTTTTTTCAAGGCGCTTTTTCGCGAGGTCAAGTTTGTTCGGCACTTGAACGCCAATCACGATGACAGTCTCATCCGCAGGCATCGTTCCCAGTGCAGCAATAATACGATCAACGATCGCTGGCGCAGTAGTGCCCGCATCAATGCTTTGAATGATGACCACATTTCCTTGAAGATTCGGCGCAGATTTCGTCGCAGTTGATCCGATCCACTTGACTTTCGCGGTCATCGGTGGAAGGGCATAGCCCAGTCCTTCTTCCAGCGCTTTCTGATCAGCGGCATCTAGGCGCGCAATCCATGTTTTCTCGGGTGCTTTGCATTCGATGCGCTTTGCTTGCTCGATTTTTGGATCAACTGGTGCGGCAGGCTTTGGATCTGCAGGCTTTGTTTGCGCAGGTTTCGGAACTGCGTCAGGATTTTCTTCCTCGTATTCTCTAATCTCTTCTTCAGTGGGACCCGCAGGCGCCGTTTGCGCAGGCGCTGTCGGCTTCACAGGCTCGGCTGGCGTTTCCGTTGGTGGCGGCGCGGGTTGTTGCGGAGGTGCGAACCCGCCACCGAATTGCCCAGAAGCGCTCGGAAGAAGGGAGCTCAACACAAGCGAGAGAATTGCAGTTGAAGTCTTACGCATCAAGACAGTCTATCCATTCATAGATGTGATCCCAACCCGCGCATTGTCGATCAGCCGAATATCTCCAAGCTTCGCAGCGATAAGCGCACGAGCAGATTTTGCTCCAGATTCGGTGGCGCACAGCGTTTTTTCGCTGCGGATGACGGCGTACTGAGTTTCAAGTCCGTGCTGATCCAACGTTTCGCGCATCGATTTTTCAGCCGCAGTCGCGCTTGAGCAATTCGCTGCAGATTGCAATGCGCGCGAAATACCCAGCGCCGAGATTCGCTGCGAAGGATTGAGATATTGATTGCGACTGCTCATTGCAAGACCGTCTGCTTCACGAATAGTTGCGCAAGGAATAATTTTCAGCGACTTCCATCGAATGGAATTTTCTTCAACCATCTGTGTGATCACCCGAAGTTGCTGAAAATCTTTTTCGCCAAAGAATGCAAGTGACGGCTCGCAGAGATCGAAAAGTCGACTGACAACGAGGCAGACCCCGCCAAAGTGTGTTGGCCGAATCGCATCTTCTAGAAGTGGAGCCGTTGCAATCGCCGGCAAAGAAAATTGCGCGGCATTCGTTACAGCGTTCGCCAATCCGCTGGGATATATCGAATCGGCGGTTGGAATAAACACAGCGGATGCGCCTGCGGCTTCGGCGATCTTCAGGTCTGCGTCGAGAGTCCTTGGATATCTCGCAAAATCTTCGTTGGGACCAAATTGCGTCGGATTGACGAAGATGCTGACCAGCACGGGTCGCCCGCTCGCAGCTCCAGCGCGAATCAAGGATGCGTGCCCTTGATGCAGCGCTCCCATAGTTGGGACGAGTGCCCCGCCTCGGATTTGGCTCAGATTCTCTGCATTTTCGATAATTTTCATGCCGTTACCTTGTTCAGGGTGAAGTCTTTACTACAATGCGTAGTTGAGAATGAGTCTCAATTTACTAGAAAGAATCCCGTGATTTCATCCAATAGCCCAACATCCAATAGTCCAATCTACCTCGACCACGCCGCCACGACTCGATGCGATCCAAAGGTCGTCGAAGCGATGCTTCCCTATTTCACCGAAATGTTCGGAAATGCTGGATCGCGCAACCACCAATTCGGTTGGCAAGCCGAAGACGGCATCGAAATTGCGCGCGAACACGCCGCCAAATTGATTGGCGCTCAGGCCAAAGAAGTCATCTTCACATCTGGATCAACCGAGTCCAACAATCTCGCTATCAAGGGCGCAGCGGAAATTTATGCTCGCGCTGCAGCGGGGCAAACAGGTCGCGGACACATCGTGACCGCCGCGCACGAACACAAAGCTGTTCTTGATCCCATTCGTCGTCTGATGCGCGAGGGATTTGATGCGACATTCATCCAGCCTCCAGCAGATGGTGTGATCACCGCAGAAATGATCAAGGCTGCGCTTCGACCCGACACGATTTTGGTCTCGATCATGTGGGCGAATAACGAACTTGGAACGATCAATGAAGTCCCACAAATTGGTCGTTTGTGCCATGAAAAAGAGATCATTTTTCACACCGATGCGACTCAATGGGTTGGCAAGATGCCGACGAATGTCGAAGCGGATCAAATTGATCTTCTCTCTTGGAGCGGCCACAAGATGTATGGACCGAAGGGAGTTGGTGGGCTCTATGTTCGTCGGCGAAAGCCGCGTGTTCGTTTGGAAGCGTTGCAGGATGGTGGCGGACAGGAACGCGGAATGCGTTCAGGTACGCAGAATGTCAGCGGAATCGTGGGATTCGGCAAGGCGTGCGAACTGTGCTTCAACGAAATGGAATCTGAAGGAAAAAGGCTCTTGGCAATGCGAAATCGATTGGAGACGGAATTGAAGAAGCGCATTGAAGTCACAGTTGTGAATGGTCATCCGACCAAGCGCCTTCCAAATATCTCAAACATTTCTTTTGGATTTGTCGAAGGCGAAAGTCTGATGATGGGCGTGCGAGAAATCGCTTGCTCTTCTGGATCAGCCTGCACCAGCGCCAGCCTCGAGCCTTCCTATGTGCTCAAGAGTCTTGGAATCGGCGACGATCTTGCCCATTCTTCACTGCGACTCTCACTTGGTCGATGGACGACCGAAGCGGAAATCGATTCAGCGATCGTGATGATTGAAACCGCAGTGAATCACCTTCGTCGACTCAGTCCACTTTATGATTTACACAAAGAAGGGGTAGACCTTTCGAAGATTGTTTGGCAAGCGCATTAAAGATAGGAACAGCCATTACGACCCAAGAGAGTTTTAGAAAGATTATTCGGAACAACCGTATTACGAAGAATAGGAAGCAAACAAATGGCATACAGCAACAAAGTCATTGAACATTACGAAAACCCACGAAATGTCGGCGCATTTGGCACTTCCAAGGAAGTTGCCGCGCGCAAAGATATCGGCATCGGCATCGTCGGCGCTCCAGAGTGCGGCGACGTCATGCAACTGCAGATCAAAGTCAGCGAGGAAGGGATCATCGAAGATGCGAAGTTCAAGTGCTTCGGTTGTGGATCCGCGATCGCAAGTTCTTCGCTCGCCACCGAGTGGATCAAAGGCAAGACCGTCGACGAGGCATTGACGATTCGCAACACACAGATCGTCGAAGAACTCAGTCTGCCGCCAGTCAAGATCCATTGCAGCGTGCTTGCGGAAGATTCCATCCGCAGCGCGATCGAAGATTGGAAGAAAAAGTCCGGCGCGTCGCCGGCCAGCACATCACCCACGCCGGTGACTCAACACGCCTAAAGGAGTTTGAAATGCCTCTTCATGTGACCGAAACTGCAGCGCGCGAAATCGACACCATCATCCAACAGCAAGGACTCGATGCAGGAAAAATCTGCCTGCGAGTCGGAGTGAAAGGTGGCGGATGCTCTGGTTTTTCCTACATCCTTGATCTGACCGAAGTGCAGAAAGACTCTGACGAGTGCTGGTCATATTCCTTTGCTCGACGAACGGCGAAGGCCGGTGCTGGCGAAGGCGCGGGATCGGTCGCAGTCGCAACCGCTGTCGCGGAATCTGCAGGCGAACCGTTCACGGTGAGAGTTGTGTGCGATCCAAAGTCGTACCTTTATCTCAACGGAACCACGATCGACTTCAAAGATGAAATCATGGGACGCGGATTTGTGTTCAACAATCCAAATGCCACGACATCGTGCGGTTGCGGTTCGAGTTTCAGCGCGTAACGCTTTCGTAAACTGCTAGCCACCTCCTCGGCACATTCTTGAAATGGGCGTTTTATGTCGTTTTCCGACACCTTGCGCCCATCTCGCAGGGAAACCCTATGGATCAGGCGCGAGCGAGCGACCCCGCCGCGTCTTCGCAGAGCGCCATCGCCGAAACTCCGTTGCCAACCGCTCGCTGCATCCATAATTCAGGTGTCAAGCGTCCGATGGAAGTAATGCGGCGAGTTTCTGTCGCAATATCTTTGGTTCGCATGAACGATCGAATCTGGTGACTCATCACATGACCAAGTGTGTAATCCGCCAAGTACAGCGGATGTCCAATCATGTGTTGATACGCCGCGAGCAATCGATAAGGATCCGCGCCGAAATCGCGCTCATAAAAACGCTTCCAAAGTCGATCAGCAATCACAAGAACTTCTGTTCGCAGTTGCTCCGCCGTTGCAGTTGGATTTGCATAGAGCCAGCGCCAGACTTGAAGTTCCAGCAAACTTGGCCCAGCAATTTGGCACGCGGCAAGCATTGTCTGCACGCTGTCAATTGCAAACGCACGGTCGGCGCCATCGGTCGCTTCGATCCCAAGCACGCGCTTGCCAAGTGACTGATAGAGAAACGCAAACGCCTCTGTGCACGCCGTGTTTGGGACATTTCGCAGCGCAGGTCGCGGCGCAAAGTATGTCGAGCAGAGTTGTTCGAGATTGTGGCCAAGTTCATGCATCGCGGTATCAAATCCATCCCAACCGAGTTGATCCTTCAGCCGACTTGTTCGCAACCACGCGCCATATTCAGTCAACAATGGCCGCATCGCATGACCTGATCCCTTTGCAATTTCCACTTTGATGCGGGATCCCAAAAAATCTGCATCTTTCTCGCTATATCCAAGGTCGCGCAGAACTTGCGGTAACGCCGCTTGGAAAGCCTTCTCATCTGGAAAACGCGCCGCAACTGCCGCATCTAACTCCGACGCAGGTCGAGATTCTGCGATGTCATCAAAGTAGATATCAAATGGTTCAAGATCTCGTCCGAGACGCTTACGCAAAAATCCCGCGAGATCTTTTCGCATCGGATGATCGAGCAAGTCGGTCAATAGTCGCTCGACATCTTTCTCGGACATTTCTCGTGCGAGTTCGAACTTGCGCGCGATCGCAGTCGGGTGATCTGGATAGTGCGTATCAAATTCTTGCCCAAGCGCAAACTGCTTCAGCCATGTCTCATATCGCGCGAGCCCCATGGTCTCGTCGGCTTTCACTGCGATTCCACCGATTGTGTTGTTCTGCGCATTCCAATCGCCTGTCGCTGTGCGATCCATGATCGAGTTGGGAACACCGCCATCAATTGCTCGCGCCATCACTCCAGCAAGCGCGCGTTGGCGGGGGAGTCCATCGGCATTGTTGTATTGCGCCTTGATTTCCTCGCGCACCAACCAGTGCGTGAGCAGCGCGCGATCTTCCGCAAACCAACGCTTTCCCGTGGAATCGACCAATTTCCCCACAGGAATGTGAAAGTGCGAAACCCACTGCGAGGCTTCATGGCCAACCTTGCGCGCTTTCTCGGAGAGTTCCTTTGGAATGCGCGCGCCGAAAGCTTGCGCAACTCGGACAGAAGCCCATTGATTCATATCCCATTGTGCGCCTGTCTTTAGCATGGAATCCAAATTGATACGCTCGAAATTGAGCAGCGCGATAAATGCCAGCTTCTGTCGATAGAACTGCTCCGACAAATCCGGCGCAGGATCGAACGTTGCCAACATGTCGTCGACAACGGGAAAGTCGTCGCCTGCCAAGTCGCTGTGTCGGCGCAGTGAGCGATGCATTTCATATAAGTGTCCGTTGATTTGTTCGAGCGCTCCTTCGATACGCGCGAGCAGTCGCACCAAGTCCGCACCTGCGGGCACAAATCGGTCGAGGCAGAATTTTGTGAATTCCGCTTCATCACCATCGGCGCTTTGCCAGCGAACGGCAACTTGCGCCACTCCGCATTCGATGCGCGTGCGTTCTGAAGAACCGAATTTTTCAACGAGCGCAGAAATTGCGACAGGGCAGTGGTCTTTCATGGACTGTGCATTGTGGCTTGAATTGGTCTTGACGGCAATCGGCGCAAAGGCGTTATTCTTCGCCCTAATGATTCAACGAATAATCCCTTGCGCCATCGCCTTCATCTTGTCCGCGTGCCAGATTCCAAAGGCAGGAAGCTTTGAACAATTGCACAAGGGTATGAGCGAGTCGGAGGTCATTTCGCTTTTAGGGGAGCCATCTTCGCGCACTGCCGCTCAACTGAACAAGAGTGGCCAAGTGGTTGGGCAAGCTTCATGGCAATACGGCGACAATCTCTCCACTTTGTCTACGAATGCGATGTTCAAAGATCAGCCACCATCGGACCGAGTCTGGGTTGTTTACTTTGATGGCGATGGAAAAACCACAAGCTGGCAGAAGCCAGCTTGGGATCGATAAACCTTTTTATTTTCCGCCACGACGCCTGATCAGACCGAAGCTGCCATCTTCGCGGCCTTCTTGCGCGCATCTTCGAGATTGCCGACATACATAAACGCACTCTCTGGAAGGTCATCGCCTTCGCCGTTACAAAGTCTTTCGAAACTGTCGATGGTGTCTTCGAGCGAGCAAGTCACGCCTGGAAGTCCGGTGAAGACTTCGCCGACATAGAACGGCTGCGAGAGGA
>SXGR01655646.1_pt1 | contig 16822 bp, 21 predicted proteins | sample 3174711 | NCBI WGS metagenome assembly SXGR01 (sample SAMN11356860, study PRJNA531348) | freshwater metagenome | isolation source: freshwater sample F1-60 | place: China: Fuxian Lake, Yuxi | collected 2017-12-25
ACCGCACAGCGCGGCATTGATCGGCTGCACGACGAGCAGATCACGAACCTGCGCCGCGACATTGACTCGCTCAGTAACCAGCCGAGCAAGCGCAAATGAAGCTCGTTGCCGACTGGAAGCAGATTGCTCGCAAAGCTTGGAGCGTGCGTTTGGCACTGCTGGCCGCACTGCTGGGCGCCGTGGAAATTGCTGTTCAGTTCCTCGCCGCTACACAGCCTACGCCATGGTTCGCAATGGCCTCGGCCTTGACGAGCTTCGCCGCAGCGGTGGCGCGCATCGTGGCCCAACCAAAGAGCTTCGACCATGGATAAGCGCGTCAAGGTAGCCGGCGCGTCCCTGGCCGTTGCCAGTGCATCCCTCGTCGCCTTCCTTGGCTTGTGGGAGGGAACAGATCGCAAGGTCTACGCCGACAAGCTGGCGCGCGACATCCCGACCGGCTGCTATGGGGTGACCAACGCCGTCAGCCCCGTTCCCGTTGTTGTGGGCGACGTGTGGAGCGAGGACCAGTGCCGCGACGTGCTGGCCATCGTCACCGAGAAAAAGCAACTGAGCTTGGCGCAGTGCTTCAAGCGCCCACCGAGCCAGAACACCTACGACGCTTTCAGCTCCTTCGCGCACAACGTCGGCATCAGCGCCGCGTGTGGCAGCAAGGCGATGGGCTGGGTCAACGCAGGCCGCCTGGAAGAAGGGTGCCGGGCGCTGGCGTATCGCCATGACGGCACGCCGAACTGGTCATTCGCCAACGGCAAGTTCGTCCAGGGCCTGCACAACCGGCGAATCGCGGAGATGAAGCTATGCCTCAAGCCCTGATCGCCAAGCTCGTTGGTGTGGCCTTTTTATGTGGCCTGTTCATGTGGGTCGGGTATGAGTGGCGCGACCGCGAGGCCGAAGCTCAGATTTCCCACCTCGTGACGGCGCACTCGGAAGCCCGCTCCAAGCAGATGGCCGAGTTCGCTCGGGCGAACGCCGACTACCGCAGGCGCGAAGCCGAGACCAACAAACGCATGACGGAGACACTGAATGCTGCCCACGCCCAACTCGTTAGTGCGCTTGACGACGCTCGCCACGCTCGCTCTGCTTCTGAGCGCTTGCAGCTCCGTGTCGCCGCCCTCACTGCCGCCCGTTGTCCCCGCGCCGCCCACGATTCCGAGCCTGCCCTCGCAGGCCCGCCAGCCGAAGCCGCCAGCTATTTGCTCGCCGACCTGTTCAGCAGGCTTGACGCGACTGCGGGAGAGCTTGGCGAATACGCCGATCGAGCAAGGATTGCCGGTGCCGCGTGCGAACGGGCCTATGACGCCCTGACGCCGTGAGCACCCGCCCTAACGAGTTAGAACACTTTCGCCGCGTGGCGGCGGACGGACCCCTGCGAGCGTGGCTCGAAGCCCAGCAGGTTGAAGCCGTTCGCGTCATGTCGGAGGCCCTGGACATGCAGGTTATCTACCGCGCCCAGGGTCAGTACCTATTCGCTAAACGCCAGTTAGATTTACTGGACAAAGCAAAAGACTTGCGATAGACGCAAGACAGTGCTAACCTGTTAGTTAGCGATCACCAGCGCATAAGCCGATAGGCCGCGCAGGAGAGGTATATGGCAACGCCTAAGATCGTCGAGCAGCAACTGCGTGAAGCAGAAGCACTCCAGCAAGCAGCCTTGGCTTCGGAAGGCCCGCAGCCCGTCATCGTGACCGACGTGTCGCAGATGTCGACCCCAGCGGCCCCCACTCCCAGCCCAGCGCCGCAGCCCGCGCCCCACGACCCGTGGGAGCAGAAGTACCGCAGCCTCAAGGGATTGTTCGACCAGAAGGTCCCTGAACTCCAGGCGCAGTCCGCCACGCAGTCGAGCCAGATCACCGCACTGACCGAACAGGTCCGCACGATGACCGAGTTGCTCAAGCAGCGGCAGGCCGAGCCGGACAAACCGCAGAAGCCGACCAGCGACCCACGAGACGTGGAGCAGTTCGGTGGTGAGCTGGTGGAGATGGTGCAGCGGTACGCCGGTCAGATGCTGTCCACGATGGACGCCAAATTCACGGCGTTCGCCCAACAGCTCGACATGCGCGTTGGCAAGCTGGAAGACTCCGTGACAGGCGTTCGAGAGGACACCGCTGTAACCCGCGAGAGCCAGTTTTACGCTGTACTGACCCAGCTTGTACCGGACTTCAAGCAGATCAACGAGAGCGAGAGCTGGCTGAACTGGCTGGGCGAAGTTGACAGCGTGTACGGGGTTCCCCGACAGGCCGCACTAGACGCCGCATTCAAGCGCCTAGACGCCGAGCGGGTGGCCGCAATCTTCAAGCAATTCAAGTCGGCACAACGTCCGTCCGCAGAGAACTTGGTATCCCCTTCGTCAGTTGGCGGTGGGTACGCGGCTCCAGCCCAAGCGCAGGTGAAGCAGTTCATCAGCCAGAAGGCGGTTCAGCAGTTCTACAACGACGTGGCGAAAGGCCGGTACGCAAGCAAACCAGACGAGCAGGCTCGCCTGGAAGCTGAAATCAATCAGGCTGCAATGGAAGGGCGGATTACACCGTAACCCCCACCGGAGCGGCAGTTTTCAAACTGTTAAGGAGTTAGACCATGGCAAACGTTACCGCCGCTCCGGTTACCCCCGTAGGTAGCCCTTACAACGTCACCCCGAGCTACTCGGGCACGTTCATCCCGACCCTGTGGTCGGCCAAGCTGAACGCCAAGTTCTACGCCGCTTCCACGTTCGCAGACATCTGCAACAAGGACTGGGAAGGCGACGTGAACAACATTGGTGACAAGGTCATCATCAACAACATCCCGGACATCGCCATCCGCGATTACGTGATCGGCTCGAACTTGCAGTACGACGTGCCGCGCGGTTCGACCAGCGAGCTGGCCCTGGACCGTGGTAAGTATTTCGGCTTCAGCGTCAACGACGTGCTGGAGTACCAGTCCAAGCCGGACCTGATGGACATGTTCACCAACGACGCCTCTGAACAGATGCGTACGGTGATGGACGCAACCTGCCTCTACCGCACTCTCCTGTCGGCTCCTACCGGCTCGGGCGAAGACGGCGTGGTTGCAGCCAACCGTGGTGCCACCGCTGGTCGTCGCTCGCAGGGCTACAACCTGGGCACCGACACCGCTCCAGTCGTTTTGACGGGCGCCAACGTGTTGCAGACCATCTTGAACATGGCTGCCGTGATGGACGAGCAGAACATCCCCGAGAGTGGCCGCTGGTTGCTGTTGGACCCGCTGACCCGTACGTTGCTGATGCAATCCAACTTGGCCCAAGCTCAGTTCATGGGCGACGACAAGTCGATGATTCGCAACGGCCTGATCGGCTCGATCGACCGCTTCAAGGTGTACGTGACCAACCAGCTCCCGTTCAAGGCCGCCTCGCAAGCGTTCTGGACCTCGGGTGACGGTTCGGAAACCAGCATCGCCGGCGCCTCGCACGGTGTCCGCGTTCGCCTGTTGGCCGCCGGTCACACCAGCGGTATCACCTTCGCCTCGCAGATCACCAAGACGGAGACCCTGCGCAACCCGACCGACTTCGGCGACTTGATCCGTGGCATGCAGATTTTCGGCCACCGCGTTGTCAAGGGCACCGGCGTCACCACCACCATCGTCGCCTAATCGGCGTAGTACAGGAGTACAGACATGCCAGCAGCATTTGCTTTCGCCCGTTTCGACAACGGCGGCGTTGACGCGGTTACCGGCGTTGGGACGACTCAAGCGGGCGCGGCCCTCTTGACCGGCGCGGTGAACCTCGTGACCACGTCCGCCGGCCAAGTCGGTACGCTTCTCCCGCGTGACGCAGCGTTCGGTTCGCCGATCATCGTTCGCGTCGGGACGGCCACCGCCTCCACCGTGTTCCCGCCCACCGGCGGCTCGATCAACGGCGGCGCGGCCAACGCGGCGTTCTCGGTCGCGCAGAACAAGCCAACCGTGTTCTATTGCCACCCCAACGGCATCGACTACACGGCAGTGCTTAGCGCTTAACGTCTAACGTGTAAGCGCGTACACTACGCCCGGCCTTTGTGCCGGGCGTACTTGTTTTAAGGATTGAACATGCCGACTCTTACCGCCGCGTACACCATCGACCGGGCGGAACTGGTACTGCAAGACACGACCAACATCCGCTGGGCGGAGGCTGAATTGTTGGGCTGGTTCAACGACGCCCAGCGTGAAATCGTCATGCTGCGCCCGGACACGTACGCACAATCGGTCTCGCACCCCCTGGTCAATGGCACGCGGCAGGTCATTCCCGCCGCCGGCTACCAGCTCATCAAGGTCGTGCGCAACATGGGCTCGAACGGCACCACGCCGGGACGGGTCGTGCGCAAGGTGCCTGAAGAACAACTCGATGCGTCCACGCCGGACTGGCACGCCGCCACCCCCGCCGCCGTGACGCTGCACTACACGTTCGACCCGCGCCAACCGCGCGTGTTCTACGTGTACCCGCCGGCGATCGCCAGCAACACCGTTGAACTCGTCTACTCGGCTGCGCCACCCCCACTGGCGGCCAAGACCGACGTGCAGATACTTGACGACGTGTACGCCAACCCCCTGCTCGACTACGTGCTCTATCGGGCGTACTCGAAGGACGCAGAGTCCACGTCGAACGCGCAGCGCGCCCTGGCGCACTACCAAGCGTTTGCGGCGTCCATCGGGAACAAAGCGCAGGCTGACGCTGCGGGAGTAGCCGCCGATGAGGTGCGCGGGTGACGGCGTTCGTCGACCTCGTTCCGCAGATTGCGGACCATTGCCCCGGCATCGACGACCCGGCGGCGGTTTACGCCCTGGTGCGCTCTGCTCGGGAGCTGTGCCAGCGCACGAACGTGTGGCAGACCACCGTGAAGATGAACCTCACGGTGAACATCACGGACTACACCGTGGCGGTCCCGGCGCAGTCGGAGCTGAACCGATTTATGGCGGCCACCGCTCGGGGCGCAGGGCTGACGCCGATTCCAACCTCCCAGGTAACCGCCCCGGAGGCACTGATCAGTGGAGCCGAGGCAGGCCGCCCCCTGTGCTTCTACACGCCGACGCCCCTGGGCGCTACCCTGCGCGTATTCCCCCCGCCGGATGCAACCACGGTGGATGGGCTCGTCGTCACCCTTTCGCTCGCCCCCACGCGAGGCGCGAGCGACCTTGACGACAACATCGCGGCGCTCTACCAAGAGACCATCGTTCACGGTGCGTTGCACCGCCTGATGGTGAACCCAGTCACGTCCTACACGTCCCAGCAGGCTAAATACTTCCGCGACGAGTTTGAGCGCGGGGTCATTCGCGCCATGCGCGACGCCCTCGCCGGACGCGTGCGTAGCTCAGTCAACGTGCGCCCTCGGGGCTTTGTATGACCGCTATCAAGATCAAGCAGTTCGGCGGCCTGTCCCCCTCGGTGGACACGCGCAACCTTGCCAATGACGGCGCGCAGGTAGCCCGAAACCTTGACTTGCGCTTTGGCGACTTTCGGCCATCAAGGGGCCTGGGCAACTCGGTGGCGACGGTGCCAGCGGGTACGGCTTCGATCTTTCGGACGCCCTCCGGTGTTTGGCTTTCCAGCACGACCGACACGAACTACGTGAACGCCCAGGTCAACGACTCGGACAGCGAGCGCGTGTACCTGACGGGCCGCAGCGCCTTTCCCGAGGCGTGGGAGAGTGGGAACTACCGCAGGCTCGGCGTGCCGGCGCCAACGACCAAGCCCACGGCGGAAGTGGTGGCGGTGGACGAGTTCGACAGCAACGACGCACAGACCGCGACGGAGCAAGCCACGGTGGCCGTCATCAACGCCATTGCTGCGGTGGATAACCCTGTGCTGATGGGCAACCCAGCGCCGGAAGGCGTGGCCGCCCCTGGCGACTTTGACCCGGACTACCCCAAGGTTCAGCTCCATCTCAAGTTCAACTCCGAGGTGGCCGGTCAGTTCGTGGACAGCAGCCCGCAAAAGCGCATGGTGACGCGCGAACCGGGCGTGGCGTTCTTGAATGACAACTCGGGCCCCCTTGGCGCGGCTGGGGCTGGCTGCTTGAACATGACGGGCGGCGCTGGCGTGGGGGGCTTGACCTTCCCGCAGATCACCCGCTTGGGCACCGAGGGCGACAGAACTTGGACCGTCGATATGTGGCTGACCGCCACGGAGACTCTGCCGGAACTCATCATCGAGTCGTGGAAGGGCGCCAACAACGACACGGCAAACCCGAACATGCGCAAGCTGGCGTTCATCCGGGCGGACGGTGCGTTTCGCACGGTCATGTCCAACGTGAATAGCAGCTTTTCCACGGCGCTGCGGTGCCGGCGCGCGAACGGGGCGGATGTCCTACCCGCAGGCGTGCCGACCCTTGTTTCCTTGCAAAACAACGGGTCCGTGGTTCAGGTGTTCGTAGATGGCACGCTCGCGGGCAGTACGCCGTGGCCCTTGGGCCTGGAGTTTTCGCACTTCGGACGCGCGACCAACATCGCCAACGAGGCGTTTCTCGGCAAGGTGGACGAGCTGCGCGTGACGTTCGGCGCTCGTTACTCGGGCAACTTCACGCGACCCACGACCGCCTTCCCGGTGCTTGCCGCACCAACCGGCCAGTTCGTCGCCCACGGCGCGGCGGGCTTCACCGGCCTGCCCACGGCCAGCGCCGAAGACGCGGCCTACTTGATCGAACTGGTGTTGAGCGGCGGCAATTACGTCGCGGCCAACCCCGCAGATCAATACCTTCTTTCGCTCCCTGGCGCGCAGGCGGCCAACGGCGCCACCCAGTATTGGGCGGTGACGCTGACGAACTACCGCGCTACCGGCCTCGCGGCAACATCGGCGGGCATCCAAGCGGCCATTGCAGTGGTGGACAACCCCGCTACGGGGCCGGTCGATACCCTCCTGACCGCGCCCCAGGCGGCCAGCCTCGCGCCCCTTCTTGCTGCGGTGTACGACCCAACGGTTGCGCCGGTGTCTGGATTGGTTGCCGATCTGAACGCTGCCCAGGCCGCCCTGGCGGTTCAGATCGCAACGGAAGCCGTTGGCGCCCGTGTGTCCGAGAAGATCAGCGCCCTGCGCACGGCAGCGACGGCGCTCGAAACCTACTTCGCCGGAATCAACACCAAGCTCCGTGCCGTGTTGCAGGCGAACGCTTCGACCATCTTTGGCTCGATCAACTCCGGCGTGGTGACGCGCGAGCTTGAAACGCGCGGCTACATCGTGACCTTCGTAACCGACTGGGGCGAAGAATCGGCCCCGAGCCCGGTGACGGACTTGCTCACGCTGGACCAAAACGACAAGGTACAGCTCACGGCGCCACCCCCGACAGCGGGCCGCAACATCGTGGGCTGGCGCTTGTACCGCTCCAGCACGACCGACCGAAGCGCGGCGTATCAACTGATCGACGGCACGGGCGCGAGCAACGCGGTGCTGCAAGACGGTTCGTTCGCCTACTTCACCACGACCGACCTCGGCTACACCGACGAGAAGAAGCAAGCGGAGTTGCAGGAGCCCTGCCAAACCCTGACTTGGCGCGAGCCCCCGGAAAACCTCAAGGGCTTGGTGGGCCTGCCCAACGGGATCATGGCCGGCTTCTTCGATAAGACGCTGTGCTTCAGCGAGCCATTCGCCCCGTACGCTTGGCCGGTGGAGTACCAGCAGACCTTGAAGTACCGCATTGTTGGGCTCGGGGTGTTCGGTCAAACCGTGGTGGTGCTGACCGAAGGTCATCCCTACTACGCCAGCGGCGCCGACTCGGCCAGCATGAGCGCGCAGGAGATTGAAGCGCCGCAGGCTTGCATCGCCAAGCGCACGATTGCATCGGCGGAAGGTGGCGTGATTTACGCGAGCCCGGACGGCCTGTGCGTGGCTTCGAGCGGCGGCGTGAAGGTTCTGACCTACAAGGAGTTCAGCAAGGAAGATTGGACGGCCTTGGTGACGGGCTCGGCGTTCGGGGCGTACAGCGACGGCAGCTACTACCTGTTCACCGACTGACCATGCCGCGCGCATTCAAGTTCGATCTTGTCTCCAGCCGGATCAGCGAGGAATCACTCGCCGATGAAGCGCTGTTCGCGGTATGGACGAGCAAGCCGTACCCCGCCGTGGTGGTTGAGTCGATGACCATGAACCACACGCTGACAGGCGGACGGTTTGGGTTTGTCCCGATCTTGACGGAGAGCCTGAACCTGAACCACACGCTGCCGGGCGGGCAGCTTAAAGCGGTCTTGCAGACCTACGCGAACGGGTCGGTCGAAAGCATGAACGTCACCCACAACCTCACGGGCGGCCTTTTGAAAGCCGTCCTCTTGAGCTATTCAGGCTGGCCGGTTGAAGGGCTGAACGTCAATCACAACCTCACGGGCGGACTGCTAAAACTTGTGCTCATCAGCTACGCCAACTGGCCCGTTGAGAGCTTGGACCTAACGCACACCTTGACAGGCGGACAACTGACATGAGCATCATCACCCCAAGCGGCAAGATCATCACCCCCGATGCGCTGTTCGTGAAGCATCGCTACGCCCGGAACTCCGCCGAGATTGACAACGCCCCTATGCAAATGGAAGGCTTGTTCAAGTTCATCGTCCGAAGGGCGGACGGGAGCATCAAGCAAGAGACCCCTTTCTCGCGCAACTTGATCTTGAATCAAGGGCTGAATTTATTTGGTTCGACCGCGCAATACGTGAGCTTCTGCGGTGTCGGAACGTCTACCTCTCCGCCTACCGCCACCGATACCGCCCTGCTGGCGGGGCCAATCTACACCACGACCCTACAGGCTTCCGTAGACACGGGCTCTGGTGGAGCGCCGTGGTATGTGGCTACTTCAAGGACGTTTCGGTTCGCCTTGGGGCAGCTCAACGGCAACTACACAGAGGTGGGGGTAGGTGCTACCCAGCCCGCACTGTTCAGCCGGGCACTGATTACCCCGGACGGCGTAAACCCCACGGCCCTTCCGGTACAGAGTGACGAGCAACTTGATGTGGTCTACCAGCTTCGCTACTACGCCCCAGCAAGCGACGTGACCGGCTCGATTACGCTGGCAGGCCAGTCCTACAGCTTCACCGGACGTGCAGCTTATGTAGGAGTCTTTGGTGTATCCAGCGGTGGTTTCGGCAATGTCATATTCGGTGCATCGTGGGGAAATTTGGCGTTTGGCGCTCGCCCGTTTTCCGGGTCTTCCGAAAACTATGTCTACGCCGGGAATATCGGACCGGTCACGGAGGAGCCAGTAGGCACACGGGCAACGTCCGGCACCGAGCATGTGACCAACTCGTATTCGGCGGGTTCATACCAGCGATCAGGGCGCATCAATTACGGGCTGAACGATGGCAACCTAGCGGGCGGCATTCGCTCAATGCTGGTGCATGTAGCGGGCGGCGGTCTTTACCAGTACGAGTTCACCCCCAACATCCCCAAGGACAACACCAAGACCCTTGGGATTGACGCGCAAGTAAGCTGGGCACGCAGGCCGTAAATGGCACTCCCAGGCAACGCCCTGTCAAGCATCCCCGTTATCTCGGCGCTGATTGCGCCGGACAACGGGGAGCGGACCAACTTGCTCGAAGATTTCGAGCGGGGCGGCGTTGCCCTGAACGATCCCACGCAGGGACTGGACGTGCGGACGTGGCGCGCGTGGAGCGTTGACGGCACAGATATTCGCGTGGCGCCATTGCCGGGCGGCACTCCCGTTACCGTGGTGATTAGCGGGGCGGTGAACATCACCGAGCTATCCCTCTCGTTCGATCAGAACATGGAGCCCACGCTTGCCTACGTGGAGTCGGGCGACACGAAGTTGCGGTGGTTCGATTCAGTGACCAACAGCATCGTGACGACCACTTGGCCGGGCGCGGCGAGCCCCCTTCTTGCGTTGGACGACAAGCGGAGCGTGGCCGGCAATTACAACGATGTGATCTTCGGGTACATCCGAGCAGGGCAGGTTTGCTACCGGCAGCAAAGGGATCGGTACGAAGTCGAGTACGTGCTTGGCGCGGCCCCCGGCGTTGGCGCTCGCTTGCTCCAGATGGGCATGGGGGTGAACAACCGCATGCAGTTCAAGGTAACGACCCCGCCTGTCTCGGCCTACGCTGACCTTTCGGCAGACGCGCTCTACCTTGTCGGCGGCAACTCCATCTCCGAGCTTGGAGCCGGCGCGGCGCGCTTCGCCACTTGGCGCAGCAAGACCTACCAACCCCCCGAACAACCGGCTCCAGGCTGGGGCCGCGTTGAAGGCGACTACCCCGTTCAGGTGAGCTTGATCGGGGACGGCGAGGTGGTCTACACGACACCGCAAATCACGAACTCCAAGCCGTTCCGCTTCCCCGGCATTCGCTGCCGGGAGTGGGCGCTGGAAGTCACTGGGGCGACTCGCGTTGTCCAAGTGGCGGTTTCAACTGATCGAACCCACTTTGACTAGAGGCTGATATGTCCAAGACCACTGATTACGGAAACGCACTGCTTCGCCTGATCTTGCAGGCTGTGCCATTCGCCAACTTCGCGGACAACGCCGCCGCGAGCCCGGCCACGCAGCTATGGGTATCGCTCCACACCGCCGACCCCGGCGAAGCTGGCGTGCAGACCACGAACGAGGTGACCTACCCTGGCTACGGGCGCGTGTCGGTTGCGAGGTCAGCGGCGGGCTTTACCGTCACGGGTGACACGGCAACCTTCGTCAGCGCCGTGACCTTCGGCGCAGCCTCGGGCGGCAGCACCACAGCGGCATTCCTCGGCATCGGCACTGCCGCATCGGGCGCCGGGCGCTTGTTGCTCAAGGGCAGCATCACCCCCGTGATTCCGATTTCGTCGGGCACCACGCCGCAGCTCGCCGCAGGCTCCACCATCAAAGAAGAATGACCCTGCCATGAGGGCACTAAGGTTCGACCTTCGCACTGGCGCGTTGAGTGACGTGCTGCTACCGGCGCCGCCAAGCGTTACCCGTGTCGGCACGGGAACGGTGCTCGGCGCCGCGAATGTGCTCGGCGCAGGGCGAGCCACGGGCGTGACTGAGGGAACGGGGCAGATCACCGGGACCGCCTCCTTGCGGGGCTTGGGCGTGCTGCCCCAACTGGTTACGTCAACCGGGACGGTGCTTGGGACTTCGACGGTGCAGGGTGCCGGGGTGCGGCAGACCGTGGTTTCTGGTGTTGGCGCGGTAACAGGTCAAGCAACGGTCAGCGGTTTCGAGGCAGTGCGCCCGGCGAACAGCATGGAATCTGTGCTGCTTTTGCAGATGGATTCGGCACCATCGGGCAACCTGCCAAACAATGGTGCCTATGGGATACCTGCCAAGCTAAAGTCTTCGGCGTGGGTTTCTGCGACCGACGGAAAATTCGGGCCTGCGAGCCTGCAACTCAGCCCCCCGGCAAATCCGGGGCTCAACAAGGCTTACCACAGCGGCTCCGTGGCGATTGGCGACGAGGGAGCGTCTAACCCGCCTCCTGTGCTGTCCCGCCTTTTTAGCGCGCAGATGAGCCCGATCAGCGGAAGGGCGTTCCGTGGCTGGACGCTGGAGGGTTGGGCGAAGTTTGAAACGCTAGCCGATGGCGGGCTAATCATTTGGACCGAGATTGGTGGCGAGGATAACCTCTACACCAGCTTTGTCGGCGCTGGCGTCGGCATTCGCGTTGCGCCGAATGGGAAGTTCGCGTTTTTCGCCGAAGAATACGCTAGCGGAAGCTACTTCGCAGTATCGGATCGACAGGCCATCATCGGCCAGTGGTTCCACTTCTCGATTGTGGCTACCGACGCGCTTCGGTGCTACGTCGATGGGGTCAATGATTTTCTGTACGCACCCTTTCCGGGTTTTCCGGCGAAGCCGTCCCTGCCGCCACCTTACGCAGAGGAAATTCTGAGGCTTCGCGGGATGGGAAGGTTCTACGTTGGGCGCAACTACTCAGGAAGGCTCGACGCAGTGAGCATGACGCTGGGGCCTCGCCGCGACGGCAACTTCACGCCGCCAACGAGTGTGCCGTCGCCCTTGCCAGTACCAGATGCTTACGGGGCGGAAACGGTGACGCTGCTGCACATGGACGGCCCCGATGGCAGCACGACCATTGCCGATTCGTCGCTCATCAGGCGGCGCATGACCGCGCGAGGTAGCGCCAGCATCTCGACGGCGCAGAGCCGATTCGGGGGTTCATCACTGCGGCTGTACGGCGACGGCGGCCTGGAGGCGGTGTACGACCCGAGGTGCGAGCCGCTAGATCAGTTCACCCTAGAGTTTTGGGTCCGCGTGTCGGCGCTGCCCGTTTCATCGGGAGGGCACTTGGTCCAGTTCACGTATCCAAACCGCGAGGGTTTCTTTAGCGGAAGACCCTTCGGACCTATTCTGAGGCGCATTGATCCTGAGCTTGATCCCAATTTGTTCACCTTGGGGGTTACCAATGGGTATCACACCGCCCTGCATCACAACCCGATGTCGTTCAACACATGGCATCACGTTGCAGTGACGGGCGGTAGCGCCCCAAGGATCTTCTTGGACGGAGTTATGTCCACGAATTTGCCCGGCGTCGGCGGCGTCCCGTTTGGGTGGACTTGGACAATGAGCACAGAGGTGCAGCAACCGCTGCGCATCGGCGGTAATCCCAGCGACCCGACAGGAAACTTTGTCGGGTTCATTGACGAACTGCGCATGACGCAGCGCGTGCTCTACACGTCCAACTTCGCGGTGCCAACCGCGCCTTACCCCGACCCACTGCCGCCAACATGAACGCCGCATTCACGGACCACGCAACCGGAACGATGTTCCTGGCCGGCTACACCGGAGCCGTGACAGGCTTTGAGGCCGGCAGCATTGCGCCTGGGCGGTGGCGCTCCAAGCGTTTCGCCTTCCCCGAGGCCATCGGCTTTGGGTGGATGCGCGCTTCTGGCCCCATCACGGACCCGGTGACCGTGCGCCTGTACGTGGATGGTGCTCTGATCCACACGGCCACGCTGACGACCCGCGACCCGGCCCGCGTGCCTGCGGTGAAGGGCATGCGGTGGGAAATTGAGATTGAGTCGGTGAGCCAAGTCACCGAGATTTGCCTCGCCCAAACGCAACCGGAGTTGTTCGCATGAGCCAAAACCGACTGACCGCGCGGGGCGCCAATGCCAACCAAGGCGCCAAGCTGCCCGGCCTGCAAGCGGTGCGCCCCTCAAGCCCCGAGCTGAAACCCATCACCGACGCCATCGAAGGCTTGCGCGAGTGGGTGGAGGTCAGTCTCGGCTCACGCGGCGATGTGTTCGAGAAGCGCATCACGCTGCGGGAATTCGATCAGCGGGTCAAACCCCTGGAAGCAGCCGTAGCCGCCGCGTTCGACGGGCGCATGGAGCGACTGTCCGCCGAAGCCGTGGAAGCCCTGCCAACAACCGTGGTGAATGGGGCCTTCGTGCAGACCAAGGCTGGGACGTTGCACCACGGGATTGGTGGTGCTTGGAGGCAGGTAACGCTGACCTGAATCGCTTTTACGATCTAACGTGTTAGCGTATTATTCGGGGCACACAAGGAGTAAGCATGGACCTCAAGTTTTTGACGAGCCTGGGCGCAGAAGTTGTTTGCGGCCACGTTGCGATTCGCCACATTCACGTTGGCTCGATGTTGAAAGACGGCTCGGTTCTCCTGACGCCCGACGGCGAGGACTACGTCAACTCACTGCGCACCGTGGACGCAGAGCCAACCCCCGCGCCCGCCCCGAAGCTGGCGAAGCGCAAGGTGCAGGCTGACGACCCCGTTGACGCAGCCAAGGCGCTCCTGGGCGACGACTGATGCCGCTCGTCTACGGAGCTGCGCAACGCGTCGCTGACTGGGTAGGCCAGCAGTGCGGCGCGGCAGCGCCCTCCGTGGACGCAGCTATTGGGTACGAATCAAGCGGCACATTGACGGCGGGGGTGTACTTCGACGGCATGCTGCCCAACACGATTTTTGCGCACATCGCGTCGGCAGCGCCGGTGATGCCGCGCAGTCTGCTTCAAGCGACGTGCCGGTTTGCATTCCGGCAACTGCGCGTTGAACGTCTGACCTTCGTGGTCAGCGAGGGGAACACCCGGGTGCTGGACTTCGTTGTTCGCCTCGGTGCCGTACATGAGGGGCGGATGGTCCGCGCCTTTGGTCCCCATGACGCACTCATCTACACCTTCTGGCGCGATTGCCAGTGGGCACGACGGTTATTGGCAGGGGGCCGTAAATGAAAGTCAAAGTACCGGGGCCGGACGCCGCCTTTGGGCAGGCGCAGGAAGCTGCCGCCCGAACGGGGCGGATGGCCGAAGAACGTGCAGCCGAGAACGACAAGTTCTACAAAGAAAACTTGATGCCGCGCTACATGCAGCAGATGGACGCGCAGCTCGCGCTGAGCCGCACGGAGTCAGACCGGCAGTCGAAATTGTCCGACTACTCAATGGCGCTGGCGCGCAAGGACGAAGGCCGACGTGACGCCCTTTGGGCAGACATTGAAGCCAACGACACGGCGGACGCCCGCGAGCGCCGCGCCGGCATGGCGATCGCCGACACGGAGCAATCCATTGGACAGCAGCGCGCGGCCACGATGCGCGGGATGCAGCGCATGGGCGTGAATCCGAACAGTGGTGCCTACTTGTCGGCGATGGCCGGGCAAGACACGAACGCCGGGCTGGCGAAGGTCATGGCATCGAACACCGCCCGAGAGGCTGCCCGCCGTGAGGGGATGAACATGCGCTTCCAGGCCGCAGGGCTTGGCGGCGGCGCCACCGCTCAGTTCATGGGCCAGTCCAGTGGCATGGGCATGAACAGCATCGGTGCGATGGGCTCGGGCATGGGGGCGTTGCAGGCCATGCAGGGTGCGCAGGGTGCGAACGCAAACCAGTGGATGGGGATGAGCGGGTTCGGCATGGGCGTGCTGGGCGACGCCGCGAACCGTGGGTTCCAGCAGCAGCAGATGAAATACGACGCGAACAAGACGAACGCGGCGGCGGTAAATGGAATGATCGGAACGGCTGCCGGTGCGTTCTTCGGGTCAGATCGCCGCCTGAAAACGAACATCGTTCGCATCGGCACGCGCAGCGATGGGCTCGGCCTGTATGAGTGGACCTACGTGTGGGGCGGCCCCCGAGCCATCGGCGTGATGGCGGACGACGTGAAACGCACGCGCCCCGAGGCGGTCGTATCCATTGGCGGATACGACGCAGTGGACTACTCAAAGTTGGGAGGCGCTCATGCCAGCGTTTGATGAAGCATTCGCGTCGATGTACAAGGCCGCAGGAGACAAGAAGCGGCGCGAGGCGGAGATGGCCGAGCGCGAGCAGCGCATGGGCTGGGAGCGGGAAGACCGCGCTCGCATCAACAAAGAGCGCACTGACACCGACAACGCATTCGCCCGACTGCGCGGGATGCAGACTGACGGAATCGTCACTGAAGGCGCGGGTGACCTGTCCGCCGGCGGCATCCAGATGGTGCGCGACCAGGGCTACGGCGCCACGCAAGGCAACGCTGCGGTGCAGGAAATGGCCGGCGATTTTGCGCGCGAGAACGCTCGCTTCGCCACGGCGGGCGTCGGCAGCACGACTCCCAACGTAGACACCCAGGTGCGCGGGCTGGCCGTGAACGGCCCCAAGTCTCGCGCGGCCAAAGAGTCGGACACGTACGGTGCGCTCATGGACATCGCCGCTGCGCGTAAAGACGCGGGTGCGTATGCAGGTGCCATGACCGCTAAGAAGGGCGCCCAATACAGCGAGGGGCTGGCGGACGGGTACAAGGCGTTTGACCAGCTCCAAGCGTCGGGCGGCCTGGAAGGCTACCTAAAGCAACTGAGCGCCGACGGCGGAGTGTCCGGCGGTTTCAGCACGATGGACTACACGGTGGGCACGGGTAAGGACGCACGAAAGTCCAAGTACATCGTGTATGACCCCGAGGGCAAGGGCTCCCCTGTCAAGGTCGATATGGACGACGCACGGCAGATTTTTGCCATTCGCCACACTATGGAAATCGACCCCGTTCGCGCCCAGGCCGAACTGCGAGCGCTCAAGGGCGATCAGCGCAAGCTGGCGATGCAGATGCTCGACATCCAGTTCAAGGGCGCCGGCCTGAACAATGACGTGCAGAACAGGACGTTCTCCCAGGACATGGAAGAACGCAAGCTCGCGCAAGCAGCAGACGCAGACCGCGCCCGCATCGGCCTGGGCTACGCAGGGCTTCGCCAGCGCGCGACCGAGCTGGACCGCACCAACCCCACAATGTCGGCTGCCGACCGTGAAGCGCTCATGAAGATCGAAGCTGGGTGGCACGCCGAGAAGGACCCGAAGAAGCGGGCGGACCTGGAGCGTCAGTACCAGATGGTGGCTAGCCGCGCTGCGCTCGGCATGGGCAAGGTGCTTGGCCTGCCGTCGATGCGCCAAGAACGTCCGGTCATCACCGAAGAACAGGTGATGGGGTACGCAGAGCGACTCGGTGCAGACCCAGCGCACAAAGGGAAAAACATCTTCGAGCTGCGCCAAATTGCTTTGGCGCAGCTCCAGCCCGGGGCGGAAGCAGCAGACGGTGTAGGGTCCGGTTGGACAAGCCCCCCTGCGGCTACCACCCCTGCGGCGCCGCGCGGAGGCATACCGCCGAAGCTGGAAACCACGCGCCACGCTGACGGGCGCACTCTGTACCGCCTGCCGGGCCAGTCGCAGTGGAGTACCAGTGAGCGCGACGCGCGACGCGCGGAGATTGACCGTATTCGGCAGGTTGGCGCACCTGCCCCGCAGCCATACGGCATCGACCCGGGCTACTGACATGGCAGGCATCTACGATGTTGCGTCGCTGCGCCGACTGGCGGAGGCGAACGGGTTTCAGGGCAACGACGAGCAGCTCATCCTTGAGACCGCTCGTCGTGAAAAGCGCGATCCCGCCGACCTCGCCCGCTACCTTGGCTACGACCTCGGCGGCAAGTGGGGCAACCG
>SXGR01065859.1_pt1 | contig 16818 bp, 14 predicted proteins | sample 3174711 | NCBI WGS metagenome assembly SXGR01 (sample SAMN11356860, study PRJNA531348) | freshwater metagenome | isolation source: freshwater sample F1-60 | place: China: Fuxian Lake, Yuxi | collected 2017-12-25
CACCTCGTCCACGACGAGGCCGAAGCGGTGGCCTTCGGACTGCAACACGACGATGGTCACGGGCTGTGCTGGTGCCGGCGACTGGCAGTCGCCGGCACGGGGTTCGAGCTGCAACTCGCGTTTCAGAAACACCAGCGGCAGACCGGCGCGCCGGAAACATCCTCGATGCGCGACTCGTCCTGCGACGGGTCGAGCCGCACAAGCTCGAGCAAGCTCGTCTGCGCGATGGCGAAGCGTTCGCCCCCGCAGCCGACGAACAGCGCGGGGACGATGGCGAGCGTGAGGGGAATCTTCAGCCGCAACGCCGTTCCCGCGCCGAGCACGGTGCTCAACTCAATCGAGCCGCCGCTGCTCTCGACGTTCGTCTTGACCACATCCATCCCAACGCTGCGCCCGGAGACGCTCGTGGTGGATTCCGCCGTGCTGAAGCCGGGGAGGAAAATTAGATCGGTCGCCTGCCGATCGGTGAGCCGCGCGGCGTCCTCGGACTTGAGGAAACCTTTTTCAACGGCCTTCTGCCGGACGCGGGTGAGGTTGATGCCCGCACCATCGTCGGAGATTTCAATCACCACCAAACCGCTCTCGTGATACGCGCGGGGGAGCAGGCGGCCCGCCGCTGGTTTTCCTGCTGCCACGCGCGCGTCTGAGCGAGCGGGTCCTTGATGGCGTCGAGCAGCGTGGTGACCATGTCCGCGTTGAGGGTGAGCTTGCCGTCGCGGATTTTGCCGAGGAGCGACTCGCCCGCGTGCGCGACTTTTTCCAGCCGCTTGAAGGCGAAGAAGCCGCTGCTGCCTTGATGGTGTGGAGCGCGCGGAAGACGTTGCCGATAATCTTCTTGTCATCGGGGGACTGCTCCAGCCGCACGAGGTCCTGGTCGATCCGGTCAAGGTTCTCCCCCGCCTCCACGAGGAAGTCCACCAGGATTTCTTCCATCTGTTCCATGGCAAAAAGGAGTTCGATGTTAGCACAGCCACGGAACCACCCGGCTCCGCCTGCGGCCAGAAAAAACTGCCGCAGAGGTGAACAGTAAACTGCCAAGGCCCAGCGCGCGCAGCTTTGGGTGAACACGCTCCCGACGCCCGTCCCTCAATGCTCGTAGTTCCGCAGGCGGCGCAGCGCAAGCTTGAGCGGCACGTAGCCCAGCGCGATGGAGAGCGCGACGAAGCCGGCGAAGCAGGTCAGGACAGGCGGGTCGCGCAGCTCGGAGTTCCAGCGCCACGGCGAACCCCACGCCAGCAGCAGCACGCTCGCAACGATGTAGAGGAAGCTCATGACGAGCGCGAAGGTGCCGCCGAAGCCGCTGACGATCTTGCTGGGATTGTCCTCGCGGAGGTTCGGGTAGAGCACGCCCAGGCCGAGCGCGAGGGCGTTGAGCGTGACGGTCATCACGGTGATGGCCCCGGCGAAGTAGGCGGTGCGCTCCCACGGCATCTGGAGCATATGGCACGAGAGCGCGATCATCCCCAGCGTCACGACGAGCGAGGCGCTGGTGACGAGGATGAACTTGGTCTGCACCACGAGCGGCAGGCCCAGCGGCGCGCGGCCCACGATCCAGAGGCGTTTGCCTTCGAGCGAGAATTGCGGGAAGACGAAGCGCGTGGTGAGGGTGGCGAGGTTGAGCGAGCAGGCGGCGAGATTCAGGTAGGAGACAAGGTGCAGCCAGAACGGGCTGCTGATCTGCGATGTGAAGTGGCGGAGGTTCAGGATGTAAACGCCCAGCAGTCCGAAGAGCATGAGGGACTGGCCCCATTGCGTCGTGTCGCGCCAGAACATGCGCACGTCCTTCACCATGAGCGCGCGGATGTCGCCCGGCAGCCAGGCGAAGATGCGGAAGAGCAACTCCAGCAGGCCAGCGCGGTAGTGGAACTGCCGCCGCCGGTCCTGCCAGGTGCGGAACCATTCCCATTGGCCGAAGACGCTGGCGCGGCTGTGGACGACGGAGGTCGCATCGTAGAACAGGCTGCCCATCCGCGTGAAGGCCAGCGTGCCAAAGAAGAGAACGTGGCTCACGAGCACGAGGAGGAAGAAGCCCGCCGCGGAGCGCGCGCCCTCGGCCCAGTGCTGCACGCTGGCGGAGAGCCAGTAGCTCGGGATGAAGGGGAATTGAGCGAAGCGGGTCTTGGCCAGCAGGCGGTCCAGCACGGCGAGCACGCGCGTCTCCAAGGATTCCTCGTCCACCTGCTCCGGGCGCAGGTAGTATTTGATGGCGAAGAAGAGGAGGCCGGCGATGACGAGCGTGGCGATTTGAAACGCGCGGCGGTCGAGGAACCGCGCGAGGTTCACCGCCGCCCACGCGCCGAAGACCGCCGGCAGCACGATGAACAACCCGACCAGCACAACGGTGAGCCAGTAGAAGTGCCACGGGACATTGCGCCACATCCCGTAGGCCCCGAGCAGCGGCGCGATGAGGAAGAGGAACGCCCACGACGCCAGCAGCGCGGACTCGACGAACTTCCACCGGAAGACCGTCTGGGCGGGCACGGGCAGCGTGAGGAGGAAGGCGGTCTCTCGGTTGCGGAAGAAGTTCGAGTAGCCGATGACGAGGTTGCTGAAGAGCAGCAGCACGAACAGGAACGCGAAGAGCAGGAACAGCAGCCGCTCGATCAGCAGCTCGCCGATGCCGGGAAACACCCCGATGAACTTCAGCCCGCGATAGAACAGCCCGAACGCCATCACGATGTAGCCGCCGATGAACAGGACGATGATGGCCGTGAGCAGGCTGGACTGGTCGCGCACGGAGCAGAGCCGCCGCCAAGACTGGAGGAGATTCACCCGCAGCAAGAGTAGCAATGGAGAACTCGCGGAGGAATCCGGGTGGGCCGGAGACGCGGAACTGAAGTTGGAGGGAGCCGGCTGCACTACCACTGCGAAGAGATGGTCGGGACGGTGAGATTTGAACTCACGACCTCTTGGACCCGAACCAAGCGCGCTACCAAGCTACGCTACGTCCCGAACCACAGGGGCGTGACGCTGCCGGGCGGCTGTTGGAATTGCAACGATGTTTTTGCGGCCCGAATTATACGGTGAGGTTGTTGACAAAGCGGAGTGAAATCTTAATTGTTCCCGCCCTTGGTCGCCTCGGTAGCTCAGTTGGTAGAGCAGTTGACTCTTAATCAATTGGTCGTAGGTTCGAGTCCTACCCGGGGCACCACTCTCTCAACTGGCTTGTATCGGCCCGACTTCGCCAGGGTGTTCCAGCTCCCAGTCAGTCTCTGATTTGCAGGCATGTCCTCATACTCCGCTATGAATCCCATGGTTCTGTGCTGAAAATGCCCGGGCCTTTGGAGTCATGCGCTGACGAGTCTTCTTTGCCGCACCGGGATCACTCGGCGCTGTCATCGGACGGCACGTGGCGATTGGGCGCGTGCCATCCGGACATCAGCGTCAGGACGCTGGCTCCGCAGGAGACGCAGGCGCGGCGGCGTCCCCGGCAGCGTCCCCGACGGGAGGCGAGTGGTCGGCCTCGAGCTTCCGACGGCGCTTTTCTTCTTTCTTGGCCTTCTTGTCCATCTCCTTGCGGCGCTTTTCGAATTGATAGTTTGGCTTTTGCATTTTGTAGGCTGAAGTCTGTCAGCCCGACGCACTGGATGCCAGCCGCGAATTCCAGAACGTCGGCCGGCCATGTCCTGTCGAGTCCTCCACGGAAGCCCAGTGCTGGAACGTGGGGCGCACTGCCCCTGGACAGGAGCGCAGAGGCAGGCTGCCTTCCTGCGCGACGTGACGCGGAGCTTCCGGCGCTGAAAGGCGCTTGCTATGGTATGTCCATTGCAACGCTGCGGACCCAATCACTACGCCACGCTTGGACTCGACCACCTTTGCTCCACCGAGCAAATCCGCGCCGCTTACCGCACGCTTGCCAAAAAACATCATCCCGACCTGAACCCAAACTCCGCTGCGGCCCAAGCATGCACCCAGGAGATCAACGCCGCCTATGAAATACTGAGTGACCCGGAGCAACGTCACGCCTACGACGGATCATTGAAGGCTGAGGCGAAACCGGTGCCCAGGCCGCGCGCGAGCCAGAGGCCACAGAACATCTTGCAGGATGTCCAGCTTCGCATTGAGGAATTCTTTCGCGGCGCAACGCTAGAAGTGCGGGTGAACGACCCGGGCAATCCCGACGGGCCAGAGGTCTATCCGCTCGAAGTCCCGCCTGCGACGGCGCCCGGAGCACGCTTCCGCATCCGTCGTGGAGGAGCCTTTAGCGGTGGCCACGTGCTGGTGCGCGCCCGCGTCCGCCCGGATTTCCGGTTCAAGATGCGCGGTTCGGATTTGCGCTGCGATCTCCGCATCGCTCCCCGTCGAGCTGCTCAGGGCGGTTCGGAATCAATTCGCGGTGCGACGGGAAATTGCGTGCGTGTGCAAATTCCGCCCGGCGTGGCGCGTGGAGAAGTGATCCGCATCGAAGGCGAAGGGCTGCCGAGGCCGCGTGGCGGACGCGGCGATCTGCTGGTGCGCGTCGTTTACGCGCCAGAAGTGAGGATTACCCGGGCGAAGTGACCTTCTCGCGCCCAATGAAAACTCCTGCCCACGAATCCACCGTGCCACGCCTCGAAGTTCAGGTTGAGAGCCGGAGCGGAACAGGGCCGGCCTTCGACTCCCACGACATGGGCGGAAAGGGGCTGGCTCAGACGTGAAGGCGGAGTTGAAAAAGCACCACTCTGTCCCCAATGTCCGGGCCGAACGTCATGTCGCCTGCCTTCATCCTCGCCAGCATCGGCGCGTATTTCTGCTTCCTGCTCGGCATCGCGTGGTGGACCAGTCGCAACGCGGACAACGACTCCTACTTCCTCGGGAACAAGGCGTCACCGTGGTTCGCCGTCGCCTTCGGGCTGATTGGCGATTCGCTTTCCGGCGTCACGTTCATCTCAGTGCCCGGCCAGGTGGCGGCGGCGAAATTCTCCTATCTTCAAATCGTGCTGGGCTACGTGCTGGGCTATGTGGCCATCGCACAAGTGCTGCTGCCGCTCTTCTACCGCTTGAACCTCATCTCGATCTACAGCTACCTGCGCGGACGCTTCGGCGCGAACTCGCAGAAGACCGGCTCCCTTTTCTTCCTGCTCTCGCGCACGCTGGGCGCGGCAGCGCGGCTCTTTCTCACGGCGAGCGTGATCCAGTTGTTTGTCTTCGACGCGTGGGGTGTGCCGTTCTGGCTGTCGGTGACGGGCATCATCGCGCTCATCCTCATTTATACCTTCAAGGGCGGCATCAAGACCCTCGTCTGGACGGACACGTTCCAAAGCACGTTTCTGCTGCTCGGTGTCGTGCTGTCCATCATCGCCATCGGGCGCGAGCTGGACCTGAGCCTCGCAGGCATGGTGGAGGCCGTGAGCAGCAGCCCGCACTCGCAGGTCTTTTTCTGGGACTGGCGGGAGAAAAACTATTTCTGGAAGCAGTTCCTCAGCGGCGCGTTCATCGCTATCGTGATGACTGGCCTCGACCAGAACATGATGCAGAAGAACCTGAGCTGCCGTTCGCTTGGCGAGGCGCAGAAAAACATCTACTCGTTCACGGGCGTGATGGTGCTGGTGAACATCTTCTTCCTCTCCCTCGGCGCGCTGCTCTACCACTACGCACAGGTCAAGGGCATCGCCATTCCGACGAAAACCGACCAGCTCTTCCCGCTCCTCGCGCTCCAGCACCTCGGCACATTCGCGGCGATGGCGTTCGTCATCGGGTTGACGGCGGCGACCTTCTCCAGCGCCGACTCGGTGCTGACCACGCTGACGACCTCGTTCTGCATTGATGTGCTGGACATGGACGCGATGAAGCTGACCGAGGCGGACAAGACGCGGCTGCGGCACCGCGTCCACCTCGCGTTCGCAGTGGTGCTGCTGCTGGTCATCCTCGGGTTCCGGGTGCTGAACAGCGACGCCATCATCAACGCCATCTTCAAGCTGGCTGGCTACACCTACGGGCCGCTGCTGGGACTCTTCGCGTTCGGGCTGTTCAACCGCCGCCGGGTGAACGACCGGCTCGCGCCCGCCATCTGCGTTGCCTCGCCGCTCGTTTGCTACTTGCTCGACGAGAACTCGGTGGCGTGGTTCGGCGGCTACAAGTTCGGCTTCGAGCTGCTGATGTTGAACGGACTTCTGACAGCGGCGGGCCTGTTCCTCATCTCGCGTGCCGATGGGAAAGACGCAGGGGTTTAGCTGGATGCGGGTGGGGCGCGTGGGGCTTGCCAGTGCGGGGCGGAGTGGTAGCTTGCCACCGTGCGCCGTTTCTTCAGCCCGCTGTGCGTGAAGCTCTACGCGCTCCTCGCGTTGTTCCTTGCCCTGTTCTACGCGTGGCCGCACGCCCTGCGCAGCGATTGGAACCGCGAGCGTCTTTACCGCCAGCTCCTCAGCGGCACCGAAAAGGAACGCATCGCCGCCGCCGAAAACCTCGTCGCCTACAGCGGGCGCGAGCAGCTCCTCAAGGCGTTGCAATCTGACTCCGCCCCCGTCCGCACCGTCGCCATGAGCGCGCTCTTTGACCCCTGGGTGGCGGAGGAGGGCGAGGAGGCGGCGTCCCTCCTGCAAGTGGCGGGCAACTCCATCGAACGGAAAAACATCCAGGGCGCGCTCAACCACCTCACGCGCCTCACCCGCATGCATCCGTTCTTCGCCGAGGGCTGGAACCGCCGCGCCACGCTGCTCTGGCAGCTCGGCCAAGTGGAGCAATCTCTCGCCGATTGCCGCAAGGCGGTGCTGCTGAACCCCGAGCACTTCGCCGCGTGGCAAGGGATGGGCCTGTGCCAGGTGCGCCTCGGCGATCTCGCCGCCGCGACCAAGTCCTTCCAGCATGCGCTCAAGCTCATCCCTCACGATCGTCAGACGCAGCTTTACCTCCGCTGGGCCGAGGACACGCTGAAGCGTGAGAAGCAGATGCAGCCGAAGCAGGTGGAGCCGAAGGGTGAACTGGTCTGAGGAGGAAGGGGAAAGTTATTAGTGATTAGTCCGCGTCGTCCCCGCGTGCGCCAAATTCTCGCGACTAATTACTAATCACTAATTACTTTTCCCACCCGCCTCCGCCTCCTGCTTCGCCACGTCCTCCGCGAAGAACTTCGCCACGTCCTTGAACTTCGCCGCGTTCTCTGGGTTCAGGTCCATGAGGACTTGATGCGCGGCGAGGCAGTTGCGGGACAGGTCCAGCTTCGACGCGCCGGCGGAATCGACGGCGGTGAAGCAGAGGTCTTCCAAGTCCTTGCCCTGCACGACGCGAAAGCACTGGAGCACGCCGAGGTTGTCAATCAGGTCGGCGACCTTGGGCGAGGGGTTCAGGAGCTCGATGGGGCGCTGCTCGGGCGGGAGATCGTCGGCGGTGAGGCGGGTGCCGAGGCTGGCGAGCACGCCGAGGAACGTGCTGTCCATGATGGGGCACGCCGCGAGGTCCACGATGAACCGCTGCGCGCCGCGCGCGCGTGACTCGTGGACCAGCCGCTTGAAGTCCACGCTGGACGCGAAGTTCGCGCGCCCGGTGATCTTCACGCAGACGGTGTCACCGACGCGGGCGGCGAGGAGAGTGGGGGAAGGGGAGGTCATCAACATCGAGGGAGGGGCGTCGCGGTTAGTTTCATCCTGGCTTCGACGTAAGCCAGCGTTGCGCCTTGCGTGCCGGTCTTGGTCCCCACCCAAATCAGCGGTTTGTAAACCGGCAAAAATGCGGAGCTTGGGATGATTCTGCGTGCAACTAGGACGAAAGCGGGGCCGACGCTTAGGAAATAGAGCAGCGGCTGGCTGGCTAGGATGCCCACGACGTAAAGCCACGTCCTCCCGGACTTGTCGGTCGCTTCATCACTCATGCCGGGTTCCCTTTCGGACACTCAACCCGTCCGCGCGAATCACCCGTGCGCAGTTCTTCCCCCTCACCCTTCATCGGATGGGGGGAGAGAATCCACGGCCCGCCAACTGCCGCGATTTCGGCCTTTGAACCGGCGCGCGACTGGTCCCCGGTCGCAGCACGTCCGGCGGGACGGCAGCGCTTGGAACATCCCCGCGTGATCGAGCGAGCGGAGCTGCTGCGGGCGGGGACCGCCCGCGCGCCGAGGGCAGGCCAGCACCGCTGGAGGTTCATGGAGAGGGGTGGGGCTGCCAACGGCGGGGCACGTAACCCCTCACCCCGGCCCTCTCCCCTCATCCGATGAAGGGTGAGGGGGAAGAAGCGCGGCGCGGTCGCGCGGTGAAGTGCCAACCGGACGCCACGGGGTGTGCCTTCTCCCTTCCTCGGAGGAGGGGAGAAGGTGGCCGCAGGCCGGATGAGGGGTCGGGCGTCTTGCGCCGACGCACGTAACCCCCCACCCCAACCCGCTCCCCTCATCCGATGAAGGGAGAGAATCCACGGCCCGCCAACGGCCGCGATTTCAGCCCCTGAACTTGCGAAAGAACCCAAAGATTCAGGTAAAACAAAGATGGGAACAGCCAAGCTTTGTCTTCCCTGAATCTTTGAGTCCTTCTTCGTGAGGTTCATGGAGAGGGCCGGTGTGACGGGTTGGCCGCGCGCCTCCTCCCTATTCCCCATTCCCTTCATCGCGCCCCCTCCTCGCGCCGCACGATTTGAGTCAGCGTCTGTTGCAGCACCAGCGACTCGTCCAGCCCGCTGCTCACCAGCTTCATGTTGCACTGGAGCAGCAGGTCCATCGCGCGGATCAGCTCGGCGGACGAATACTTCTTCGACTGCGGGAGCGCGCGAAAGAGCACGTAGGGGTTCATCGCCAGCGGGTTGATGCGCTTGTCCTCGGGCAACGCGTCGGCCGGGACACGTTCGAGCTGAGACTTGAAGCGGTTGTAATCGCCATCGGCCTTCAGCCAGCCGGCCTTGATCATCTCTTGCAGGAAGATCATCACGCGCACCTTCGAGATGAGGCCGTAGAGCAGGCCGATCTCGGACTTTTTCCCAATCTTGAGCCGGACTTCCCACAGCTCCTCGTCCAGCGTCTTGAGCAGCACCGGGAGATTGCGGTCGCCCAGCGCGTCGGCCAGGGCGAAGGCGCGGGCCTGCTTGTTGCGCGTGACGATGGCGTCCACGTCTGCCAGCGCGATGTCCGCGCGCGCGCCCACGTAGGCGGCGAGCTTCTCGACCTCACTGTGGAGTTGCGCCGCGTGCGGGCCGATATTGGCGACGAGCTTGGCGAGGGCCTCGGAGGAAATCTCCTTCTTCAGCGCCTTGAGCTTCTTGTAGGCGATGTCCTCGGCGGTGTCGGCCCAATTGCGGTCGTCGAGCGAAAGCCCGGCGAAGTGCTCGACGGTGCCGAGCTTCTCCAGGGTTTTGTAAAACGTCTTCCGCTTGTCCACCTTGCCCGCGCTGACGAGCAGCCGCACGCCGTCCCAGCGGTAGGCCTTCAGCTCCGCCGCAAGTTCCGCCAACGCCTCGGTCACGGCGCTGGAGGCGGAGGTGCGGTCGTCGCCGAGGAAGCTGCAATCCTTAAACCACACGACCTTGCCGCCGCCGAAGAACGGGAGCGTCTGGAGCGCCTCGCGGAGCTTGCCGAGGGCCTTGAGCGCCTCGCCCGCGTTGCCCACCGCCGCGTCAATCGTCTCGTGGTCCATGCCGCCGACCTCGCCGCACCACTTGTCGTAGAGCTGCCGCGCGCGCTGCTTCACCGCGAAGTCCTCGTCCCCGTGGAGGAGGGCGACGGGGGAAGGCGCGGTGGGTTGGGCGGGCGGGGGCATCGAAGGGGAAAGTGTTCAGTAGTCAGTGTTCAGTTTTCAGTGGGAGAGTCGTGTTCGGGAGCAAAACTGATTACTGAACACTGATTACTGAATACTTCGTCTCCGTTCACGCCTCTTGCTCGCCCGTCCCCTCGTTCAGCTTGTCGAGATACTCGGTCATGTCCTCGACCTGCTCGAAGAGCGGCTTGGCGACGAAGACGGGGCGCTTGTGCGCGGCGGCGAGGGCGAGGCAGTCGCTGGGGCGGGCGTCAATCTCGACGAACTTTTTGCCCAGCTCGTTCTCCTGCTTGAGGATGAGGCGCGCGAAGTAGGTGGAGTTTTTCAGCTCGGTGATGATGACGCGCTCGACGGTGATGCCGAAGCCCTTGAAGACGTTGACCATCAGGTCGTGCGTGAGCGGGCGCTCCTTGGGCTGGTCGCGCAGGAACATGCCGATGACCGCGCCGAGGTTGTGCTCGACCTGGATGACGAAGACCTTCTCGTCGTTGCCCACGAAGATGGCGCAGCCGCTGTTCGCGGGGAGAATCCCGCGAATCTGCACCGGAACCACTTCGTTCTTCATGCCGCGAGTCTAGGCGTGGGCCGGGCGGCGTGACAAGGGGCAGGTGAGCCGTGAGCAGGTGAAAAAGTGGGAGGGTGAGAAAGTAAGCCGGCGAGCCGCTGCGCACTTTCTCACCTGCTCACCTGCCCCGCCGCTTCCCGGCCCTTGACGCCCGTTTTCCATTGCCAGCACTATCCGAGCGGCGGATCGGCCGGGGGGAAACCACTGCCCGCACCGTCGCCAAGACTCCATCTGAACGGTATTTGAACTAACATCGGACCATGAAACTCGACGCACTCTACTCCTCCCTCACCATCAAGACGGGCGCGAAGCTCGCGCTCATCGTGCTCGACGGCCTCGGCGACATCGCCACCGCCGCCACTGGCAACATGACGCCGCTCGAAGCCGCCTCCACACCGAACCTCGACGCGCTCGTGAAGTCCGGCTGCGCGCAGGGCCGGCTGATTCCCGTTGCACCCGGCATCACGCCCGGCAGCGGGCCAGGCCACCTCGGGCTGTTCGGCTACGACCCGCTGGAGTTTGAGGTGGGCCGGGGCGTCATCGAGGCGCTGGGCTTAGGCTTGGAGCTGAAGGCCGGCGATGTCGCCGCGCGCGCGAACTTCTGCACGCTCGACAAGAAAGGCGTTGTCACCGACCGCCGTGCAGGCCGCATCGCCACGGAGATTTGCGAGCAGCTGTGCGCGCTGCTGGCCAGAAAGATCAAGAAGATCGGTGACACGCAGGTCATCATCAAGGCCGGCAAGGAACACCGCTTCGTCGTCATTCTCCGGGGCAAGGGACTCGAAGGCCCCATCAGCTCCACCGACCCGAACCGCGAAGGCTTTAAACTCGTCGAGGCCAAGCCCGAAGACCCGAAGAACGCCAAGCAGAAGAAGACCGCCAAGCTCATCGCCGAGTTCTACAAGCAGGCGCTTCCCGCCCTGGCAAGCCATCCGAAGGCGAACGGCTTCCTCATGCGCGGCATCGCGCACCAGCCGGAGATTCCGACCTTCGAGCAACGCTACCAGCTCAAGCCCGCCGCGCTCGCGGTCTATCCGATGTATAAGGGCCTCGCCCAACTCGTGGGCATGACGAAGGTCGAGGGGCCGCAGACCATCGCCGAGCAGTGCCAGCGCTACGTCGTCGAATACGACAACTACGACTTCTTCTTCCTCCACTACAAATACACCGACAAATACGGTGAGGACGGCAACTTCGAGGCGAAGAAGCAGGCGCTCGAGGACTTCGACGCCGCGCTGCCCATCCTGCTCGGCAAGAAGCCCGACGTGCTCGTCATCACCGGCGACCACTCGACGCCCTGCGCGATGAAGGGCCACTCCTGGCACCCGCAGCCCGTGCTGCTCCACAGCGCGTGCAGCGGCTCCGACAAGCTCGACCGCTTCACCGAGACCGGGGCGAACTCCGGTTCCCTCGGCATCTTCGAGGCGAAGTATCTCATGCGCCTCATGCAGGCGAACGCGAAGATGTTCGACAAGTTCGGGGCGTAGGCACCGTAAGCGGGACACTCCTCTCCCGCATTTCGAACATCCTTTCTGTGCCATACGAGCGGAGACGGGACAGGAGTGTCCCGCTCACACGTTCAACACGCCCTGCAACCGCCCGAGGAAGTCCAGCTCGCGTTGCTTGCCGGAGATCGCCGAGTTGTCCTGATGCCGTTGGTCGCGCCCGCCGCCGTGGAGTTCCTGCACGCGCGCGGCGAAGAACGGCTTGGGGCTGGCGGCTGAAAGCATCTCCCGCTTCAACACCTCCTGCCAGTGCGGGATGCGCGCGAGCAAGTCGGCGGTGTCCTTGGGCTGGTAGGTTTCCATCAGCTTGAGAAGCACGAGCAAGTCGGCGCGGCTGTAAAAGTCTTCGCTCGTCGAAGCCAGCAGGTAACGGAAGAGCACGGCGCGGCGCGGCTCCTTGTTCCAGACGATGCGGCGGGCGAGGGCCTTGAGCAGCGCACGATCCTCGGCGGGCGGCAGCGAATGCAGCAGCTTGCCCAGCGGGTCGGGGATGACGACATCGAGGTTCAGGCGCGTGACGAAGCGTTCGAGGCTCACCTCGCGCAGCTTGATGGCGTGCGTGACGCCATCCTCGGTCGTAAGCCGTGCGACCGTGGGCCGCGCGGTCAGTTTGCGGATGAGCAGGGGCCACTCACCCACCGGCAACGTCTGGCGGTCCAGCAACTCGGAGAACGCCGCCTGCTCCGTGAGCGTGGGCGTGAACAGCGGCGAGAAGAGCAGGTCCACCTCGTAATCTTCCAAGGTGGCGAGCTGGCGGTCGAAGAACGCGCCTAACTCGTCGCGGCTCACCGAGTAGTGCGATGCGAGATGGTCCACCACCTGTTTGAGCAGGGCGCGAGGCCGTTCCAGCTCGGCCGCCACGGCGTCCACGAAAGATTGCATGGGGCGAGTATGCGACGGGAGGGGGCGTTTGCAATCGCGCAGCCTTCGGTTGCCCGATGCTGCTCGCAGGAATTTCGATTAACGTCTGCGTTGCCTGCTTCCCTAGCGTCCCGCCCAACACATGGGCACAACGACGACCAATTTCGCAATGGAGCCGACCGGGCTGTCGGCTGCTGGCTCGCCGCAAAAGGCTCGCCAGCTTCGCCGCGGACCGGCAGGCTCACAACTGATCCAATCTCTCCCGATGAGTGCAGCCGCTGCCAATCATCCTCGTCTGGTAACCGCTCGCCGCTCGGCCGCTCGCGCCTCCGCACCCCGCTCAACTCCATGAGTCCGATCCACCTCCTCGTGCTCCTGCTGTGCTACGCGATCGGCTGCTTCGTGACCGCTTGGTATCTCGTGCGCTGGCGCACGGGCGCGGACCTGCGGGCGTTGCACAGCGGCACGACGGGCGCGCGCAATGCCGGACGGGTGCTCGGCCGCGCCGCCTTCGCCGGGATCGCGGTGCTCGACGGCCTGCGCGGGATGCTCGCGGTGTCGCTCGCCGCGTGGGCTGGGATGCGGGAGTGGAGCCTTGTGCTGGCTGGGACCGCCGTGCTGGCAGGCCATGTCTGGCCCGTGCAACTTGGCTTCCAAGGCGGTAAAGGTCTCGCCATTGGCACCGGAGTCATCCTCTGGCTGCTTCCGGTGCGCTCGGCGTCGGAGTGGACCCTGGTCGCGGTCGTCGTTGCCCTTGTGCTCTGGTGCCACCGTTCTGACATTCGCAGCCGCTTCTTCGCCAATCCACCATCATGAACTCGCGTCTCATATTCAAAGTCGCGGCCACACCGGATGAGTTCGAAGCCATCCACGCGTTGAACTACCGCACGTTCGCCGAGGAAATTCCCCAGCACGCACCCAACGCCGAGCGCCGCCTGGTGGACAAGTTTCACGCCGAAAACATCTACCTCATCGCGCTCGATGGGCAGCAACTCGCCGGCATGATCGTGCTGCGCGACCGCCGCCCCTTCTCGCTCGACGCCAAGCTGCCCAACCTCGACGCGCATATGCCTCCCGGAAGGCGTTGGGTGGAAGTCCGCTTGCTGGCCGTGGAGAAGGCGTGGCGCGGCTCGGACGTGTTCGCCGGGCTGATGCGGCTGCTCGAACGCGAAGTCGCGGCGCGCGGCCTCGACGCGGCCGTGGTCTCGGCCACGACGCGCCAGCGCAAGCTCTACGAGCACCTCGGCTTCGAGCCGTTCGGTCCGCTCGTGGGCCGCGAGGGCGCATGGTATCAGCCGATGCAGGTGACGCTGGCGCGGTTCCGGCAGCGTATCGCACCGCATCTCGTGCGTCCGCCGGTGAATCTGCTGCCCGGCCCCGTCGCGTTGTCTGCCGCTGTGCGCCGCGCGCTACGAGCCGAGCCTGCGTCGCACCGCACGGAGAGTTTTCGCAAACAAGTCCGTGAATGCCGTGCCGCGTTGCGCGCGTTGACCGGCGCGCCGCACGCCGCGCTGCTGCCCGGCAGCGGCACGATGGCGAACGAAGTCGTCTGCGCGCAAATCTCCTTGCTCGACGCGCCCGGTGTCGTCGTCAGCCACGGGGAATTTGGCGAACGCCTTGCCGACCACGCGCGGCGCGCGCGCCTGCCGCACCAGCACTGGCGCCAGAAGTGGGGCGAACCGCTCGACCTCGCTGGGCTCGGCGCATGGCTCGATGCACATCCCGAGACGAAGTGGCTTTGGGCCGTGCACTGTGAGACGACCTCCGGCTCGTTCACGCAGATTGAAGCATTGCTGGCTGTGTGCGAACCGCGAGGCGTGCAGCTGTGCCTCGATTGCGTCAGCTCGCTCGGTGTCGCGCCAGTGGACCTGCGGCACGTGCATCTCGCAGCGAGCACCAGCGGCAAGGGGTTGGCCGCAGTCGCGGGCGTCGGCATCGTGTTTCATCGCGAGCTGGTCGCGTCTGCGCCCGACCGCGTGCCGCGCGCGCTCGACCTCGGCTTGTATGCGAGCGACGAGGGCGTGCCGTTCACTCTCGGCTCAAACGTCCTCGGCGCGTTGCACACGGCGCTGCACCAGACGGACTGGCCTGCCAAGTATCAGCGCGTCCACGAGCTCGGCACACGCCTGAGCCACGATCTCCGCGCGCGCGGTCTCACGCTAGCAGACCCTGCCGCGACCGCCGTGATCACCGTAGTTCTTCCGCCGCAGCTCGAAGTCACCGCCGTCGCAGATGCGCTGGAACGCCTCGGCTGGATTGGGGCCTCGCGCAGCCGGCACCTGCAGGAGCGCGGTTGGCTCCAACTTTGTTTGCTGGGCGAAATCAAGTCCACGGACCTTGACGGTTTGGTCGAGGCCCTCGCGTCTGTTGTCCCTCTCACTCCATGAACACCTGGCAACAATTCCTCCGCAGTTCCCGTGCCGCCTGGCTCAAGCACGGCAGCCTGCTCGGGTTGAGCGCGCTCTACGTGTGGCTGCTGCTCGCGCTGCCGTTCTGGCTCGCGCTGCTGCCCGGCGTGCTGGTCGGACACCGGATCGGCGTCCTGCTGCCCGAATACCTGCATGGCACTGCTTTCCGCCGCTATCGCCACAACCTCCAAGTCTTCACGCTGTGGGACGGTATGTTGCTGCTCTTCGGCGGATTCAAAATCTTCCACGCATCGCACCTCGCGCATCACCGGCACCTGAACACGCCGGAGGAGGAGTTGATTCCGCGCAACGCGCCGGGCGGGGCTGTCGGCGGGTTCTGGCGCGAGTTGGAGATGGTGAAGCACTTCGTTTATCTGGCCGACGCCTTGCGCGGTCGCCTGCCGTTCGTGCGTCCAGGCCGGATGCTGGCGGGCTTCGCAATCTCGGTGGGCTGCATAGCCCTGTGGTGCGCACTGGGCCGTGCGGATGTCGTGGGCAAGATGCTGGCGATAAATCTCGTGACGCTCCTCGTCCCCGTTTCGTTGCGCGCCGCCGTCGAGCACTACAGCCACTCAGACGACCCGTCCTCGACGAACGAATATCGCGTGACGCTCCCGCTCTTCAACCTGAACCGCCACGTCCACCACCACGAAGCGCCGCGCTGCCCGTGGTATCGGCTGGAGTGGCGCACGCCCCGGCCGCTGCCGACGTCCAGCTACGTCACGCACTGCTGGCGGCTGCATGTGCGCAAGGAGTTGGTCCGGATGGGAGCGCCGGCTGTGCGGGGGGCAGGGCAGGGGAGAAGTGATTAGTGGTTAGTAATTAGTCCGAGGCTCGCGCGCGAAGCCGCCACGCGGTCACCAACCACTAATTACTAATCACTCTCCCCCCTCACTTCGTGTCCGTCTGGATCTCAATCCACAGGTCGCCGATTTGCAGCTTGTTGCCGGCGGCGAGCGTGTGCGTTGAGTTTGAGAGCTTGTTCTCCATCTGCACGCGGCCTTCGCGGAAGGTCACGATGGCCGTGATGGGCGGGAAGCCTTTGTGCTTCGGCAAATACAAGTGCGCCTCGGGTGAGCTGCCGAGGATGACGGGTTCCGCGCCGAGGTTGATGACGGTGCGCTCGTTCTCGTGCCAGTGGACGATGAGCGCCGCCTCGCGCGCGAGCCGTTCCACCAGCGCCACGACGAGGCCGATGGTCAGGCCGAGAATTGCCGCGCCAACGAGCCGGCCGGAGACTTCACCGGACTTGGCCAGGGCGAGGAGGAAAGCCGCCGCGCCCAAGCCGCCGCCGATCAAACCCGCGAAGCCCGCGCGGAACTTGGGCAAGTTCGGGATGAAGAACGCGAGGCCGAAACCCAGCAGCGCGCCCAGCAGCGACCAGCCCGCGACCTGCCCGGTCTTGAAGATCATGGGCAGCACGCGCTCGGCCTCGGTCTCGCTGAGTTGAGCGGCGAGGCTGTTCGCCCCGAGCGCGAAGAGGTGCTGGCTCACCGCGCCGGAGATGAGGCCGGCCACCACGCCGCCGCCCAGCACCAGCGTGGCTTCCTTCCCGTTGAACAGCGCGCGCCGGAGGAGGAAGTTTTGCGCCGCCACGAGCAGCGCGGCCATGCCCACGGCCAGCAGCGCAGTCCACAGGCCGATGACGAGCGTGGTCTTGAGCGCGGGCGGCTGGCGTTGGTTGAGCTTCGCGAGGTCGGCGGGCGGTGGGGCTTTCTTCACCTCGAAGGTATGCACCATGTTTGTTTGGCCGTGGCGGATAGTGCCGCGAAATTCCCGCGCCTTACCGCCCTGCTTAATGGCGATGGTGTAGGGCGTCTCGTTCACCGGCG
>SXGR01181644.1_pt1 | contig 16817 bp, 5 predicted proteins | sample 3174711 | NCBI WGS metagenome assembly SXGR01 (sample SAMN11356860, study PRJNA531348) | freshwater metagenome | isolation source: freshwater sample F1-60 | place: China: Fuxian Lake, Yuxi | collected 2017-12-25
CGAATCATCAAAAGACTAAAGAATAAAAACATTACAACAGATGCAAAAGCAGCTTTGTAGGCTATTAATCGGGTCTTTAAGGTGGTAGGGATTTGGTAGAGTGTGTTCATAGGTATACAATTTGGCATAATACGTCAATTGAAATGTAAAGAAAGAGAATTCTCACCAATAAAAAAAATGGAATCGAGCGAAAAGATTAAGATTTTAGCAATCGGCATACATATATACGACCTAGTTGATCAGGCAATAAAATAACATACAATCCCGGATCTAAACTCTCATCGAGAATAAAACACCGCTCATAATATTCATTGAAAATCTCCTCTTCGCTTGAAGGGCGAAGCGCAATATTACCGAAGGAAATGCCTGATAACGAATAAAGAACGGCAGATTCCCAATCAATATTTACTACACTGTAGACTTGAACACAAAACTGATTTTCAACTGGGTTTGGGAATAACTTAGCTTCTGCACGACTCGGGATAAAGGATGAATTTGCAGATAACCCCAACTTAATCCGACGAAAATTAGACCAGAGTGTGTCAGAGTCGTAGACAGCTCCCACCCGCCAGTAGATCAAACTATCGCCTGTAGATGGACTCCAACAGGGTCCATTATCAGGAAATGACGGATCGGCAAATGGAATACCACAATACGGGATATTGAACCACCGATAGAAAGTGGGACTTGATAAATTAAGAGAGACCAATGGATCTTCAGGGAAGGAGGAATCTTTAGAAACTTGTATTATACTTGGACCGGAGCGGCAAGGAGACTCATCATACACAAACAAAACATCGGTTGATAAAAAGCCAGAGGTATCAGGTGGAGAAAGTAGATTAGGGGCAATCCGAATTTCAGGTGCCACCGCGCCATCAATAAATTGAGTATTGAATCGAACCCCATAAAAATCAACCAGTTCACACATTCCACGGGTCGTATCGAACCATAATCGTACCGGTGCACCAGGTGTACCCTGCCAACGAATAACCAGTAAAGTATCAGATGATATAGTGATAGGATTCAAAGAAAACCATCCGATGATGAATCGATCCTGATAAGTAGATGCGATAAAATTGCCATTTTGAGCTACAGCTGGGTGGGCATTGCGGTAACCTAAATAAATAAGCCGAGTGGTATCGAATACGATCTTCATAGAAATAGCGGCAACACTATCGAAGTCACTTACTAATATGGGGGTTTCGATATAGGCCATACAGGAGGTGTCGGAAACAACCTTCATTACAGGATTTTGACCTATGGCCTTGTAGGTCACTAAAGAAAAAAGAATGAAAGTGAGATATCTCATAAATTGGATTATAGCCGTACAAATAAAAGCAGTGAAAATAACGTTTGTGTAAACTAAGCCCTAATCTTAAAAACAAAAAACCGGAGGAGTTCAAACGACTCCCCCGGTTTATAAAAATTCAAAGTTGATTAACGACGAATCATTCGTGTAACCGCCACAGTGGATTCACCAGAACGATTAAACAATAACTCAGCTGAATAAACACCCGCTTGTACATTGAGTTCGAGATCATGGGTATGTAGACCTGCGGCACGAGTGCCCAAATCATAAGTAGCCACCTCGCGACCTGCAACATCCAATACACGAAGCACTACAGAACCCTCTGTTGGCAAATTAAAACGAAGACTTGTATGACCATCAAATGGATTGGGGTAGTTCGATAATGAGATAAAGTTTACCCCTTCAGTACCCCGTGAGCCCGGAATTCGCAATTTGGCCATATCCAATACCTCTACTTCCTTACTTGCCAATTCACTACCTTCCATGACACGGAAAGAAACCCCATTTGCATCTACGTTCTTCACCAAACATTCCAATTCAAACAATACAGAACCCTTTTGTACATTCCAGCCTTGAACATCAAACCAAGCTAATGAAACTATCCCAGGCTCACTTACGCGCGCTACCATATTGGCATTGTGCGCAGCATCGGAAAGACGTACAGAAAGAACTTCCAACTGTCGCGCATCATAACCCAATGCTAATGAAATAGCACCCAAATCAATTTCCTCATCTAGGTAAACAGGAATACGTACAATTTGTCCGCTGGTCAACAAGAGTTCATCCTTACCAGACTCTATTTTGGCCTTTGATGTTAGGCGCGCCCCAGGTGTGAAAGCACCACGCACATCACCAACACTTAAACCTGTGATATTATAAGCAGGAACAGTGGCACCTTGAACAACGGTTACTGATGGCTTTTCAAACACCCAAGAACCAGCAGCAAAAGAGTTAGTTACAGTCAAATAACGCAGCAATACCTGTAATGCATCGGAGGCATTTACTTGGCTGTTCGCAGTAACATCCGCAGCGGATAAATACAGACCTTGCAATGGGTTAACATTAGCATAATGACGTCCAATTGCCAAAGCTCCTGTTGCATTCCAACCACCTGGTGTACGACTCGTTGAGGAACGAACCTCAAATGAGCCTGGACCAGGTGTGAACGAATAAGCACCACTTGCATCAGTAGTTAGTGAATCAACAGGCGTGTTGTTGCTATTATTCCATAACGTTACCTTCACATTAGAAAGCGGCGTTTGAGCTGTATTACCATAACGGACAATACCAGCAATTGGTGATGGTGGCGTGAAACCCAATGAAACATTATCAATAGCGATGTAGTCAATATCCGCCGCTGAAAATGCGTGCCAACCAATGAAATAAGTGCCCGTCGTAGAAGGAGTAAAAGTGGTAAGAACCTCGACCCATGCAGATGTGGTTAGATTCAAATTCTCGTAAATCTTACTACCAGCAACCATGGAAGTAGGATTGGAAGCATTAGAAACATAAACGGCCAATTTCTCTGGAGTTCCTAACCAACCCGGAGCACGCACCCTAAAACGTAAGGCATAGCTAATACCGGCATTTAGTGCGAAACCAGGAGTATAAATCCAGTCATTCTTCGCAGAGGTGCTATTGTAAGTTGTCCATACCATATTAGGGGCTGAAACTGATCCAACGCTACTCGAGGAAGACACGCGCCAAGGAGACACGTTGGTGGTGCGACTCCAACAGGTCGGAACAACACCCGGTAGAGCGGCTGGTGTGACAGCATCGAAATTCTCAGCAAATGGAATCGCCGAGGTATCGCATGATGTGGTAAATGCAACGCCACCTACCCAATCTGATGCATTGAATGCGCACAATGAACGAACCCAAACATAATACGTTGTATTGGGCGTAAGACCTGATAAAACTGCAGGTGAGGATGCAGCGCTGGATGTTGCTGCTGCTCCAGCCGCTGGGGCAGAATTTGCTGTACTCACAAACAATCCATAACCGTTGGCTGGTGCTGAAGAAGGGGCATCCCAGGAAACAGTGGCACCCCGAGCAGAAATACCTGAAGATGCAACAGACACATTTGATGGAGCTAAACATGGTGGAACTTCTGCCAAACGAACATTGTCGATATACAAGTTATTTCCATAAGCAGAAATACCTTTGAAGGAGATCCTGTTTGTACCTGCTGGAAGCAGAATTGTTTTTGTGCCCCACTGACTAACTGTTGGAACAAATGAGGATGTGGTTGTGCCACCTGTATTCAATGGACCAGAAGGGCCTCCATTCATCAATTCGAGAGTAGTATAGGTTGTTCCTCCATCGTTTGAACCCATAATTTCTAACTGATCATTTTCTGCTGCACTGTAGGCTGCATAGGCATAGTTAAAACTTACTGTACTTAAGCCAGCACTTGCTACGAATACGGGCGTATTGAGGCTAAAAGAACCAGAAACTATATTGTAGAACGGTATGCGGAAAGCCAGGGTATCAGGTAGAGCCGGAGTTTGGTTTGAGGGAGCGGAACCTGTTGAAATGCGAATCCACTGCCAACCTGGTGTTGACCCCGCAGCTAAATTACCGCTCCAACAAGAAGCTGTTCCTTGCGCTGTTTCAAAACTTTCAAAGAATGGCATAGTAAAAACATCGCATAATGTACGAATGCTAATGGGCCCTACCCAATTTGATTTATTCGTAGGTGAACAAACCGCCCGAAGGTAAACTTGATACGACGTATTGGAAGTTAGCCCAGTTGCTACATAAGGATTGGTAGTGATCGAGGTTCCATTCCCAGTTGGAGCACCGAGACCAGGTGCTTGAATTGAGATTTCCCAAGAAACTTCGGAACCCCCTGCGGTCCAAGCAATTGTTGCACCACTTGCCGAAATAGAAGACGAAGCCAGTGCAGTTGGAATCGCACAAGCAGGAGGCGTACAACTTGAGGTAAAGGTTCCGAATGAGGATGGAAGAGGAGTTGTTGCTGTTGATAAGGCATAAACCTGAACCCCAAACGGATCAACAATAGTGAATCGCTTTTCCCCTGGATATAAACCTGGAGTTACAAGGACAATTTCAGTCAGCAAATCAGGACATAATGCAACGGTTGCTGTGGCTGAAGCTCCGTTTGCAAAAGCCGCACCACCAAAACTACCAACCAAAATACCACTCTGGCGCAGACCTATAACCGTGCCATCCCAACCATCACCATAGGTGTCTGTCATATTAATAGTGTAGTTACACGTAGCTGAGGACGCACAAACAGCCGTTGAAAATGTAGCAGGACCAGACCATGGACTACTTCCACTCGGACAAATTGTTCGTACATAAAACTCATAATTCGTGGCGGCATTCAAAGCGGTAGCTGAATACGTTGTACCAGTTACGGCAACTCCTGCACCTGAAGGAGCACCAGCGCCAGCAGCCTGAACAACCACCTCGTAGTTGTTGGAAGATGCAGAGGCCGACCAAGCAAGCGTAGCGCCGAGGTTAGTGACTGAGCTTGATGTTAAACCTGACGTTGATGGCGCATCACAAGCCGGAATCGGCTCTAAAATAAAATTATCAAAAGCCAATTCCCAATCACCAGCTAGCCATTGGGCAACTACTTTAACCACCAAATTTCCTGAAGAATAAGCGGATAAATCATACGTTCTGGTTACCCATCCTGAACCTGCATCCGTAATAGAGTCTAAAAGTACATAAGAGGATCCAGAATTTGTCCCTAAGCTCACTTTAAAATGACCCCAACCAGCAGAAGGAGCCGCATAGGGAATCACATAATTGGCAATTTTATAATCGAACTTAAAGCGATAACCTGCTGCCATTGGCCCATAAACGGCTGACGTAAATGTACCTGTAGCTGTTGAGGTTGAATACATATTACGATAGATGTTGTTACCAGGATTCCCTGTAACGCCACGAGCCGAACCAATCGTCCACCCAGTCGTTGTCCAGTTCGCTGGCGCAGAGGTGGTAGCGAAACCTTCTGTCACGGGTACAGCAACCGCTGAATTTGTAGTGAAAGACGCAAAATTAGAACCAGCGGTAGTGTTGTAATAATAGTCGAAAGGGACCGTGGCTCCACAACGATTATAGTCGAAAACAGCTGTATAGTATGTGGTTCCACAGTTCAATCCAGTAATGGAAACCGAAGTCCCTGTGCCATCTAATACAATCTGTTGCCCAGAACCTGAATAAACTGTGTTTGCTGTAATAGCGGGGCCTGATCCACTAACAGGGTTAACAATTGGAGCATCGGAAATCACAACCAACCTACGAGCGCCAGTACCTGCCGTCCAGGATAAAGCCAAGGACCGCTGACCAACAGATGTTGAAGCTAACGCAGTCGCCTGCGTTGTCGGAGGTGCCGGGGGATCAATTTGGGCAATTGTTGAATAAGTGATTTGTGCACTAACAGAACAAGTAGTCGCCAAACGATATTGAATTGATGTGCCCGCATAAACCGGAGGTGTATAAATTAAGGTTGTTGCATTGCTACCGCCAACAGCATTACTCCATGTAGCCCCCCCATCAGTTGACTGTTCCCACTGGTAGCTAAATCCTATGAAGCCGGGCGTTTGACCGGTGGCTGTTAAATTTCCCGGAGTAGCACCTGAACATATAAATTGAACAGCCGGCGAAACAGAGGAGGCAGAAGGAACACCTGAACAAGCCAAAGGCGGTGTAAATGTCAATGTCGTTCCTGTAGGAGGAAGCACCGTTGGACTATAGGTCATCGAACTTGTACTTGTGGTACCTAAAATCGGAGAAGTCCATGATGTCGTGGAAGAAAGGTTCCGGAAATTGGAGGCCGTGGATAAGGGTAGTCCGCGCAATCCAACCTGTGCTGTCGATGATGTTCCGTTAGTTGCCATAGAGCCGTAGGCAATGACAACATGGTTTGAACCTTCATGAAGTTGAATTTGAAAATTCAAATTTTCAAGCAAGGCTGTTGAACTGGAATACTTTCGATAATTTTTCCATTGAACCACACATCGCCTATTCGGTGCGTCACCTATCGTCTCGATTCTTAATTCTGCACCCGTTTGCCCTTGTAGATCACGGCCAAATGCTGAAATCCGTGCGGCCAAGTCTGCAGGCGTAACAACAGCAGTTGTGGTGTATGAAATTGGGGTATACGAATTTCCTACAGCATTACAAGAGGGAGTAGCCGATGACGTACCCAAAAATATCCAACCGTTGGTGTTTACTGCAACCCTATTAAAGGTGTATCCGTTAAAAACAAAATCGAACCCAATGGGAAAACCTGGACCATTTGCAGAAGTTGTTGTACCAGCCAAGACCGCTGGGTCAACAAACCTATGGTCATCGTTTGCAGCAGTACCCAACAAAGTACCCCCCGTTATTTCTACGTAGGGAGAATTTGAATTACTGTAGCCATAAGAGGACACCTGGGCCAAGGTCGAACCTATACTACCAAGGAGCAAAAAGAGAAATAATAAATACTTTTTCATAAGAAACATTTAGGTGATAGGAGAATAATAATTATCGGCCAAATATAATATAGTTTGATTTAATAGCAATAGATCAATAAGAATAAATTGTAAAAAAAAAAGGCGGCCCGAAGGCCGCCTCTAAAACAAACCGAAAAAACAGATTACTTGCGGATCACACGTGCTGTTGCGGTATGTGCTTCAGCACCGACCACACCCACCTCAGCAAAATAAACGCCTGCTTTCAAATCACCCATGTCGAGTGTTTCTGCAAAACGACCTGCTGAACGGAATCCGAGATCGAGTGAACGTACTGCCTTACCTGTTACATCTGTCAGACGAACAGTTACTTGACCAGCAACGGGCAATTCGAACGACAAAGTAGTGGCTTCTGCAGCAGGGTTTGGATATGCTGTGAGGCTCATCTTGTTTTCACCAGCTAAGCCCGGTAGCCACAAACGTGCATGAGGAACAACAACACCTTCTACTGTTGCCAATTCACTGTTGTCGATCACCTGAAGGTTCAGTCCACTATATAAATCCGACTTCAGCTCAACTTCCAATTCAGCCAATACATCACCAGCACGAACTGAAAGACCATTGATATCGTGCCAAGCCAAACGTGCTTCGCCGCCTACAACGTTTCCTACTTCAGTAGCACGAACAGCAGGATTAGCCATGCGGATTGCCGTTACATTCATCAGCGCAGGATCAAATGACAAAGCCAAGGAAACGGCACCCAAGTTAGCCGACTCAGAAACCCGAATCGGGACGATAAGCTTACGACCAGCGGATAAATCTAGATCACCATCACGCTCCAAAGAAATCGTTGGCATTGTGCGTGCACCTGGGCTGCTCCAAGAACCATTAACATCACCCGTACAAACACCTTTTAATTCAGTAGCTGTAGCCTGGTTGGGCGCTACTGTTACGGTTGGGGTTTCGAATGTCCAAGGGCCGCGATTAAATTGTGCCAGGATTCCAGAGAAACGCTGAGACACCTGCAGCGCATCAGACGAATTCACTGTGTTGCTGTTGTTTACGTCAGCTGCTGTACGATATACACCGAGAAGTGTGATTTGGCTTGTGAAGTGGCGGGAGATAAACAAGGCGTCTGTTGCATTAAGACCACCAGTAGAACGCGTACTGCGAGGGCGAATCACATAACTTCCGGGAGCAAGCGTGAGACTATAAGCACCACCCACTGGGGTTAGTACACTGTCTACAGCCGCATTGGTGGTAGCGTTATAAGCACGCACCCAAACATTACTCAGCGGAGACAACGCTGTATTTCCGTAACGCACTGTACCCGTAATTGAACCACTAGATGCTGCTGCAGCAGCAACACCAAAGCTATCAACAGCTACATAGTCAAGGTCAGCAACAGAAAAAGCGTGGAAACCGAAGTAGTAAACACCGGTTGAAGGAGGCGTGAAAGACGCTGTAACTTGAGTCCAGTTGTTATAAATAGTGGTGGTATCAACAAAGATGGTAGAAGTCATTCCAGCAACCGAAGCAGAAGTTCCTGCCTTCAAGGCAATTTTCTCAGCTACACCACCAAAACCAGGGGCACGAACCCAGAACTTCACGTCATAGTTTACATTCTCGGTGAGATTGAGTGGTGCAGAGAACGCCCAATCATTTTTGGGTTCAGTGGAGCTGTAAAACGTTGCCAACATGTTGCTGCCATTCTGGGACAAAATAGTAGATGAGTTTGCCACACGCCAAGCGACTACATTGGTCTGGCGAGACCAACATGGAGGAACTTGAGATGGATTAGCATTCGCCAAGGTATTATCGAAACTCTCAGAATATGGAGGATTACCAGCAACGCAAATGGTTGTGAAGGAAACGGGCTGAGACCACAAACTTGTCGAGTTTGGGCCACAAACGGCACGTACATAGGCGCGGTAGGTGGTGCCAGGCGTCAAACCAGTGAAGTTATAATTGGTTGAAGTAACATTGACACCACCGCTTGGAGCACCCGCTTGTGTATTGGGCACAATACCAACCTGCCACGTGGTTTCAGTACCTCCTGCAGTCCAATTCATTGAAGCACCTGTAGTAGTTACGTTTGAAACTGCGGAAGCAGTAGGGCTTGGACAAGTAATCGGTGCTGTCGAACTACCACCAAAGTTTGCCATGAACCGCAGGGCATTTCCATTGGAATACCATTGGGTTGTGTAGAGGACTGAAGCCCACCAAGGCTGAAAATTCCATGAAACATCATCTCGGAAACGGAGACGTGTTGTACCATTATTCGAATAAATATCAGCAACCAACCAATACGCACCGGGAGCTAGACCTCTTTGTTGAGCAACACCGAATAAATCGGCGGGGATAGGAACTACAATGAAAGCATTGGCCACATCGGCTGCAGTGATGGTGTATACATCGGATTCGCATAGAATGTATCCAGCACCTCCAGGAAGTCCCGTTGCTGTATCAGATTCCTGAATGGAAAATACGACTGATGCTCCAACTTGCGTTGTTGAAGTTGCTGAGGCACCATTACCTGTAGAATGCAAAATTGCACGAACACTGGTGATTGTATCAGCAGACACCAGCTCCAAATAGTTGGCCAACTTGATATCAGGCGGTGCACCCGTGAAAATTCCCGTTCCAATTTGAGCCTGTGCGGTTGGTAATGTTTGAGATGGCGAGAAAGCTGAGTCACCTAAAGTAAATTGACGTGTAAGCGTGTTGTCAGTTGGGAATTGCTCAGTTGAGTCGGAAACCGCTTGGAAAGAAACGTTCGTGAAAGCGTACAATGAAGGACTATAAAGCGTGGTCACTGACAAGAAAGTATCAGCACCTGGTGCAAGGCTCGGTACAACCTGAGAGGTACCTGAGAAATATAAACTATTGAATGTGTCACGAACAACTACTTCTAAACGAACATTTGGCTGAGCAGTTGTTCCGTTGTTGCGAACGCGCGCCTGAAAACGAATATCCGTTTTGTTGTCATTGTTCATGATGTGGTATTCAATGAAACGACCGCGTGATGTATCGGGCAGCATGGTGGTGGAAAGAGCCTGTAGGTCATTCGAAGGACGGGTAGAGATCGCAATATCATCCACCATCCAGAAATAAAAATCACCACTGAATAAGAAGGCAAAGCGTGCGTTTGTCTGACCGCCAATGTAACTAGACACATTCAGACGAATGGTCGAATTCCGTGCCGTGGCATTATTAACAGGTACAGTAGAGTTCAATAATACAGTGTCCGTCCAGGTTGAACCTCCATTACGAGAAAACAACAAATAAGAAGCAGGCACCGTTTGAGAACCACCTGGTCCTGCAAATCGCCGATAATACTGATAAAACTCCAGGTTAATAGCAGAGTATTGACTCAAATTTAAGGTCGGAGAAATGAGCATTCCTCGGTGTGGGGCAGGAAAAACACCTGTTCCAAATGCACCTGCAACACCTGCATCATCCAACCAATCGGAGTCGAAAATCATGAATCCGTTCGATGCGGTCGGTGACAAAATAGGGGTATTTGTGGGTGGCGTACTTGTTACCCCCGAATAGGCTCCACGTGATCCTGATGCCGAACTTGGGGTCGTATTGGGACCTCTATACTCCCAAACTCCCAATGTATCAGGGTCGGCGGTCACGTTACTGAATCCGAATCCCCAGTTGAGCCAACCTACAGGAAGACCTGTTGCAAAGTCCTCGGAATAGATGGTTGTAACTTCGGGCGAGGCATTCAATGCGGGTGGCCTTGCCCCCGGATCTGGGATGCTTTGATCGATCGTCTTCAGGTAGGGCAATGGCCTGATGTTGGGAACTACCCGGGACTGCGCATGCGCTGCCCCTATCATTAGGATGAGCCCGAGCAGAGTGAATACAATTTTTTTCATGAAAAATGGGTTTAGGTGATTATGAATAATGCTTAAATATTTGAACGGCTAAGCTAACAAAAAGAAATGAAAACACAAGCGCTGTTTGTAAAAAATAAGTTAAAAAAAAAATGGTGGCCGAAGCCACCACTCAAAATGTATACTTTGGAGGATTATCTAATAATGAGCCTGCCTGATTTATGATCAACTATTTTTGGCTCGGCGCAAACAACCTCCCAGGTATAGATGCCACCGACCAAACCTGAAACATCGGCTTCGAAGATCTGAGAAGACGCAGAGGCCGTATTGCTAAAGCTGATTGGTACAACCTGCCCCAAACCATTCCGCAGTATGAGCCTGCCTCCAAATTCTAGCCCTGGAATTTCAATGACTACACGGTCGGTAGCCGGCTGCGGGTAAACGCGAGGGGTTGTTTCTTTTGGATTTCGAGTCCCGGGAATCCGCAAATTCAAGACATCATACAATGTACCCTCCACATTCGACCATTCCACAAAGTCAACAACTGGCTCTATCATTTCTAAGCCTACGTATTCGAGGTCTTGGACTTTTAATCGAAATGTGAGTACCGATTCCCCTTCGTTCACCTTAACACCCAAAGGGTCGAACCATGAAACACGAAGTATTTGACCTTCCTGATGATAGATGCCGTTGCTTGTTGTGCTTCCCTGAGGCCAATCAACCCCAACTACTTGCACACCTGCTGGCAGTTGTGCCTCATAACTCACAGAGCCAACTTCGACGGACGTCATCGTACTGATCGGATACAAAATGAGTCCATCGGTAGATCGTGAGATTAGTGCATGGTCACTCTTCATGAGCAACTGTGTTGAACGCAGATTAATATTTGGAGTATTGCTGCCATTGACATCCCCAACACAGAGGGCTTTAACTACAAGCTGCTGGGTGTCGTTTTGCACAGCTAAAGCTACCTGATCAAAAACCCAATCGCCTGCGCTAAAAGATGTGATGACCGAACTCTGACGACGGGAAATTTGCAGCGCATCGGTATTGTTCACCGTATTTGAATTATTGACGTCGGCCGCCTTCAGCCGAAGGCCACTCAGTTGGCTCACAAAACTTGCGTGGCGGGCGGTCAGAAGAGCATCTGTCGCTGTAATCCCTCCCCAAGGCTTGGATGTAGAGAATCCAAGTGTATAACTGCCATTGGCAACCTGGTCAAAAGTGAAACTACCATTTGAATCGGTGGTTTGCGTTTCAATAATTTGCTGGTTCTGCAAGAGTCGAACCGTTGTATTGGTCATTGGTGTTTGGGTAGAATTATCATAGCGGACAAATCCTGTGATTCGACCGGGAACGAGGGGTAGTGATGTATCGCATGTACCAATGAGAAATGCCGGCAGCACAACATCATCCGTGAGCACGTGGATTCGGTTTTGATTGGATGCACAAGCTGTGGGCACTGTTTCTGCCTGAACCAATGTATTGCCGTTCACATACCGAAAGCGTAGTGTATCACCCAAAACGAGTGCGGTATCGAATACATAAATGTTGGGTTGACCGGATAATGCTGTCATTCTGGTGGAAGCCGGGTTGTTGCCCTGGAATGAACCCATCAAATATACGCCCTGAGCCGCAATAGTCTGTCCGACCATATTCACTTGGAACCGAACAGTACGGGTCACAGGTGGAGGCGGTGGATTCAAATTGGAGTAGCATGTCCCGAAGTAAAAAGCGGGCAATACGGTATCATTTTGAACGCTGTAGCTTCGAAAGATAACCCCTTGGGCTCCTGCCACACCACAGGAAGAGGGAACTGTTTCTACATTGGAAGCACTGCCGCCATTGTGGAACCGATAACTCACAGATTGGCCATTGGGAATTGCGACACTATATATATAGGTGTTGGGAATTGTAGTGGAAGCAGCCATGGCCACTGGGGCGGCACCCGATGTTTGAAAACTACCCGAAATGTGTACACCAGAAGCGGCTACTGTGAGTCCGCTCATGTTTACGCGGAACGTAACTTGCCGGTTAACGACGGGCGGTGCTTCCTGCAAGGTGAATGTATTCGTGTAGGTGTTGTCGCCATTGGTACTGCCATTGGAATTGGTTGCATTTGAGGAAACATAGAACCGAACAACCCCTGTACCAGCGACTGGAGCGGTCCACTGAAAATTCCAGGTGATGGTGCCGCTACCTGAATTTCCACCGCTTGTGTGGGATAAGCGTTGGGTTTGAACCATTTGAGCGCGGGTGGGCTCACTGGCAATTAAGGTTCCCGCAGTTTGGTTGGATGCATTTCTGGCAACCAACTGAAAACCGAAGCGGTTCCTGCCCGCTTCAGTCATTGTAAATTGAACATTATAAGTTTGTCCGGGTACGTAGTTGGTGGCACCAGCCACTCCATTTAAACTGAGCGTACGTGTCGCTGGCCCGGCGTTGAGTGCCAAACCTGCGTGACATGAAGAACAATTAGACTCGCCTGGTGCACTGGAATAACTACCTGCGATTCCACCAGAGCTGGTGCGTGCTTGCTCCCAACCTAAGATGGAAACGAGTAAAAAGAATAGAATAAAGGAAAAACGTTTAAGCATACTATGAGAGTTTAGGACATTTAACAACTCCCGCATCAAAAAGTTTTGCTTTTTCTCTAAGGTTTACGTAAAATTAATTTCTCGGTTCGTAGAAGGCGGCCTTTATTCTTAAGCTGTACGAAATAGACACCCGATGGGAACGCAGTCATTTCCCACTCAACCCGTGCTATACCTTGTTCGGTGCGCATGCTTTCTTGACGAACGACTTGACCTACGACATTGCGAACTTGAATATCGATTTGATCATCGGTTCTACTTGAAACCTGGGCGAACACCTGACCCGTAGTAGGATTGGGGTAAACCATGAATGTAAACTCACTGGGATTATCAACAGAAACATTGGTGATGTTGATTCGGTTGGAGGTATCTGAAAAACATCCATTGGTTCCGCGCACTATGGCGTAGTGAACACCGTTTTGGGTAACCGCGATGGCTCGACCCGCTACACCTTGAATTTGAACGCCATTTCGAAACCAAATATTGCCTGAGGATGCCGTGCTGAACAAACTATCACTGCCTACGGAAACGGTGACGAAGGGTGCTCCTGGCGCATTCAGAACGTTTATGCGCAAGGTATCAGAAAAATCAAAACAGCCGAAAGAATTGGTTACCCGAACTTTATAAAGCCCAGCCTGGCCGGCAGGATAAAGATTTGAAATGGCACCTCCGATTAAGGTGTCATTGCGGAACCACTGGTAGCTTTGCCCAGGTGCGGTTGTTGTGGTGAGAACAACGGTTCTACCTGCACATACATTGGGCGATCCGTTGATGGTCAACACAGCAGTAGGTGCTGGAAGTACATTGATTTGCTGAACTGCAGAAGTGTCAAAACAACCTTGATTGGTTGAGACCCGAACACGATAGCGACCCGATGTGTTCACGACAAAAGTCCGAGTAGTGGCGCCCACGATTGCAGTGTCATTGCGAATCCATTGATACACAAAACCCGCACCCTGATTAGCAGAAAGCAGTACTGAATCGCTTGAGCAAATGGTGGCTGGCCCGGTCAGGGTAATGTTGGCTCCAGGAGCTGGACGAAGGGTATGAACGGCGGCAGTGGACGTAGCGGTGCAACCCTGAGCATTGGTAACCAGTACTTTATAGGATCCTGAGGTTGCCACCTGATAGGAAGAAGAAGTTGCTCCAGCAATAGCGGTGTCATTTCGCGACCATTGATAAGTTAATCCAACAACAGCAACCGCTGATAGGGTAACTGGGCGATTTTGACAATATGTGGTGTCGCCCGATGGCGTAAACGAGGCAACAGGTGTGCTTGCTTGCAATACACGAACGGAGTCGCTCGTTCCCGCGCATCCTGAGAGGGGCCCTATGCGCAAGCGATACATACCTGGTATAGTAACTGCAAGGCTCGAATTATTTTGTCCTATTAATTGAACTCCGTTGCGGAACCAAGTATATACCTGTCCGGGTACAATATTTTGCTGTGTCAATGATCCCAAACTTGGGGCACACAAATAGGTTGTATCGGGGAGACCCAATTCGGCATGTGGGGTGTTAGCCGTGAAAGTTCCATTAACGAGCAGCACATTGAGCGGTGTCCCAGCGGTATCAGCAACTTCGGATGTTGAAGCAAATGAGATGCTGGATGTATTTCTTCCAACAAATCTAAGTCGGAACAAAGTCTCGGGGACGAGACTAATCGGAATTACACTGGTGAAGCTGGCCCGAATTCGTCCTGGCGTGTTGGCCACGATATTGATGGGAGCAATTTGTGAAGAGAACCCGTTGACGCCCAAAAAGCGCAAATTTTGAGGATTGAAATCTATGTCAAACTCGAAAGAACCAACATTGGGCACAACTGTACTGTTCACCTGAACCTCAATTGTATCACCGGGGCATGCAGCCATTGTTCCTAAGGTGATGGAAGGATTTTGAACAACCAATGTGCGTGCCTGGGTAAATAAGGTATCTGAACATGACGGTTGTAAGATACCCGCTCTATATTCTGTACCATTCAAAAGCAGTACAGCATTAAGAATATTAAAGTTTGATGTTCCTGTTCCGCTGTATTGGGCACCGTCCGTGAGGTTGACCCAAGCTCCTCCCGTGTTGCGTGATTGCCAACGAAATCCTGATTGGCCTAAGGCACCCACTGACAATGAGGTAGATTGCCCGGGCGCTAAATTGGTGTTGCCTTGGGGTTGTTGTGTGATGGTTGCCCCACTATAACCCACAGTTCCCGACTGATAAGATGCTTGCAAGGCCGAACCCCCTCCGCGAAGGTAGCACGTACCTGGGGCAGATAGGTTCCAGTTTATGTTTGAAGCAGCGGATAGCACAAACCGCAGATTCATGAGCAGTCCGGAGTCGAGTGTGTTAGGAACGCCGGACCAACGAATCACAAGATTTCCGGGAATTGCTGCTGATCCATTGGCACTGCCTAAAATAGTAATCAAATCTGACAAATCAACAAACTGCAAATTCAAAGGATTGTAGGATACCTGAAGAGAAATGGAATCCACACCAGAAAGTGATGCACCTAAACGAACAGCAACCAGGACTGTATCACCTAAACAGCCTGAGGAACCAACCAACCGTAGTTCGGCGCCTTGCTGCTGCACAATGAGGGTGTATGGTCCTGCATAAGTTGGCGTACTACAACCGGTATTGATGCGTAAACGATATTGATAATTGTTAATCGCCGCTGAAGCCCCGGTAATGCTTAAAGTAGACGTTGCTTCTCCGGAATAAAGAGACCCAGAAACCGATTGCCAGGTTGTGGAACCAGTAGACAAAACCTCCCATTGGTATGATAATCCACTTCCGGTTGCTGCGACAGGTAACGTAATGTTTCCCCCAACCGAAACTGTCAAACTGCTGCTGGGCTGATTCGTGATGGTTGCACCAACTACTCGATTAATAGCTCCATTATTAAATACTGTGTTAGGAATAACGTCACCGTTAGCGTCTGCCAATTCGCACTGGCCAGGTGAAGTCAGGTTAAATTCAATGGGCATACCGGAAAATGTAGCACTCCCCGGTACTTGAAAATTCAAATTCATCAACAATCCACTTCCCAAATTTGAAGCTGAAAGAGAGAACCAAGATACCAATACTTTACCGAGTAACTGACCCGATGGGGAGGTTGAATTCACGATTAAGTTTCCTGTAAGGGCTGCATTTGTAAAATTCAGATAGGTTACTTTGGATGTATCATAAGACATTTCTAGTGTTACTGCTCCAATGTTTAGGAACCCATTAACATTAATGGGTACTGAGACTTGATTACCTGCACAAGTAGAAACCGATCCAATAGAGACAATAGGTTGCGATTGCACTCTCGAACTCATCAATAAAATAAGAAATAAAATTGGTAGCGATAATGCAGAATGTGATTTCATAGAGATTTTTTTTAAACACGCTCAATTGAGTAATCGATTTTTACAAAAGCCAAAAATAGCAATTGTGTATGAAAAACAACTTGAAATTTATATTAATTAATTGGCACCGCCATTAAACAATATGAGGTAAAAAACAAAAACCCCGCTACACGGGTATGTGTAGCGGGGTTAATAAACCAAGCTGGCAACGACCTACTCTTCCACATTTTACTGCAGTACCATCGGCGCTGTGGGGCTTAACTTCTCTGTTCGGAATGGGAAGAGGTGTTCAC
>SXGR01217576.1_pt1 | contig 16810 bp, 15 predicted proteins | sample 3174711 | NCBI WGS metagenome assembly SXGR01 (sample SAMN11356860, study PRJNA531348) | freshwater metagenome | isolation source: freshwater sample F1-60 | place: China: Fuxian Lake, Yuxi | collected 2017-12-25
AATATGTTGTTCGCGTGCTTGCAGCGTAAGGGTGTATCCAGTGCGACCTTCAAGATCGAGAGTTTTGCCGATGATGCGACCTGGCATCTGCCGGACAATCGCTTCCTTGCAGGTGAGGAAACCGAAGCTCGGACCACCGGACGCCATGGGAATGCCCAGCGGTTGGCCATCACCGCAGGCGATATCAGCACCGGTCTTGCCCCACTGCCCTGGTGGTTTCAGCAGCGCCATGGCCAGCGGGTTTACGACAGCGATGGCGGTGAGTCCCGCGTCGTGGGTCCAATCTGCCAATTCATCGACTTGTTCGAGATTACCCAGGAAATTCGGTTGCTGGATCACCAATGCAATCACGCCATCGGTGGACGGCAACGCAGACAGGTCTACCCGACCATCACGCACCGCAACGTTTTCGAACTCGATGTTCTGATAACGCGCAATGTTGACCGCAGCACGTCGAATCAACGGATTGATCGTGCCCGCCACCAGGACCTTACGCCCCCCAGCTTTCTTGTTGGCACGTACGGCCATCAGGATAGCTTCGCCGAGCCCTGAACCGCCGTCGTATACAGAGGCATTGGAGACCTCCATGGCGAGAAGGCGCGTCATCATCGATTGGTATTCGTAGATCAGCTGCAGCGTGCCTTGGCTCGCCTCAGCCTGATAGGGCGTATAAGCCGTATAGAACTCACCCCGACCGACGATATCCCATACCGCTGCGGGGATATGGTGGTCGTAACAGCCTGCCCCAAGAAAACAAACACGCCCGCCGTCCTGATCGGCGCGCTGCTGCATGAGCTGCAACACTTCCATCTCCGAGAGACCTTCAGGCACTTCCGTCAGGCCTGCTGAGCGCATATCACCAGGGATCTCGTCGAAGAGTTCATCGATGCTACCTGCGCCGATGGTGGCCAGCATTTCGCGAACGTCACGTTCGGTGTGAGGAATAAACGGCATGAATAGGTTCCGCTAAGGCTTCGCTTTGGGGTGACGGTCAGTGACTGTCGTTTTCGCAGACCAGTGCATACCCGGTTGCGTCGAGCAGATTCGAGAGGTCGGCGGCGTTGTCAGGGCGCAAACGGAAGAACCAGCCCGCGCCATAACAATCCTGGTTGACCGTCTCCGGTGCACCATCCAGTACGGAATTCACGGCGATAACGGTTCCGGCAATGGGTGCGTATATGTCGGAAGCGGCTTTCACGCTTTCCACCACGGCGATCTCGCCCTTGGCATTCACATGGGCGCCGGTTTCCGGCAGCTCGACATAAACCACATCCCCCAGTGCTGCCTGCGCATGGTCGGTGATGCCGACGGTCACCGTGCCGTCAGCTTCGAGCCGTGACCACTCGTGTGACTCGGCATATTTCAGTTCAGCGGGGACGTTGCTCATCGGGCTCTCCTTCTATTTCGGACGGGCTGCCCTCGCAGCCGCTGGTTCTTCTATTTCTAAATGCGAGCTAGTAGACCTGTTTACCGTTTCGTACAAACGGCGGGCGGACCAAGTTCGCGGGCATCCACTTGCCACGTATCTCTACTTCACACTCTCCCTTGGCCGCACGAGGCACTCGTACGAGCGCAATGCTCAGTTCACGGGTCGGTGAAAACACGCCGCTCGTCACGACGCCTTCGCCCGCGTTGGTGCGTACCGGGAAATCATGGCGAACAATGCCTTTGCCTTCGTAGACCATTCCGGTGAGTTTCAGCTCATAACTTTGTTTGAGCTCAACCAGGCGCTGCCGACCTACAAAGTCGCGTGATGCCGGCTCCAGTGCAACCGACCAACCAATGTTGGATTCCCAGGGATGGTTAGCTTCGGTCATATCCTGACCGTACAGATTCAAGCCACCTTCTAGCCGGAGGGTATCCCGCGCGGCAAGTCCGGCGGGCTGCACACCGGCCGTGCGCAATCGACCGAAGAGATCGATGGCTTCATCCGCCGGCAACATCAGCTCGACGCCGTCTTCGCCGGTATAGCCCGTGCGTCCGATCATCCAGTTGCCGTCGATGAGTGCTGAAAAGGAACGTAGATCACGAAGACCATGTTTTCTGGTGAGGTCAGCGACGATCCCGACCGCTTCGGGACCTTGCACCGCAAGCATGCCGAGATCTTTTCGCTCTTTAACGTCCGCCCCGCGGTCCTCCGACGCAAACCACGCGAGCACTTTGTCGCGTGTCGACGCGTTAACCACGGCGCGATAACCATTCGACACTCGATAAACAATGAGGTCGTCGATGATGCCGGCTTTGTCATTCAGTAACGTGCCGTACAACGCATCACCGTCGTTCTTGAGTTTGCCAATGTCGTTGGCCACGAGGCGCGCTAGAAACGTATGGGCATTAGGACCGGTTACGTCGATGATGGTCATATGCGAAACATCGAACATGCCCGCTCGTGATCGAACCGCCTGGTGTTCGACAATCTGGGATCCGTAGTGCAGCGGCATCTCCCAGCCGCCAAAAGGCACCATGCGCGCACCCGCTGCGACATGAGCATCAAACAGTGGCGTTCGGTTAAGCATCTTTGACCTTCCGGAAAGCGCGCGATTCTAGGGAAATTCTCGCCATTGTGCCCTCCTGGAGTTGTATGGAGAGAGTGAACTCAAGTGTGGGTAAGAATCGACCCTGTACCCACCTTGTTGGTCGGGTTTCAGTGAGACGCGCGCGCAACAGCGCCAAGTCCCATGGCCTCTCGGAGGATCTGTTGCTTTACGAAGGTCTGTCGATTCACGAAGCGCACACCCAAGTTCCTCAGCCAGACTGCACCGGGCTCCTGCCAGCCGAAGATGTCCTGGAACCCTGACATGAGTCGAACGAGTGCTTCAGAACGCCATCGCCGTTTGCGTGCATACGCCTGCAGCCAACGACGCTCTCCGGGATCACCTGATCGGCCAACCAGATTCGCCAGCAACGCGGCGTCTTCGAATCCGAGATTGACGCCCATACCCGCGAGCGGATGAAGGACTCGCGCGGCATCACCTACGAGCACTACTCGTAATGCAGGCGTGAGATCGGCCGCGAGTTGTTGCACCAAGGGGAACGTCAGCCGCTGGTCCACGGCGAGGACATCACCGAGCACCTTGGCAGTGGCGCGACTGAGCTGTTTACCGAAATCAGCCGCGTCCATGGCCATCCTCGCTTTGGCTTGCTCAGGTGTTTGTGACCACACGACAGCAGACAGATGCGTCTCAGCACCGGGCAGCAATGCCACCGGTCCTTCAGGCAAAAATCGCTGATACGCACATCCCTCGTGAGGCTTAGCAGTACGTACAACAGTAGCGAGCGCCCACTGTCCTGTGTCCAATCGATCAACACTTCCGCCCGCGAGTGCACGAACCGAGGAAGATTGCCCATCTGCACCGATACACAGCAGCGCTCGGACGGCGGCGTTTAAGCCGGTGAGCGTGGCGAAAGATTGATCTGTTTCGATCCGTTGGATTGCGTCGTCAAACACCACCCGAATATTCGGCTCTCGTTCGATCTGTGCCCACAGGCATTCTACGAGTCGATCATTTTCGACGATTCGACCGAGACTCGGCTCTCCGACATCCCCTGCTGAGAAATCGAGGGTCGCGGTCCCGAGTGATTCAAACACGTGCATACGTTGCATCAGGGTGCCTTCGACCTGGATGCCAAGATCTGTCAGCCACCGCTCCGAAGACGGCGACAGGGCAACCGTTCGAACCCCCATGCCAAGCTGGCCAATCAACGCTGCGGGTTTTTGTCGCTCCCAGAGCACAACCTCGCGACCTGCCGCAGCGAATGCGAGCGCCATCGCCGCACCCACCATGCCACCACCGACGACACAGACTTCGGATTCGATTCGCGCATTGACGTCCGTCATGACGCCATCAGCGCTTCAATCGCATCAATGTCCTTGGGCGCACCTGCCGTAAGGACCTCAGGGCCTTTTTTGGTGATAAGCACATCATCTTCGATACGCACACCAATGCCTTTGAAATGCGAAGGTACATCTACCGCATCATCGTCCCGGATATAAATCCCTGGTTCGACGGTCAGAACCATGCCCGGTTCGAGCTCCCGCCACTCACTGCCGAGGCGATAGTCGCCAACATCGTGCACATCAAGGCCTAGCCAGTGTGACGCCTTGTGGGGGCAGAAGCGGGTGTATGCACCACTTTCGATAATCCCGTCGACACTGCCACTCAGTAGCTTGAGGTCAATCAATCCCCCGACCATCACTCTGAGTGCCGCATCGTGGGGGGTGTTGAAGTTCATGCCGACCACACACTGCTCGATGGCAGCCCCTTGAGCTTCGAGAACAATTTCGTAAATCGCTTTTTGCGCGCCGCGATAGCGACCATCGATCGGAAACGTTCGAGTCAGGTCAGAGGCGTAGTGATCGTACTCACAGCCCGCATCGATCAAGACGAGATCACCTTTGCGTAACGTGCCGTTGTTGCTCGTGTAGTGGAGTGTGCAGGCATTGTTGCCACCGGCAACGATGGAAGGGTAAGCCGGTGAGCGCGCACCTTGGGTCATGAACTCATGCAAGAGTTCAGCTTCCAGCGCGAGCTCCGTCATGCCCGGCTTACACGCCCTCATCGCTCGCGCATGGGCATCGATGGTGATCGCTGCTGCGGTGCGCATGAGTTCGAGTTCTTTGGCAGATTTAAAGAGCCGAAGCTCATGCAGCATGTGGCGAAGGGCGACAAATTCACCGGGCGCGATGGCACCACCCGATTCGCGACCACGAATCGCACCCACCCACTGCAATACGCGTCGATCCAGATCCGGGTAGTCGCCGAGCGTCATGTAGATACGTTCTTTCCCTTCGAGCAGCCCCGGCAAAATGTCGCCGAGATCGGACATCGGGAACGCATCGTCAACTCCCAGAACCTGGCTCGCACGATCGGGTCCAAGCCGTTCGCCGTTGTAGGTTTCGTAACGAGGATCTCGTTCCTGACAGAAGAGAATGGCCTGGCCGTGCGCCCGACCTGGCACGAGAACCAGGAGTGCATCGGCCTCCACAAAGCCGGTCAGATAGTAGAAGTCGCTGTCCTGCCGAAAGAGGTACTCCACGTCACGATTGCGGATCTTGTGAGAGCCCGCAGGAATCACTGCGAGCGACCCCGGCATCATCAGCTCCATCAAGCGCTCGCGGCGACGGCGGTACTCGCTAGCAGGAATCGTCATTGCGACATATCACTCTCAGGGTGCAGCAATGTCAGCACGGTCACCTTCAGATACTCAACAATCTCCGCGTACGAACGCTCGGCCTCCTCACCGGCATCTCCGGCTTCAGCGCTGCCGATAGCTGAAATGTCTTCGATGATCTCCGACTCTCCTTCGCTGAGGGTGTAATCACCCATTGCGGCAAATCCTGCAAGGAACGCTGAGCACCACTCTGCCAAGGCCTCGACACGATCCTCAATGGGCTCATCGTAATCCGGAAGAAGGGGAATAAATCGAAAATCGTCTGCCAACAACGCTTCCGCCACAAGATGCGAAAAGCCGATGAGCGCATCCACATCCTGAATGGCTTCCGTACCGACGAGTGCTAGAAAGTCATCAAGCGGCAAAACTTCATCACCGGAGGCAGAGTCACTGTCATCGGCACTTTCCCGCAGCGCTGTCATTCGGCGCCTGACGGCTGCGCACTGGATACCACAGACCGTGCCATGCAGCTCAGCCGCGCTCAAATCCATAGAGGCCGCAAATGCGGCGGTCGTTAGATCAGACAAGGGAAGCTCCTGACAGGAAAGGCCACACAATCAAGTACAGCTTAACAGGTCGAAACATGGGCCAGGCGAGGCCGCCACGTCCAGGCTTTCGGATGATGCCCACGCCTCTACGCACCCGCGCTTCCCATCGAGTCTCGTTATGAGCAAAAATGCCCCGCCTGACCGATCTTCCTTCGGAAAATGAGAATGTCGACCCCCCCTCTCGAAGAACTGGAACAACGTGTTGACGAGCTGATTGAGTTGACGGCACTGCTCGGTCGCGAAAACCGTGCGCTCAAAGCCCAGCAAATCACCTGGTCGACCGAGCGCGCGAAACTCATTGAGAAGAATGAGCTCGCCAAATCGCGGGTTGAAGCCATGATCTCGCGACTAAAGTCCCTTGAGCAGGATTGAACACTCATGAGGACGAGAAGGGAGAAGATGGCGGGAGAAATGTGCGGGAGCCGATCCATATGAGTGAACCGACGACCGTAACGGTGCAAATTCTCGGCAAGCCTTACCAGGTGAGTTGTCAGGAGGAGGAGGTGGATGCCTTATCTACATCCGCCCGATACCTCGACACCAAGATGGCATCGATAAAAGGTTCCGGCAAGATCGTCGGCATTGATCGCATAGCCGTGATGGCCGCACTCAACATCGCCAACGAACTCTTGAGCAGCGAAGCCAGCCGAAACGACACGACAGAATACCTGGACACCCGCATGAGTCGACTCATCAACCGACTCGACGTCGCACTGGCTAAACACAAACACGCTGAAAACTGATCCGGTGAGCCCAGATGCGGGGAGGCGCGGGGAGGCTCGGCGCTTCCGGCGATCACTTCACATCCACGCTGATCGTTTCCGATATACTGCCAGCGGTTGCCTAGGACGTTCGCCAGTGTGAGAAAGTCCTTGAGCCGTTATTGCAACGCCAGGAGTTGTCGGCACGCCTTCTGTGAGCATGTCCGGTGTGGTTCACGCCCCCGGGAAGCCTGATGGAGTCGGTCGCTTCTCCGCCCTGATCCACAACGGTTCAGGGCAACTTATGCAGCGGCGTCCCGGGTAACTTCTTTTCTCATCTTTTCTCCCCTTTTCTCCTGATGGCCAACAAGTCAGAACTTCGGCGGTTTTACCGCAATCAAAGACGTGCAATACCAGAGCGCCAACAAGCGGCTCACGCCGCCGCCATCGCGCAAAACGTTCTGCGCAGTTTTATCCCACTTCGGCATCGTCATATCGCCGTGTTCATCGCTGCAGATGGTGAGCCCAATACTCAACCACTGATTGACCGGCTGTGGTCCATCGGCAAACGCATCGCCTTACCGGTCATCAACCCTCTGACAAAGCGTCTTGAGTTCTATGGATTTGAACCTGGCATGTCACTCATTCGAGGCGCATTCGATATACCGGTTCCACCTCTCGATGCGCCGATGATTTCCGCTCGCGCCATCGATTTGATGTTGGTGCCACTGGTTGCTTTCGATGACCATGGGACCCGCCTTGGTATGGGTGGTGGATATTACGATCGTACGTTGGCGACACTGCCGACGACACTGAGGCCACGTCTGATCGGAATGGCACACAGCAATCAACACTCAACGACTGCACTACCGAAGGCAGTGCATGACATCTCACTCGACGCAGTGGTCACCGAATCCGGTCTGACAACCTTTCAACGCTAGGACACCCGAGGAGCTTCAGCGTATGGCGATTCGCACAATCATCCGCATGGGCCACCCGAATCTGCGCCGTGTCGCTTCGACAGTGGATCGCAAGTTCGTGGCCACACCGGAATTTGAGCAGCTACTCACTGACATGGTCGACACGCTGCACGACGCCGGTGGCATTGGAATTGCTGCACCGCAGATCGATGTGCCGCTACGACTCGCCATCATCGAGCTGCCGGGTGGGCCAAGTCGATACGGAGAACTCGAAACCATACCGCTCACGGTTTTCATCAATCCGATTATTCGTATTCTGGAAGGAGCGAATGCGGGTTACTGGGAAGGCTGTCTTTCGGTGCCCGGTTTACGCGGGTTCGTCGCTCGTCCTCAACATGTAGAAGTGCGATATTCCGACCTCGCTGGCAAGGACTGCGTGCTCACCTTACAGGGGTTTCCCGCCACCGTCGTACAACACGAGTTTGATCACCTCGACGGCAAACTCTACATCGATCGAATTGCGGACCCGACCCAACTCGTCTTTGAAGACGAGTTTGCGAAATTCATCGTGCCAACTCTCGGCAATGTGCCGGAGGTTTAAGAGACGAGGACCTACTTCAGGAACATCTGATAGGCGGGATTGCGTGTCTCTTCCCAATAGCGATAACCGATAGCGGTGAGTTGTTGACCGAGCTGCCTTCGGTCGGCGTCGGTGCCTTCGAAGCCAACAAGCACCCTGCCCCATGCGGCGCCGTGATTGCGGTAATGGAACAACGTGATGTTCCAGCGACCTTCGAGACCATTGAGAAACCGGGACAACGCACCGGGGCGCTCAGGAAACTCAAAGCGATACAAGAGTTCCGGTACAACTTCCTGAGCGCGCCCACCCACCATGTGGCGAACGTGCAGCTTGGCGGTTTCGTTGTCGGTCATGTCTTCAACGGCATAACCCATATCTCGTAATGACTGCACCAACTCAACACCATCACTCGCCGCGCTGGTCTGTACACCGACGTAGATATGCGCATCGGATCCACCGGCAAATCGGTAGTTGAATTCAGTGACAGATCTCTTACCCAGGGCTTTGCAGAAGCGCCTGAAGCTGCCGGGTTTTTCAGGGATCGTCACGCCCAGGATTCGCTCTCGTTGTTCACCGAGCTCAGCGCGCTCGGAAATATGCCTGAGTCGATCAAAGTTGACGTTGGCACCACTCAGGATCGCGATCGCGGTTCCAAACTTGTCGCCACGCTGCCGGTACTTCTTCATTCCAGCGATGCCAAGGGCACCGGCGGGTTCAGCGATACAGCGTGCGTCATCGTAGATGTCTTTGATGGCCGCGCAGATCTCATCAGTGTTGACTGTGATGACATCATCCACATAACGCCGCGCGATCTTGAAGGTCTCTTCGCCTACTTGCGCCACGGAAACCCCATCAGCAAAAAGGTCCAGCGTTTCATAGGGCAACGTCACACGTCGCCCGGCATCGATCGCTGCACGCAAACAGGCCGAGCCTTCCGCTTCGACACCAATGATCTTCACGTCAGGACGCAGGTACTTCACATAGGCCGCGATACCCGCAATCAACCCGCCCCCGCCCACCGGCACGAAGATCACATCCAGGGGGCCTGTGTGTTGATTGAGAATTTCCATGCCGATAGTCCCTTGACCGGCAATGACGTCAACATCGTCAAAGGGATGCACGTAGGTCAGATTCTGGCGCGCTTCGAGTTCACGCGCGTGAACCGCAGCGTCGTTGTAGGTGTCACCCTGCAGAATGATATGGGCACCGAGGTTACGCACAGCGGTGATCTTGATGGAGGGTGTGTTTCGGCCCATGACGATGTGCGCACGAATGCCGAGCGCACGTGCTGCAAGTGCTACACCTTGTGCATGGTTTCCAGCCGATGCGGTGACCACACCTCTCGCCCGTGCTTCTGCATCCAATCCCGCCATCCTGTTATATGATCCACGCAGCTTGAATGAAAACACCGGCTGCAAATCTTCGCGTTTCGCGAACACCTTGCCGCTTAGTCGTTGGGAAAGAGAAGGCAACAACGACAGCGGTGTCACTGACGCAACATCGTAAACACGCGCTGACAGGATCTTCTTGACGTAACGTTCGAGCATCATCATCCGGACCAGACCAGTCGAAAAAAACTGCTAGCAAAAACAGAGGCCATCAGAGTATGAACCAGGACGATCAAAAGCGCAGTGCAGCAGTGGCAGCGCTCGATCTCATCAAGCCGATGTTGCGCAGCGATTCGGTGATCGGCGTCGGCACCGGCTCAACGGCCAATCACTTCATTGATGTCCTTGCGGAGCTGCGTGGTCGTTTCGATGCGGCGGTAGCGAGTTCCGAAGCGACGGCGAAGAGACTTCGGGGCCGGGGTGTTACAGTGATGGAGCTGACGGCAGCACCACCCCTGTTGGTTTACGTTGACGGTGCCGATGAAATCAATGCGCAGAAGGCGATGATCAAAGGCGGCGGTGGGGCCTTGACCCGGGAAAAGATCGTGGCCAGCGCTGCCGAAAAGTTCGTGTGTATCGTTGATGCGAGCAAGGTTGTCGATGTGCTCGGTCGCTATCCGTTGCCCATTGAAGTCATCCCCATGGCGCGATCATTGGTCGCACGTGAACTCGTCAAGCTCGGTGGAATGCCGGAACTCCGGCAAGGGTTCACGACGGACAACGGCAATCTGATTCTCGATGTGCATGGCCTTGAGATCATCGATCCGACAATCCTCGAAGTGCACATCAACAACATCCCGGGGGTGGTGGAGTGCGGAATCTTCTCGCGGCCCGGCGCGCACACAGTGATCGTGGGCCAACCGGATGGCTCTGTCAGAACCTTCTGATCAGCCGGAATCTCAGAAGAGTTTACCGGGGTTCAGGACGCCATTGGGATCAAACACGGCCTTGATGGCGCGCATCGCGGCGATCTCTTCGGTTGACCGCGAAAACCCTAAAAAATCTCTCTTCAAAAGCCCGACGCCGTGTTCAGCAGAGATGCTGCCCCGGCGTAGGTGAACCTCGCGAAACAGCTCCGGACTGATGTGGTGACAACGGGCAACGAAGTCCGGTTCTGCCATGGTTTCAGGCTTGAGGATGTTGAGGTGCAAATTGCCATCGCCGATGTGACCGTACCAGCACACTTCAAAGTCGGGATAACGCGCGCTCACCAGCCGGTCAACGGCGACGAGAAAATCAGGCACATCCATGATTCGAACTGAAATGTCGTTCTTATAAGGACGCTCAGGAGCGAGGCTTTCGGAAATATTCTCGCGTAACGCCCACAGCGCCTTGGCCTGGGCATCAGATCGACTGATGACGCCGTCGGTCACCGATCCTACCGTCACCATCTGTTCGAAGATTCGCATTGCCTCATCTTCGGCGCTCTCATCAAACTCGATAAGCGCATAGAGCGGGGAGATTTCCGGCATCGGTCGCACACCGCGTCCACGCGCGATAACACGGCTCATGGCGAGCTCTGAAAAGAACTCGAACGCTGACAAGTCGATCGACGCGGAGAACGCTTTGAGAATCCGCATCAGCGCTGCGAGCTCTGGAACTGCAAGTACCAGCACGCGCTGAGGCTCGGGTTGCATGGCGAGTCGCACGTCGACTTCCGTCACGATGCCGAGCGTGCCTTCGGAACCGATAAACAGGTGCCTTAAGTCGTAACCGGTGGCGTTCTTGATGAGCCCATGGTTGAGCCTGAGTACATCGCCAGTACCCGTGACGACGGTAAGTCCCGCGATCCACTGGCGCGTGAGTCCATAACGAATCACCCGAATACCGCCGGCATTGGTCGCGATGTTGCCACCAATCTGGCTTGAACCGACGCTGGCAAAATCCACTGGGTAAAAAAGACCGTGTCGCAACGCCGTCTGCTGCACGACCTGCGTGATGACACCCGCCTGACAAGTCAACAAACGATCGGGACCGTTAAACCCTGCGATCTGGTTCATGTGATCCAGCGAAACAACGACTTCACTTGGACCCGCCACCGCACCACCGGAGAGTCCAGTCCGTCCACCTGATGGTACTAATTTGAATTTACCGGCATTCGCCGCTTTGACGATGGCCGCGACTTCAGCGGTCGTTTCTGGGAGCAGGACAGCGGCAGGGTCCGCTTTGAAACTTGTGGTGCGATCACGCCCCCAGGTCCTCCGCGAATCTTCATCAGAGCGGATACGACTCGATGGCAGCGCCTTTGCGAAATAGATCTCCGCGTTCACGATCGAGGGCTCCACTGAAGCTGCTCGTCAAACCATACCCACATGCGTGTACGGATTTCCGGCGCTTCATTCACCAGATGATGGGTGGCGCCTTCCAGTTCGAGAACCCTAGGTTGATACCGACGACGAATGACCTCTAGGCTATGGGGCCAGTCGACCACGCGATCCGCCAACCCTTGCACCACCAACGGTTTGAAGTCGTTCCTCGCTGAATATCGTTCAAATCGGGAGGCCCACCGCACCATGGCCGTCACCCACGACACGGGGAGGATTGCTGCTTGCAGCGGATCGACTTCCCGCAGTTTTATAAACTCAGGTCGGTCTGTTGGATTACTCCGACCACGCGGACGGGTATTCACAAAGAGCTTGGCAAGCTGATAAACCCAGCGATTCACCTTCCAGTTCCACGGATAGATGAGCGGCGCGATCAACACGGTTTCGCCGCTGACCGCAGCGCGGGACTGCTCGATCAACTCCATGGCAATGGACCCTCCCATCGACTGCCCGAAGACGTGAAGGGGTGCAGGGAAACGTACCTTGTCAACGTCGACGGTCACGCGAAGCATATCCTTGATCACACTCACGTAGGTGTCGAAGGTGTCGATCGTCACCCGATCGCCACTCGAGAGACCATGACCAGGGAGGTCACAGCCTACAACAGCAATGTCTCGTGAGAGCAGATACTCAATTAGAAAAACAAACAGGCCCACGTGATCGTAGTAGCCGTGAATGACCAGTGCGGTTGCGACGGGTTTTTCAGGCAGAAAGGCCTGCACGACGATCTTCTGGCCGTTGGTTTCAAGAGTGCCGATGTAATGATCGGTCTCGAAACTGAACCCATAGAAACGGCGATAAGCGTCGAGCTCTGGTGGATAAGAGGAAGCGTCGGACGTAACCGACCAGGCACGCAGCTGCGAACGCAGCTGCGCTGCTGAGAAATCCGTCTCTCCGCGCAACTGAGGTTGCTTAGTTCACAATGGGATCGAGTTTGCCTTTGGCATAAGCCGCGAACATGTCGTCGAGAGAAATCGGGCGAATCTTGGACGCCTGGCCTGACGTACCAAACGCTTCGTACCGCTCGATCACGACCTTCTTCATCGCCTTGACGCTGTCACTGAGGTATTTACGCGGGTCGAACTCGCTCTTGTTCGTGAACAGGTGTTTACGAATCGCTGCTGTTGCTGCAAGGCGAAGATCGGTATCGATGTTTACTTTGCGTACACCGTGGCGAATCCCCTCCTGGATCTCCTTGAGCGGCACGCCGTAGGTTTCCGGAATCTCGCCTCCGTACTCGTTGATCATTTTGAGCAGGTCTTGCGGAACCGACGACGAGCCGTGCATCACCAGGTGCGTATTCGGAATGCGCTTGTGAATCGACTTGATCTGTTCAATGGCGAGGATGTCGCCGGTCGGTGGGCGAGAAAACTTGTACGCGCCGTGTGACGTTCCAATCGCGATGGCCAAAGCGTCAACACCGGTCAGCTTGACGAAGTCAGCAGCCTGCTCGGGGTCGGTCAACATCATGTCGTGGGTCAGCGTACCTTCTGCACCGACACCATCTTCTTCGCCAGCCTGACCGGTTTCGAGAGAGCCAAGGCAACCGAGCTCGCCTTCGACGGAAACACCACAGGCATGCGCCATCTCTACAACACGTCGAGTGGTTGCAACGTTGTAGTCGTAATCCGCAGGCGTTTTCTGATCTTCGAGGAGCGAACCGTCCATCATCACCGAGGAGAAGCCGAGCTGGATGGAGCGCTGGCAAGCTGCTGGCGATGCGCCATGGTCCTGGTGCATAACGACCGGAATATGAGGAAATTCTTCAACCGCGGCGAGGATGAGATGCCGAAGGAAATTCGCCCCAGCGTATTTACGTGCGCCTGCCGATGCCTGAACGATCACCGGTGAATCGGTCTCGCTCGCGGCCTCCATGATGGAGCGCATCTGCTCGAGGTTGTTGACGTTGAATGCCGGCACGCCGTAACCGTTTTCGGCTGCGTGGTCGAGCATCTGTCGCATACTGATCAATGCCATGTCTGTCTGCCTTATCCGTGAATTGACTTGTTAGGGTTCAGCCTTTGGTGCGTTCTTCGAGCACGGCAACAGCCGGCAGCACTTTGCCTTCGACAAACTCGAGGAAAGCGCCACCCCCCGTGGATATGTACGAAATGCCTTCGGTCACGTGGTACTTGTCGATGGCTGCGAGGGTGTCGCCGCCACCGGCGATGGAAACCGCTTTACTCGCCGCAATGGCTTCGGCAAGCACTCGTGTGCCCTGACCAAACTGATCCATCTCGAAAACGCCAACAGGACCGTTCCAGAGAATAGTCTTCGATGCCTTGAGTGACTCTGCCCAAGCTCGCGCCGTGCGCGGGCCGATATCGAGAATGCGATCATCTGCAGCAACGTCACGCAGCGCCTTCACCGTCGCCACGGCCGCCGGGCTAATTTCCTTGCCGACCACCACATCTTCGGGCAATGGAATCTTCACTTTCGCGGCGATTTTCTTGGCCGTTTCTATGAGGTCAGGTTCATAGAGGGACTGACCAACCGGATAACCCGCTGCTGCGATGAAGGTATTGGCGATTCCGCCACCCACAATGATGCTGTCGGCAACGGTGGCCAATGATTCGAGCACTTCCAGTTTGGTTGAAACCTTGGAGCCTCCAACGAGGGCGATCATCGGCTTCGCTGGTGCTTTAAGCGCCTTGCCGAGCGCATCGAGTTCCGCGCCGAGCAAAGGACCAGCACAAGCGATCTTGGCGAATTTGGCTACACCATGGGTTGAACACTGGGCCCGGTGGGCTGTCGCAAACGCGTCCATCACATAGATGTCGCACGCTGCGGCCATCGCTTGCGAGAGCTCATCGGCGTTCTTGTCTTCGCCAACAAGGAAACGCACGTTTTCCAGTAGGGCGATGTCACCTGCACCTACCGAGCGAATCGCGTCGAGGTCAGCCAGCAGCGGTACCTTGCAACCCAAGAACTCCGCGAGTCGCGCCGCCACCGGTGCGAGCGAAAACTCTGCTTCGAATACACCTTCTTTAGGTCGTCCGAGGTGAGACATCACCACCACACGGGCGCCCGCTGCTCGGGCCGCTTTCAGTGTGGGAAGTGCTGCGACAATTCGCGCATCGCTGGTGACTTTGCCATTTTTGATTGGCACGTTGAGGTCTTCGCGAATCAGGACGACTTTTCCACCAAGTGCCTGGTCTTCCATCCGTTTTGGCATTTCCATGTACTCCAGTCCCGTCGGGCCCCCAACCTCCAGACGTTCTGCTGGAGGACAACTCGCCGGAGCCTCGAACTACAAGAAAATTGATTCAACGAGTGCGCGCAAGCACCCGCCGCGCTGTTTCAACACATCGCTCGACGGTCATGCCACACGTCGCCAATGCTTCATTCCCTGGTGCAGAAAGGCCAAATCGTTCGATGCCCACCACGTCGCCATCGAGCCCGACAAAGCGATACCAATAGCCTGGGTGTGCCGCTTCAACCACAACACGTGCCCGCACGTCGGGTGGCAATACGCTATCTCGCCAGCGCTGATCTTGGCTCAAGAACACTTCCGCACACGGCATGGAGATTACCCGAGTCGCATGGCCTTCCGCCGTGAGTGTGTTGGCAGCTTGTAAAGCCAATGCAACTTCAGAACCGGTGGCGATCAGGATCAAGTCGGCCTTACCGCCTGGAGCGTCCTTTAGCACATAACCACCACGCGCGATTCCGGCAATGGTGGTCTGTGTATGCGGCTGCGGGTCGGTTTTCTGGCGCGTGAGAATCAGCGCTGAAGGCGTTTTGCGTGCCGATATTGCGGATTTCCAAGCCACCGCCGTTTCAATGGTGTCGCACGGTCGCCAAGTGTGCAGATTGGGGGTCATCCGCAGGCTGCTGAGTTGTTCGATCGGCTGGTGCGTGGGGCCGTCTTCTCCGAGCGCCACCGAGTCATGGGTGTACACGAGGATGTTGTTGATTCCCATAAGCGCTGCCAGTCGCACCGCGTTACGGGCGTATTCCATGAAAACGAGGAATGTCCCGGTGAAAGGTCGAATTCCACCGTGCAGAACCACGCCATTCGTGATGGCCGTCATACCGAATTCACGTACGCCATAACTCAGGTAACGATCCCCCGCGCCACTCCAATGGGTCCCATTGGATTCGGTGAGATCTGCGGACCCCCCAAAGAGCTCAGGGATATCAGACGCAAGTGCGCCGATGCACTTCTGTGACGAAACCCGGGTCGCGATGGCATTCGGCGTAGCCAGTTCAGTATCGATCAACCGGCTTAGACTCTTACTCCATGAAGCAGGCAACTCACCCCGCATTCGACGTTCGAAATCGGCAGCGAGCTCAGGAAAGTCGCGGCGATAACCTTCGAATCTTTCCGACCATTGCTGCTGGGCTGCAGCCCCTCTGGAGCGGCAGTCCATCTGCCGATAGATGTGGTCCGGGATTTCGAAGGGTGCATTGCCCCAGTTAAAGGTCTTGCGAGCAGCTTCGATTTGCGCGGCGCCAAGCGGTGATCCATGTGAAGCGGACGTACCCTGTTTGTCAGGTGCGCCAAAGCCGATCACCGTTCTACACATCACCAGAGTCGGACGCTCATCCCCCACCAGCGCCGCACTCAACGCCGCAGCGATCGCGCCAGCATCGTGCCCATCCACTTCCCGAATGACTCTCCAGCCATACGCTTCGAATCGCGCGCCCACGTCTTCGCTAAACCAGGCCGAGATCTCGCCATCAATGGAGATGCCGTTCATGTCATAGATGGCAATCAATTTGCCGAGACGCAGAGATCCCGCAAGGGATGCCGCTTCGTGCGAAACACCTTCCATCAAGCAGCCGTCACCGACTACCACCCAAGTGCGATGGTCGACGATGGCATGGCCATCGCGATTGAACTCCGCAGCAAGCCGTTTTTCAGCCAAGGCCATGCCGACCGCGTTGGCGAAACCCTGACCTAACGGACCCGTGGTCGTTTCAACTCCAGGGCATTCATGGACTTCAGGATGACCCGCAGTCGGCGATCCGAGCTGGCGAAACCGCTTGATGTCCTCCATCGGCAGGTTGTAACCCGTCAGATGCAGCAACGAATAGAGCAGCATCGAGGCGTGGCCATTCGACAAGACGAACCGGTCTCGGTCCCACCAACCCGGGTCGATGGGATTGTGTTTTAAGAGGTCAACCCACAGGACTTCGGCGATATCGGCCAGACCCATCGGCGCGCCCGGGTG
>SXGR01262913.1_pt1 | contig 16810 bp, 4 predicted proteins | sample 3174711 | NCBI WGS metagenome assembly SXGR01 (sample SAMN11356860, study PRJNA531348) | freshwater metagenome | isolation source: freshwater sample F1-60 | place: China: Fuxian Lake, Yuxi | collected 2017-12-25
ATAAAATACAATAAATAATTATTTTTATCTAAGATTTATGTATAAGAAATATGAAAAATATATTTAAATCCAGATTTTCATTAATTGCTATTTGTATAGTACTCGGTATTTTGATCGGTTCGTTTGCGTTATGTGGTTGTAGAACAAATTATGGCCTTTTAGAAGGTATGGCTGTTGAGGATAAAAAAAAAGTAACAGAAGGAGCAACCAATGAAGGTAATTCAACCACAGTTAGTGAAGGTGGTCAACCTTCTCTCAATCCCGCTGCTATAACAGAGGCAAAACCTATGGACGTTAGTGATATTGCTGGTAGTTTGGCAAGTATTGGTTCTAGTCTTGATACCAATGGTGCTAATGCTATAACAAGTTCAATAGCAAAAGCGCTAGCAACAGTTAACCCCATTGGAAGTATGGTTCCTCAAACGAAAGAGGAGACCAAAGAGCCCTTTCAAATGTCAAAGCCTCTTGCTTGGGGACCGATTAAGGATACCGAAACCGAAGATGTAAATTTAACCAAATGGGTTTCTGACGCAATGAGGTACTCAAAGGGTATGGGAAATGAAAACCACCTTGATAGTTACCAGTATAACAGTGGACCTCCCATTCCTCTCCCTGAAGGAGAAATGTTTTTCTTTAAAGATACAAAATTCGATTCATCATGTTGCCCTAGCACATATACCAGTAGTATGGGATGTGCATGTATGTCAAAAAAACAGTTCCAGTATTTAACTATGCGTGGAGGAAATAATACTATCCCTAATACAAAGACATCATATTATAACGAGTTTTAGGTAAGCAAATATTGCCTGATAAGTACTATTTTATATTCATAAAAAAATATAAAATAATCTATAATCTATAATCTATAATCTATAATCTACGTTCTAACTCACAATCACAATGTGATCGATTTACAAATACATATTAATCGCCGCTTTGTTTAGACCACTTTCATCCTTTTTGATAAGATTATTCACGATATCATTTGTAACAGTGAATGGAAATTCGACAACAAGCGTATTATCTTTTTCAAATAAAGTTGTCCCAGGCTTGACAAGACGGTACAAATTCAGTTTCTTATATACGATTTCAATACAGCGCTTCAGATTTCGCACACCATCTTCCTTCTCGGTATAATTATCAATAATATAGTTCAATGTCGCGTCTGGAATAATAATATCTCCTTCCTTGAAATTTACTTCATATCGAATCTTGGGAATCAAATAATTCTTCGCAATAACAATCTTGTCCTTAATCTGATACCCAGTTGTTCTAATTTTATACATACGGTCAAGCAAAATCGGATTTACTTTAAGGGGGTCGTTGTAGCTAAAGATAAAGAGACACTTGCTAAGGTCAAAATCAATCTCCGCGAAATATTTATCATGGAATTGCGAATTCTGTGTTGTATCCGTCAAATGTGTCAAAATTCCAATAATCTCCTCGCCTTTAGGTGTTTCACTAATTTTATCCAATTCGTCAAAGTAAATCACCGGATTCATCGACTTTGAACGTATCAAGATATCCACAATTTTACCCCATGTACTTCCCTCATAGGTGTACGAATGTCCCTCCAAATAACTACTGTCTGTTGCACCCCCTAACGGAATAAAGGCGAATTCACGATTTAAAATCTTACTGATTCCCTCTTTCACAAGACTCGTATTATGCGTTACTGTAAAATCACCCAGTAAATATTTGTGGTTGTTGTCCAATTCGAATCCATAGTATTTTCCCCATCCGCGCGATTCTACGGTAATACCCATAATCATACTATCCTTGTTGATAACTCTTTCGGTTTTGGCCATTTTTCTAGGACATTTTACAGGAATACAAGACAAATTATCCCCCGATAGATGTATTCTATGATATGTTCCGGTCCTTTTTTCGCCCTTATACATACAGGATTTTTCACACTCTTTCATATTTGCCATAAATCCAAGAGACCTGGCAACAAATAATATATCATCTGCTAAAACTTTATTTTTTTGAATAATATCATATCCCTTAGATTTATCACAATAAGAACCATCCGTGTCAATAATTCCGGCGAGAAGTTCCAGTCGCGTTTGTCTATCATTTGTTTTGTAATCAACAGGAATGTGTTTATTTCCAATCAACTTATAATCTTTTAATACTTGTAAGAATTTATTTTTATTATTTCTAGTATCATGTTTGTGCATATCATATGAAATACCATATGTATATTCGGATCTATGAACCAAATTCAAATTATGCCTTTTAAGTTCTGTTCTCAAATAGTGTAAAATTGTTGCATCCTGATTTGTAATTTCGGATTTAGTTGATGTACCATCACCCAACCAAGCACCGATAATATAAGGGTCAAAAGGCACCTTTTTGCTAGAAAACTCTACACCCCTTTTATATCCCTTCAAATTTACACTAATATATTTAGGCAATTTTAATAATGTTTTTACAGGAATTTCAATATAAGTGTGCTCAAGTTTCATATCATTTAAATATCTTGTTGCGTCTTCCAAATCGCAAAATCGTTTGCTATGTTGTTTGTAATCATTTTTATCAAAGTATAATACTTTATACCTAATTCCTCCAGATGTAGTCTTTACCGTCTTTATATTATTCATTCCAGACTGTTTCAAACACATAATGTGTTCAGAATTTACACCATATTTTTCTCCATTTAAGTGGATAATATCATACATATCATCTTCGCCTCTACCAAGCGAAATTACATTTCTACATTTTGAATCATCTCCCATAACTTTATCGCCAACAACAATGTCCTGAACCATTTTAATAGAGCCATCGTACATCAAAATCGGAGTATCAATAGCGTGACACTTGCCCGTACCCATGGGACCATTTATAGCAATTGCTGTGCCCATAGCGGAGGGATTCGCAATCCACTGTCCCAACATTTGCATAATCTGCATCTTTGCGTCATTTAGTCCATATACCGCACCATCTAGAGTAAACTTTGCTGTTTCCATAAAATCGTGACATTTTTCAATTCCATCCGAAATCGTAAGAGGAAGGTTACTACATCTTCCAAACGGGATTTGCATGAAAGTGTCGACCCAGTTTTTGATTTTATAGTATTCACCAGCACCTGGCTCCATGTGTCGCAAATTCGTAATCTTCTTTAGGGCAATCGCCTTGAATGCTTGAGGAATATCCGACTGTAAGAGTGAAAGACGATACGGTTTATCAGTAATCGTCAATTTATTCAGATCTTCCAATTCTTTCAAAACATCGGTTTGCTCTTCAGTTGATAGATGATCTTTAAAGTATTTCAAATCATTTGTTGAGTTCTTCTTGCGCAACATTTTTTTGAACATCTTGACATGATTTTTTTGTCTTGATTTAAGCTTCTTCTCTTCGCGATCTTTGTGTTCCTTCTCCTTTCTTACCATAATACCGAATGTTTCGCGCGCAATACTGTCGTTCTTGTTAAATTTTAGAATTTCTTCCATTTGCGCTTTAATTTTCTGAATTGTTTCAAGTGATTCTGCATCCGTAGAGACCAGACGACCACCACCCAGCCCTCCCATACCTCCTGCGCCCCCCTTGGGAGATTTTTTGTCCGAAATATCTCGCGAACCTTGGCCTTTCGAATCCTTAGAAGTCTTTTCAGATTTTGTATTTTTAGAATTATACTTATAACCTTTAATGTCGCCAGTAACAGCATCTTCGTCTTCATCCGGGTGATAATCGGGGTCAGATTCGGAATTATCAGAATCATATTCCTCCTCGGAATCATAATCTTCGTCAGAATCATCGTATTCTGATTCTTCGTCGGAATCATATTCGGAATCATCATCGTCGTCGCGGTCACGATCACGATCGCCATGTTTCTTATCATTTAGCAAGTTAATCACAATATTAAATTTACCATTCTGTAATTGTTCTTTAGCAAATTCTCCAAAACCGGCCGAATAAGGGTCTTCGCTACCTTCGCTGTATGTATCTTCAGAATCAGAACAATTTGTACTTGTACTTGATGTGTCATCGTACTCCTCCTTTGCTCTTTCTTCATCAGTTGGAGGAGGAGGAGGATTATGTGAACCTCTTTTTTTACCCTTTTCGGCGGGTTTATTTTCCTTTGTTTTAGCCTGTTCCGAAACAGCTTTTGCCGAACTCCTTGTTACTTTTCTATTTTCATCCACTACACTTCCGCCACTTGTTTTTTTTTTCGAAGAGTCAGTAGTTTTTTTCGTATCAGTTTTAGCCAATTCAACGTTACCAGAATGACTGGAATGATTGTGATCATATGCAGCCGCGGTCGACGCCTGTACTGGTACTGGCAGGGACTTACTCTTTTTTTTCTCTTTTTCAAGCATTGAAACACGGTTATCCATATATTTGGACGGAAACATTTCAGCCAACATTTTCCTATATTCATGAATATCAAATTTTTGTTGGTCCGAAATACCACCATTAGCTTCAGAAGCATCATTCTCATTTTCACTACCAGTGCTATTAGAATTATTATCACCCTCGCTATCAGAATCTTTTCCCTTTTTATATTTTCTCTTATCGTTTTCGTTCAATTCTTTCGACTTCTTGTCTTCATTTTTATAAAACTTTTTCATATGGTTAACGGGCATTACAGTGTGGCTGATTTTATGTGAGTTGTATATATATAGATTATTGTTTTTAGATAGCTTCAATTTAATATATACTAAATAATAAAATACGAATAAATAATATATAAAAATCAAATTTTACCACAAAGAATGGTCTTTTATTTTACTTAATTATGCGTAATTTAGTATTTTTGGTATTTAGTAGTTGTATTATAAAAATATTTTTAAGAATAAAACTATAAATAAGGTATTTTTAATTAAAAATATATTATTAATTATTATTTTTGTAATTAAGAAAATTGATAAACAATCTAAATATTATTCTATTAATATAAGAAGGAAATGTTTTCTCAAAAAGGTCAAACAAAATTAGCAGTTCAGAATGTATCTTCAATTATAGGAATTCAGTTTAGTATAATGTCTCCCGAAGAAATCAGAAAATCTTCGGTTGCACATATTACTGACAGAAATACATATGATAATAATAGACCTGTAATAGGTGGACCATTTGATTCCCGCATGGGTGTCCTTGAGCCGGGATTGATTTGTCCCACCGATGGATTGGATTATATGCAGACACCCGGATATTTTGGTCATATTGAATTAGCGCGACCTGTATTTTATATTCAATATTTAACAACAGTTAGAAAAATTCTCAGTTGCGTTTGTATAAAATGTAGTAAACTTCTTATTAGCAAAGAAACGAATAGTCGATTTATGGAAATGAAGTCTGACCAACGATGGAATAATGTATTTCAATATTGTAGCAAGATTAAGCGTTGTGGTGAGGATACACATGACGGTTGCGGTTGTCTTCAACCAAAGAGAATCAAAAAACAGGATATGGCTACTCTGGTTGCCGAGTGGGAAAATACGGAAGCCGACGAAGGACCAGAAGGAGAACCGAAGAAAAATCTGACAATGCATCTTATTCCTGAGGTTGTTATCAAGATCTTCCGCCGCATTTCCGACGAGGATGTATCATTTATGGGATTTAGTCCTCAATTTTCACGACCCGATTGGATGATTTGTCAAGTTCTGGCTGTTCCTCCTCCCGCTGTTCGTCCATCGATCAAAATGGACGGACAGCAAAGAAGCGAGGATGATATTAGTCACATTCTGGTAAATATTATTAAGATGAATAAGACACTTCAGGAAAAGATAAATGATAAGTCGCCTCAAAAGGTTATCGACGGTTGGCACGATGTTCTCCAGTATTACGTCGCGACACAAATAAATAATAATATACCAGGAGTTGGTCAAGTTGCGCAAAGGTCCGGTAGACCCCTTAAATCAATTATGGATCGTCTTAATGGGAAGGGTGGCCGCGTAAGAGGAAATTTGATGGGAAAACGTGTTGACTTTTCAGCACGTTCCGTCATTACACCTGACCCGAATTTGTCAATTCGTGAACTGGGAATTCCGCTAAAAATCGCGAAAAATATTACGAAACCTATTACTGTAAATGATTTGAATAAAAGCTTCTTGAGTAAACTGGTGCGAAATGGCCCCGATGAATATCCTGGTGCTAAGATCCTGGAGAAGAAAAATGGGGAGAACATTTCACTTCGCTATGCTGATCGCGAAAATATACATATTGAGAACGGTGATATAGTTCATAGACATATTATGGATGGTGATGGTGTTTTGTTTAACCGTCAACCTACACTTCATAGAATGAGTATGATGTGTCACATTGCGAAAGTCATGTTTCAGGGAGATACATTTAGGATGAATGTTGGTGATACTAAACCATATAATGCGGACTTCGACGGCGATGAAATGAATTTACACATGCCGCAAGACGAGGAGTCTGAGGCAGAATTAAAGAATTTGGCGGCGGTACCATTTCAGATTATCAGTCCAGCAAACAATCAGTCGATTATTGGTATCTTTCAGGACTCGTTGCTTGGGTCATATCAGTTTACACGCGTAGGTGTGAAATTCGACAGTCGCGCGGCAATGAATCTTCTAATGGCGCTAGACACAGTGAATGAGTCGATGTTTAGTAATATAGATGGGAACTTGTCAAACTTTCAGATACTTTCGCAAATTATGCCACCAATTACACTGAAATACAAGAAAAAAGCATTCGGTGAGAAGGAAGACTACAACACGTCAAATAATGTACTTGAAATTCGCGACGGACAATATTTGAGAGGACAACTTGACAAGGCTGTTTTAGGTTCAGGAACAAATGGTTTAATCCATAGAACATGCAATGATTTTAATAACATGACTTCGGCAAAATTTATTGACGACCTTCAAAATATTATCACTGAGTATATGAAAGTGAGTTCTTATAGTGTCGGAATTAGCGACTTGATTGCGAACGCTGAGACAAATAATAAAATTGCCGAGGTTATTATATCCAAAAAAACAGAAGTGAAGGGACTGATTGATCAATTACATATCGGTGTTTTCGATAACAAGACGGGCAAAACAAATGATATCGAATTTGAAAATCAGGTTTCAAATATTCTTAATAAGGCTATCAGCGATGCTGGCAAAATCGGTTTGGAAAGTTTGAGCAAGGATAATCGATTTGTTACAATGGTGAATGCCGGTTCAAAGGGTTCCGATATTAATATTTCGCAAATGACGTCTTGCTTGGGACAACAGGCTATTGATGGAAAGCGTATTCCGTATGGTTTCGATAGCAGAACATTGCCGCATTTTACAAAATATGATGACTCGCCAGATGCTCGCGGGTTTGTCGAGAGTTCGTTTATTAGTGGTTTGCGACCAGAGGAGTTGTTCTTTCATGCAATGGCTGGTCGTATTGGTCTGATTGACACCGCTGTAAAGTCAGTTACATGGGAAACGCCAATTGTAGTGGTAGAAAACAATGAACCTAAATATGTAAAAATTGGCGAATGGATTGATGGACATATGGAAAAGTCAGGTAGAATTCAACATATGGAGGAAAAAAATATGGAATATCTTGAAATAGACCATAATGTTACAATTTCAACTATGGATTATAATGGAAATATGTCATGGGGTAATATTACAGCAGTAACACGTCACGACCCTGGAAATGTACTATATAAGATTACTACACATGGTGGAAGAAGTGTGATTGTTACAGAAAATAAGTCACTATTGGTGTGGAAACCCGAATTGAATCAATTTCGTGAAGAATATACCGAAAAAATTAATGTAGGAGATTATGTTCCGGTTGCTAAGAAATCGGCAGAAACTGGTGTTAGTCTGGATGAAATTAAAATGGAAAAATACTTACCCAAGACCGAATATATATATGGATGCGAAGTTAATAATGCTGTCCAACTTATGAAGAATTCGATGGATAATAGACATAAAATTCCTTCAAATTGGTGGAATGATAATAATAACAAAACATTTACTCTCCCATTTGATAGCAAGGCAAGATTACAGCGCGCTACTACGCGTTCCAATATAAACGATATTAAAGTAGATTGTGTATATCCCTTTAGAGGAACAAGACAAAAATCTAATATCCCTGATAAATTTAAATTGAATTATGATAATGGTTTATTCATCGGATTGTTTATTGCCGAAGGAAATATTAATAAAAATTGTATATACATTACTAATTTAGATGATAAAGTGGTTGAATTCGTGAAGATGTGGTTTGATATGTTTAATATAGAACATTCAGATGTTACAAAAATAAATAATATTGGTGGAACTACGAGAACAATATGTGGTCGTTCATCAGTTATGGCAAGCTTTATTACAAAACTAGTGGGTAGTGGTTCGGAAAATAAACATATTCCCAATGAAGCATATATTTCAAATATTGATTTCGCAAAAGGTATTTTGAGTGGTTATATTTCAGGCGATGGTCACATATCTAAAAATTCTATTGAATCATCGTCAGCATCTAAACGACTAACTGAAGATGTCGCATTATTGTGTTCTCGTATTGGTGTATATGCGAGAATATTTAAAACTCAGAATAAAACGAATAATATTGGAACCATTAATATTAAACCATCTTATAGAATTAGTATACGTTCATCAAATGGAAAAGCATTTTCAGAGCAAGTAACGCTTCTTCATCCTGAAAAAAATAATAAAATGAAGTCGATTGTTTGGAAAGATAAATTAGACAAAGTGGTTGTTAAAAATGATGTTATATTGGATGAAATTGTTTCAATTGAAAAAGTAGACCCTGCTCTTCATCCTAAAATGTATGACTTGACAATTCCCAAAACTCTTAATTTCGGACTGGCAAATGGTCTTCAAGTGCGCGATACGTCAACTACTGGATATATTCAGAGACGGTTAATCAAGGGCCTCGAAGATTTGAAAGTTGGATATGATATGACTGTCCGAAACAACAAAGAGCGTATTATACAGTTTGCTTATGGAGATGACGGAGTAGATACAGTAAAGGTGGAGAATCAGTCATTACCGCTTGTATCGATGACACTGGATGAAATATATGCTCATTATTATGTATCGACGAATGACGATAAGGATGGTGTATTGATGACGGTATTTACAAAGACGGCGGTGACGAGGATGAAGAAGGCTGTCAAGGAATTGGAGACGAAGACTAAATATTATACGGATATGATGATAATAAAGCGCGACGATATTGTTAAGAATGTGTTTAAGATGCGCGATAACAAAAATATTCATTTGCCTGTATGTTTTACGCACATCATCAATAATGTCCAGGGGATGCAACACATTACCAAAAACTCTATGGTAGATATTACGCCACTGGATGTATATGACATGATTGAGGATAATTATAAAATACTAGAAGGACTATATTATGCCCCTCCAACAGAGTTATTTAAAACAATGTATTACTATTATTTGTCTCCCAAAGAGTTACTGGTTATTAAGAGATTCAATAAGAAAGCGCTTACTATTTTATTAGAGACGATTACGCTGATGTATAAACGCGCCCTGGTTGCGCCTGGAGAGATGGTGGGTATGATTGCCGCCCAAAGTATTGGAGAGCCTACAACACAGCTGACTTTAAATACATTTCATAGTGCGGGTGTTGCGTCCAAGTCGAATGTTACTCGTGGTGTGCCGCGTATTGAGGAGATTCTATCATTGTCGGAAAATCCGAAGAACCCGTCTTTGACTATTTACATGAAGAAGGACGAAGAACTGGATAAAGAATTGGTTAGAGACAAGATTCCTAGTATTGAGCTTACGCTATTGAAGGAGATTGTCGACTCTGTTGAAATATGTTTTGACCCCGATGATATGAATACGCTTATTGAACAGGATAAAGATATTATGTCGCAATATTTCGAGTTCGAAAAAATGGTGGATGAATGTATGAGCAGCACAACTGAGCAAATGACTAAAAGCTTGGCCGCCTCTGTTGAAAGTCCGGAAGAACAAGGATTGGGTGGAGCAGCGGCAGTAGCACAACAGGAGGCGTCGACATCAGCGTCCGGATCTGCTCCCAACGAGAAATCGAAGTGGATTATTCGAATGACGATGGATCGCGAATCAATGTTGGATAGAAAAATAAGCATGGATGATATTCACTTTGCGCTTAAAAATATCTATACCGACGAGATTACGTGTATGTATGCTGACTACAATTCGGATAACCTCGTGTTTCGTCTTAGGTTAAATAATATAATTACCATCTCGAAAAAGAAGAACAATAATCCCTTGTCGCTCGATCAGTCGGACCAAATTTATATTCTTAAGAATTTCCAGGACAATATGTTGAATAATATCGTACTGAGAGGTGTTAAGGGTTTGTCTAAAGTCTTGCTTCGTAAGATTACGGATTCAGTTATTAAAATAGATAGCGCATATACCAAGAAAGAGACGTGGGTACTTGATACCACTGGTACAAACTTGATTACAGCATTGTCACTTGATTATATCGATGTTACGCGAACAATTAGCAATGATATTCAGGAGATTTATAGTGTATTGGGAATAGAAGCAGCTCGTATTGCTATCTATAATGAATTGTCCGAGGTATTAGAGTTTGATAATACATATATTAACTACCATCATTTGATTACATTGGCGGATAGAATGACGGCGAGCGCGAAGATGGTTTCTATATTTCGACACGGAATTAACAATGACGATATTGGTCCGATTGCTAAAGCATCGTTTGAAGAGACACCAGAGATGTTCTTGAAAGCGGCGCGACATGCCGAGTTGGATGAGATGCGCGGTGTATCCGCAAACGTAATGTGCGGACAGGAAGGATATTTTGGGACAAGTAGTTTTCAAGTATTGCTCGACATGAATAAGATGATTAAGTTCGGAGGCGAAGCAAAATATAATATTACAAACGCAAATGATGAAATCGATAAAGCATTTGAAATGGAGAATCCTGACGATGTATGCTCTATTGGAAATCTGTCGATGAATGTTACTGTTTCAAGCATCAAGAAAGAAAACCTTGGAAACGTTAAGATGAATTATAATATTGGGTTTTAATTTCAGACGTAATGTCGTAATATAGTAGGGTGTAATATAAAATATTATTTTTTATAAATATAATATTTTACTACATATTGTACATGTTGTACATGTTGTACATGTTGTACATGTTGTACATGTTGTACATGTTGTACATGTATATTTACTATGGGGGCGAAAGTTCTTCAGATGCTTCTTGTATATCAGACAAACCGGTATCTTGTTCTTCTTCGCTATTTGATCGCTGTTGTGGTGGTAGTAAGGCTTTTGCGCCAAATACTGGAAGTTTTGATGTGTTAATAGTTACCTTTTTTGCTTTCATTTTTTTAACAGGTTCTGCCGAAACAGGCACAGAGACAGATACAGGCATAGGCGCCGGTTGTTCTTCTTTACGTTCTGGTAATACTAAACCCGATGTATTTATTGTTATTCCTTTACCAGTTCCTTTCAGTCTTGGCTTTGGATTTGGCTTTTGTTTTGTTTCCGCATCTACGAGTGCTCCTGGTTCTATTTCAGATGCTTCAATGGAGGGAACAGCCAACACCTTTGATGGATTAAACATTAGAGATGACATATTGATAGTCTGTCGCGGTTTCCTAGGTTTCTTAGATTTTTTACCAAACGGTTCACCCAACTCTCCCAATTCCTCTTCTTCCAGTGCACCCAAAGATACAGCTGTTCCAACCGAGGACGAATCGTCGCCCTTTCCTTTTTTGGAAGGTGGTTTAAAGTTTTCAATAAATCGCATAATACCATTTTTATATCTTATTGATTCTTTCATTTGAGCGCTTTCATCGTCTTCACTATGAGCTGGTTCATCGGGGTTAACATATTGCGTCGACTGTTGTTGAATAACTATAGATTGGAAACCATGTGTAAGAATATTCAATGAAATATAATATTCGTTATCGCGTGTTTCAGTTGTTAATTCGCTACTTTCACTTCCTGGCTGTTTTCTAAAAATAATACTATATGCTGGGATCATGTTAGGTTTAATAGCTGGCGCAATAATAAAATAATACCCCTGTATATTTGGTGATTTTTTGCTACTAATAGGGCGTGCTGATTCTCCCATAAATGGTACATCTTCATCACTATCTTCTTTTTCTTTGCCGAGTGATGGTTTGATTTCTTCTACTTCTTTTCCGGATGAACCTTCTTCAAAATATGTTGTAAGAAGTGAAAATTCGTCTTTTGTTTCGATAAGAGCTTTATTCGGGTAGTATAAAAGAATAATAGGTATTTTATAGTATGTTGCTAAAATCCAAATATCGAGACGTGTTAAATGGTATGATTCAAAGAAGGGCAACGTTTCAATAAAGTTATCGTCATCATTTGATATAAATTTTATTCTATATTCGTCGGCTATTGATTCCATACCATAGTATTTTAAAAGTTTAGCAAACCTTTCTTTTATACCTTCTGTATACTGTTTATCAATCGTATCTATATAAAACTGAGCAATAACAATTTTAAGATGATTTATGGTAATAGTTTCTAATCTTTTATAGTTTCTTCTTTTTGCTTCAAGTTTTAAAATAAACAATATAATTTCAAAAGAACACTTTGATGAATTTGAATTGAATTTTAACATTTCTAGTTGTTGCGTTTGTTTTGAGCTAAAATATTTGCGATACTCTTGTGTTAAAAATACTTTTTCAGTTGTACATTTTACATGCTGAGATGAAGGTGTGTCATATATACTTTCATATAGTTCTGTTAATAACGGCTCAGCTGTATCGTATGTATTAAAGTTGGCATATTCATTTTCATGTACCGGTTCTAAATTATCCAGATAATCTTCGCTAAGCATGGTCTGCGATAATATAATTTCGTCTTCTCGTAAATTGTATTTTACGTTGATTAGAGGGAATATATTACGATCGAACATAAATGCGCGTATTCTGTTATACCGTAAAATTTCATCAGCCATTCTAGCAATATACATTATCTCATTATTTTGGGACGGATTCAGAATATTAATTTTAGGTATAACGAGTTTACATCGTCCCTCTTTATCTGTTTCTTTTATACAATATTTTGTTTTACTACATGTATTTGGATTTTTATTAGTTATACAAGATGTTGTTATTTCACTCATACTTTTTAGTAGTTCTTCGCTATAGTGACTGGCACTAAAAGTTATATAGTTTGATATAAGTCGTCTTATAAGCGTTTGTAAATTACTTAATTTAATTAAATATAACATGTCATTGCGTTTAATAATTGATAATACTGATTCTTTTATCTGTATATTTTCAAATTTATGTAATAAAATTCGCACTATAGTTCGAAACACGTTATAAAAATTATTTTCTAAATATATATATTTCACATATTTTTCTCTGTCGGGGTCGTCTTTAAGTCTTGTATTAATTTCCGTATCAGCAATATTATAGTCACTAGTATTTATGATTGGTATATTAAATATTCCATCAGTCCTTTTGCTTTCCGATTCATCAATAGAAACAGAAATAAATTGGTCTGTTTCAGTAATAATTCCCGCAATCTTCCCATCATCTATTACTTTAAATCGAGGCAAACAGGGTATTTTAATTTTACTATGAACATAGTGAAGAAATGTAACAGTTTCCTCATATGGTCGCCATAATGATTCGTCATCGATATAATTTATTTGCGGAATTGTTTTATCTAATGGTGAAGGTTCGCACATAACGATACCTGAAAAAGTTTCATCTTTTTCGTCGTCTTCTTTTTGTATAAATATACCGATTACTCTTCCATCATAGTTTAAAATCTGATTTAATATAGTGAATCCACCTCTTGTGACTTTTTCTTTTAATTCGTATAAGTGTATATTTCTTGAAAACTCATATAATCTTGGAAATTTTTTTGATGCGTTGGCGGTTCCTTCGCGTGGAATACTATTATATGGTTTACATTGTCCATCGTATGCTTGTTTAATATTTGTTATTATTTTTTTAAGGACAGGAGGTAAGGCGACTTCTTTTACTTCGACGCCACTTTCGTTTAAATATTTACGAATTGCTGTGCTTTTAATATTAAATAGACATGTAAGTTTGCGCGGTTTTAATTCGCGGATTTCGTAGATAGGTTCAAAAATATTTGTATCTTTAATGGTTCTTTTTATTAATATTGCTGTTTCTCTATTGTTATCAAAAAAGCCATTTGAGTAATGATTTGTGGGACATAATACTTCGATATTATTTGTTATATCTCTATTTGATATTTGTAATATAATAAGATTTACACCGTATTTGAATAGCTTAGGATTTGGTGTGCTTATAATATCCCATAAATACTGGTAATCAATATATATAGTTTTATTATTTATATATTTTTTAAAATTTTCAAATGAACATACTACCTTTTTAAAGAAAATAAACTGAGCATCAGTATTTGACATTTTTGTTATTGATTTAAAAATAGCCGAATCTTTATATTCGAAATCCTGTTTTTGTAACATTAATCTAAATACATCATCATCTACAATACATATATCTTGTTGTTCTGGTTCTTTCAGGGCTGGTTCTTTTTCTTTTATTTCGAATCTTTGTTCAGATGGCGTTGATGGAATAGATGGAATAGATGGAACTGGCGAGATAGGTTGTTGTGGTTTTAATTCCTCTTCACTTGATTCAATATCCATGCCTTCTATGGGAACACCTTCACTTGTTGAAATACTTTCTTTTTCTTTGGCGGCGGCAGCAGCAGCAGCTTCAGCATCCGACACAAAATCTAATAAATCTTGTTCAGAGCCTGTTTCTTCGCCTTCAGTTTCTTCATCGCTTGAACTACCACCACCACCTTGTTCTTTTCCTGTGCTAGTGCTAGCGCTAGTGCTAGTACCGGACCTTGGTGTTTCTTTTAGCATCTCCTCTGATTGTTCTTGTGATTCGGAACCAATATTTATTTCTTTATTATGTCCATCATCATCCTCCCCATCGCGTGACTTATTCGCCTTTTGTTTATAATTAAATGTATTAACAAGTGTTCCATTTTGGTATGTCATAAAGGTATCGATATCGATTGCGTCTATAATAATTTTTTTCATTTCTGAAATAGAAATTTTATTAACCTTTCCTGTAGTTTCTTCAATATATTTTGAATATATATCAGCAACTGCTCCTATAAAACTTTGATTTTTATTATTATATACTTTTTCTTCACCGGTTTGAACACCTTTTTGTAATAAACATGATACACCTGGTTTTAAAATAGTACTTTTTTCATTTAAGGTACACGTTTTTACGCTTTGTGAAAAGAATGCCTGTAACTGTGGTAATAAGTACCCGTAAAATCCGTCCGGTAATTCTGAACCGCGTTCTGGTCCTAAAATAACAAAGTCCTTTTTAGGTCCGATAGTTCTTCGAGACATTACTTGTTCGCTTAAACTTAATTGTGTAGATGGTGTTGCTGGCTCTTGTTCTTCTTCAGTAGCAGGACCACCTTCACCTAGTATATCTACATCTTTTCCTTCTTCTGTTAACTTGGCGAGTGACTTTCTAATTGCTGCAGATGTTAATTGTTCTTGTTCTCCTTCTCCCTCGCCTTCACGTTGGCTCTCACCTTGGATCTCACCTTGGATCTCACCTTGGCCTTCTTCGCCTTCGCCTTCACCTTCACCTTCACCTTCTTTACCTTTTCCGCGAACACGCCTTACAGGTGATGCTTTGAATGCTGCATCTTTTCCTTTACATTCGAAACTTTTAGAATTGGGGTTAGATTGATTGCGTAGAGTTATACTTGGGCATCCACACGACTGTCGTGCTAGATTTTGTTTATCTTTTGCGAAATTTTCGCTATTAAAACAGCATGGTATACAGTATTTACTTCCGGCATTTTCTTTGCTATCTACAAATCCTGGAGACTGTGACTTATATTGTCCTGTTTTTTTGTCGATATGATATTTATCTTCTGTAAATTCAAAAATATATTTACCTGCTGGAATTGTTTCTGCACCTGGTGGAATAACAACATCGCCCTCTTTTGCTTTTATTTTTTCTACTTCTTCGTGTGTTAAACTTACATTTTTTTTCAAGTCCCAATAACGTGGACATATATACCAATATTTTTTACTTTGAGATGAGCCATATTTCATAGCTCTATCATATGAGCCGGCATGGTTTTCGTCGATATGTTTTTTCTCGTCATCAGTTAAAATAATCGGTTGTCTTCTTACATTCCAAGGACATGAACGCGAATATTCTTTGATGTTTCCTGATGTAGTTTTTGGAAACAAAACAGGGTCAAGTGAATAAAGTCTTTGAAAAACAGGGTTCGGGTTTGATAATTTTGCGCCAGTTATATCGCGTTCTATTGTACCTCTTTGAAATAATGTAACACCTTCCTTAGATGCTTCAGGAGCCGATGAAGCAGCAGCGGATGCTGAGGCTGGTTTAGCTTTACTTGCTAAATTTAGTCCAGCAAGACTAATCGTCTGTTTCGCTCCTGGTTTTGGGTTTGGGTTTGGTTTTGGGTTTGGTTTTGGTGTTTCTTCTTTTTCGGATGCTGAGGGTTCTGTATCTGAACTAAAAGATGGTATTTCTGGAAGTTCTCCTTCTTCGCTCTCACTTGAGCTACCACCACCGCTTTCAACACCTTCACCTTCACCTTCACCTTCGCCTTCACTTTCGCTATCACTACCAAATTCGATATCTTGAATATCTTCACCTTCGCCTTCACCTTCACCTTCACCTTCGCTATCACTACCAAATTCGATATCTTGAATATCTTCACCTTCTCCTTCTCCTTCTCCTTCACTACCAGTTGGTATTTTTTCTTCTTCTTCCTTTTACTCTTCTTTTTCCTTTTAATCTTCCTCTTCCTCTTCATCTTCCTCTTCTTAC
>SXGR01350168.1_pt1 | contig 16810 bp, 18 predicted proteins | sample 3174711 | NCBI WGS metagenome assembly SXGR01 (sample SAMN11356860, study PRJNA531348) | freshwater metagenome | isolation source: freshwater sample F1-60 | place: China: Fuxian Lake, Yuxi | collected 2017-12-25
ATCAGCGACATGCAGGCCTCCTGCGCGCTGGCGCAGATGGAGCGCGTGGAGGAGTTCATCGCGGCGCGCCGGGCCAACTTCAAGTACCTCAAGGAGCGGCTGAACTCCTGCGCGGAGTTCCTGCACCTGCCCGAGGCCACACCGAAGTCCGACCCGTCGTGGTTCGGCTTTCCCGTGATCCTCAAGGAGACCGCAGGCGTCAAGCGGGTGGACCTGCTGAGTTACCTCGACCAGCACAAGATTGGCACGCGGCTACTGTTCGCTGGCAACCTCACGCGCCAGCCGTACATGAAGGGCCGCAACTTCCGCGTCAGCGGCGAGCTGACCAACACGGACATCGTGATGAACCAGACCTTCTGGCTGGGCATCTTCCCGGGCTTGACGACGCAGCATCTGGACTACATTGCCGAGAAGATCGAAGAGTTCTTCGGGCTTAATTTTTGAGAGCAGACCGGTCCATGCAGTTCAGTGAAGAACCTCTGCCGGGTACTTGGCTTGTCACGCTCAAGCGTTTCGAGGACATGCGTGGAACCTTCGTGAAGACGTATGCGCGCCGGCTGTTCGACCAGCACGAAGCCTCCTTCGAGATGGGGGAAGAATTTTACTCGGTGTCGAACAAGGATGTGGTCCGGGGTATGCATTTTCAACTGCCGCCGCATGATCACGTCAAGCTGGTCTATTGTCCCGTGGGCGCGGTCGAGGACGTACTGCTGGACCTGCGTTCGGGGTCCGGTTATGGCAAGGTGGCCCGCATGCGCCTGAGCGGGGACCAGCCGTCACTGCTCTTTATCCCCAAGGGTATTGCGCATGGTTTTCGCGCCATGGTGGACGGCAGCCTGATGGTCTACAAGACCAGCACCGAGCATGTGTCCATAGCCGATTCCGGGATCCGCTGGGACAGCTTTGGACACGATTGGGGCGTGGATCAACCGCTTATGTCCGACCGCGACCGGCAGCACCCCGCGCTGGGCAGCTTTGTGACTCCGTTTTGACGTTCATGAAAATCTTTCTTACGGGTGGCACTGGTTTTGTCGGGTCACATTTCCTGAGGCAGGCCCTAGCCCAGGGGTACGAGGTCATCGCCCTGAGGCGCCTAGGCAGCCAGTCGCGCATTGGGTTGAGCCAAGAGCCCGTCTGGGTTGATGGCGTGCTGAACGGCGACCATCGCGCCAGTCTGGCTGGCGTGGATGTGCTCGTGCATCTCGCATCCCACACGCCCAATCCTCCCTATGACACGCTGGACAGATGCCTGTATTGGAACGTCTTCGCGTCCCTGCAACTGGCCCGGCAGGCGGTGGACCAAGGTGTCAAGCATTTCATTGTGGCAGGCTCGCACTTTGAATATGGGCGTTCGGCCGACCACGTGGGTGACCTCGACGTGGGCTCCCCGCTGGAGCCGGCGCTGTCCTATCCCACATCCAAGGCGGCGGCCTCCATCGCATTCATGGGGCTGGCCCGCGAACTCAAATTGCACCTGAAGTTGCTGCGCATCTTTCAAGTCTATGGCGAGGGGGAGCAGGCCACCCGCTTGTGGCCGTCCCTGCGGACGGCCGCTCTGGCCGGCCAGGACTTTCCGATGAGCGGCGGCGAGCAGGTGCGCGACTTCATCCCTGTGGAGGAAGTCGCTCGTCAGTTCGTCCAGGCGTTCGACTTCAGCGGCAGTTTGCCGGGCCAACCTTTCGTGGGTCATGTGGCCACCGGCCGGCCGCAAACCCTGCTGGCCTTTGCCCAGCATTGGTGGCGGCATTGGGGCGCCACGGGGCGGCTTATCGTGGGGGCCGTGCCTTACCGCCACAACGAGGTCATGCGCATCGCCAGTCGTCAGAAACTTTAATTCTTATAGAAATTCTTCATGAAAATCGCCCCTTCCCCATTTCGACTTGGCAGTGCTTCACTGCGTGACATCCTGCAAAGTGATAATTTATGCCTGTCTCGCAATCCTAGGGGCACGGACAAGGGAGACAAGAAATCCTATATCGAGAAATTTTATGAACGGCATTTTGCCGCGTATCGCGACCAGCCCATCAAGTTGATGGAGATCGGCTTTCGCCATGGGGCCTCCTTGGCTTTGTGGTCTACGTACTTCACCAAGGGAAGTATTTTAGGAGTCGACAACTACTCCGACGCGGCCGTGGGCGACGATCTGCCAATTGTGGAGGAGTGGATCAAGCACCCCAACATCGAGATTTCAATAGGCGACGCTTACTCTAGGTCATTTGCCGACAAGATCACAGGTCCTTTCGACATCGTCATTGACGATGGTCCACACACCCTAGAGACCCAGCAAATCGCCTTGGAGCTTTATCTGCCAAAGCTTAAGCCTAGCGGCGTCTTCGTGGTGGAAGACATTTTGGCCGGGGGTTTAGCGATCTTTCCGTTGCTTAAGAAGGTTCCTATCGGCTTCAATGTCTATTTCTATGACTTCCGCTGGCACCGGGTGTGCGGCGACAACTGTTTGTTCGTCGTCAGACCCAACAGCAACAAGATAACGGCAGCAGTCAATCGTGCGCTCATAATTCTGTTGGGTGCCTTGTATGTGCCAACCGAAGGCACACTCCGCCTGCTCAAGAGATTGCTGAAAGTGTGACTGCTCAGTCGGCTTTGCACCTGCACTCCCATGAAACACATTAGCAACGTCACCCTGGTGGCGGTGGCGACCACCGAGGTGGAGGCTATCGCCAAGGCGCTGGAGTTCAGCACCCGCCACCTGTCCTTCGATCGGGTGCTGCTCCTCTCCCACTACAACCCCGAGCCCGGCGCCAGCACCTACGAACACATCGCCATCCAGCCTTTCAGCAGCGTCGGCGAATGGGGCAAGTTCGTGGTGTTCGAACTGCACCGCCACATCCACACCGATCACATCATCCTGGTCCATGCCGACGGCTTCATCGTCAATCCGCAGTCCTGGGACGACGAGTTCCTCAAGTACGACTACATTGGTGCGCCCTGGCCTCTGCCCAAGGACGACTTTTCGTACCGGGATCACTTTGGAAACATCATTCGGGTCGGGAATAGTGTGTCAATAAGGAGCTTGCGACTATTAAAGCTTCCATCAGCAATTGGCATGGTGTGGGAGAAATGTAGTCATGGCTACAACTATGAAGATGGTTTTATATGCACACAAAATCGACATATCTTTGAAAAGCATGGATTAGCGTTTGCGCCATTATCTGTGGCATGCCGCTTCTCACGCGAAAAGCCAATACCTGAAAACAAGGGAATTGAGCCTTTTGTATTTCACAAATGGGAGGGGGCAAACAAGCACTACCCACGGTTCAGTGCAAAGGCGCTGTTCGGATATCAGATCCGGAAAGTACTCCAAAAAATCAAGCAGAGGATTTGAATATGGCAAAAATCATCGATGCCTTCCTGTTTTTCCAGGAACTGGACCTGCTGGAGATTCGTTTGGCTTACATGGACCCCCATGTGGATCGCTTCGTCATCGTGGAGGCCTGCCAGACCTTCAGCGGCAAACCCAAGGACTTCGTTTTCGAAAAACATTCCCAGCGCTTCGCCAAGTACCTGCACAAGATCGAATACCAGAAGCTCACGGATTTTCATTCCGACTTCGCATCGGTCCAGCAACATCTGAAAAACGCCGCAACCCCGAGTCAGCAGAAGGTGCTGGCCATGCTGGAGCAGCACACGCATTATCCAAAGACGGAATTGCACTGGGTACTGGACTCCTACCACCGGGAATGTATCCACCTCGCGCTGGACCGCATCGCCGAACCTGACGATGTGGTTATCCTGTCGGACCTCGACGAAATACCGAGCACCGACCTCTTCAGCGCGTCGAACCTCGCGGCCATTCGTGAGCAGCCTCGCGTGTGCCGGCAGCGTGAGTTCAGGTATTTCCTGAACTACTTCAAGGACGCCGATTGGCTGGGCACCATTGCCGGCCTGCAGCAGGTGATAAGCCAGCAATCGCTCAACCTGCTGCGGATAGACTCCAAGCAGACGCGCAAGATTGTGCACCCGGTGCCGATCGAGAACGGCGGCTACCACTTCACCAGCTGCGGTGGCATCGACATGATCCGAGAGAAGATCAAGAGTTGGGGCCATCAAGAGCTCAACAACAGCGTCGTCATCAACAACATCGAGAAGAATGTCCGCTCGGGGCAGGACATCTTCCAGCGCGAGACGGGAACCAATCTGAAGCGTGTCGACATTTTCGACACGCTGTATTTCGACGCCGCCATGTCGGAAGCGGTGGCCTCCTATCGGCACTTGATTTCGTCGGAGCAGATCGACGTTGTCGAACCGTCGCTGTACAGGGATGTCTGGCGACGTGCCATCATGACGTGGCAGAAAATCCAATACAAGATGGGGCGGAAACTGAAGCCCAGGGGCTCCGTTTGAGGCATGGCAGCCAAGGATAGGCTGTGGATTGTCAGCAACTACAATCAAGATCCGTCGGCTGTCATCGCCAGGCTGACCGCCCCCTATTTGATCTGCAACCAGGGTGATCCGGCTCATGTGCCGCAAGAATATCGGCAAGGGGCGGGCTTCAGGCAGGCCAGGCATGCCGGGCACAACATCAGCGACTACCTGGAATTCATTGTCGAAAATTACGACAATCTGCCGGACAGTCTCGGGTTCGCCAAGGGTAATCTGTTTCCGCGGCATATCAACGAAGACGTTTTCATCGAGCGTCAGGCGTTCGACGGCTTTGTTCCGCTGTACAGCGACGATGCCACTTACCGCCGCCAAAACCATAGGTTGTGGCGTTTCCATCTGATGGCGCAGCAGATCGCGCCGGGCTATTACCTGGAAACGGCCAACAACTGGTACAGCAAGCATCGCAAGCCAGGAAAGCATTTCCCAAGATTGCATGATCTGTTCGCATATTTTTTCAAGCGGCAACCTCCCCGCTACATCCCTTTTGTGCCCGGTGCCTGCATGATCGTGCCGGCCGGAAAAATCCGGCGCTGGCCCGTCGAAACCTACCAGCGGCTTCACGAGGCGGTCACTTACGATTTCTTCCCTGTGGAAGCCTTTCATGTCGAACGGAGCATGCTGTACTTCTTCGACTTTCCGCGGGAGTGAGGCATGGCCCCGGCACAAAGCCTGTGGAAGAACATCGCGAGCCTGGGTGCCCTGCAGGTGTTCAACTTCGCACTGACCTTGTCCACCTTGCCCTACCTGGCGCGCACACTGGGCGTCACGGGGTGGGGACACGTGGTGTTTGTGCAGATGGTCCTCAATTACCTGTGTTGGGTGGCGAATTGGGGGTTTTACCTCGGGGCGACGAAGCGCATTGCCGCGGAACGGGCGGACAAGCAAGTGCTGTCGCGCATCTTCATGGCCACCTGGGTGGCGCAATGGTGGCTGACAGCCCTGCTCATGCTCATTCTGGCGATCGGCATTGGCACCGTGCCCATGCTCAGAGACAGTCAAGGGTTGTATCTCGCAGGTGTGGGCTTGCTCATCGGCAACGCGCTGACCCCGTTGTGGTATCTCAACGGGCTGGAAAAGATACGCGAATCGGCCATCATCCAGATGGCAGTGAAATTGCTCGCGCTGCCGAATATTTTCATATTCGTGAACGACGGCGGTGATGCTGCCGCGTATTTGGCAATTAACAGCATCAGTTCCATCATTGTTGGTGTATTGACAGTATGGTGGATTTATAAATCGAAGGCCATTGGTTTTGCTTTTCCGTCGATTAATGATGTGCGCTTGGCCATTGTCAATGAATACCGTTTATTCGTCAGTGCCTTGTTGGCTAATTTGAATGCCACACTCATACCCGCCGCCTTGGGTATTTGGGGCGGGGTAACCGAGTTGGGCTACTACAACCTGGCCGACAGGGCTCGTGGTGCTGCCATCACCATCCTTCATCCAATCACGCATGCGCTGTTTCCGCGCATGTGCTACTTGTTCTCGAATGAGAAAGCGCGGGCAATGCAGTTGCTCAAATATTCCGGTGCGTCGATGCTGCTGCTTTCTTGCGGCATGGGGGCCGGGCTTTTATTGTTTTCCAATGAAATTCTCGCTATTCTTGGAGGAGCGGAATTTCAGCAAGGCAGTGTCGCGTTGAAATGGCTCGCGTTCAGTCCCGTCTGCACCACAATATCTGCCTTCATCATTCACCAGATTCTTATTCCGTCGGGTGAATCCAAAGGCTACCTCAGGGCAATGTTCTGCACTTTGGTGGCTAGCGCAGTATTGATCGTTCCTGCCGTATCTGTATATGGCGCGCAAGGTGCGGCAGCTGTATCCGTTGGGGTAGAGTTCTTTGCCGTTTTGTTCTTGATTCTTCATGTTCGATCAGAAAAGCTGCTCCGTTTTTAAGGATTTCTTCGCAATTCTGAGCGTGCTCAAAGAGAGATAAAAGTATGATCAGTACGGATTTTCTCTCTGGGCAAGGTTTGGGAAATCAGTTGTGGGTCTATGCCGCATGTAGGGGAATTTCGGATCATTTGGGAATGCCTTTCTCAATAGGAGGTAGAGCGCAGTTCAAGGGGGCAGGGTTTCTCGAGATCGACTGGGGTTATGAGGATGGCGCGGCCCTTCCCGGCGTGGCGGCCATGGAATGGGACGGCCGGACTTTCCGAGAAAGGCTTTACTACGACCCGGATCTGGATTACTTCGCCTCAGATTACGATGCGCGCGTGGAGCATCTCGGGCCGGGAACTCGTCTGGAAGGTCTATTCCAGAGTGAGGAGTACTTTTATGGCAAAAAATCGATGGTCCGGCAATGGCTGCGTCTCTCGGATGCAATGCTGGAGAAAGCAGACAAGTACAGAGACTTCTGTGTTTTGAACATACGCGGCGGGGAGTACAAGCGGCACAGAAATCTGATCCTGCCGCAAAGCTACTGGGTCAACGGGATGCGGAATATTCGCAAGAAAATCGGGATCGACCAATTCCTGATTGTGACCGACGACCGCGCTTATGTTAAAGCGCTCTTCCCCGACATGCCGGTTCTTGGCGGGGGCGTTGCTGACTGTTACGCAGCACTACATGGCGCTCATTGTCACGTGGTGTCCAATTCAAGCTTTTCGTATTTTCCGATAAAGACAAGAATAGATAAGCCCTACGTTATCGCGCCACATCTATGGTCTAGATTTGATAATCCATTCAATCGGTGGGCCTCGCCTGCAAATTTATACGAGCATTGGCAGTGGCTGGACCCGGATGGAGTAGTTAAATCCTACGATGAGTGTCAAAAAATTGCGCGAATTACAGAAAAATATTACCAGGATAATTACCACCTGCTTGTACCATTGCGCGCCATTTCGAACAAAAATATCGGCGCCAAGATTCCGCAATTTATTAAAAACCCGTTAAAAAAAATACTCTCAAAATTGTTCCCGATGTATATCTAGAAAAATGAATTCGAGTAACCGCAGTTCGCGCATTGCCGAAGAGTCGCCCCATAGCTGTCGCGCCTTTTGTTTGGAAGAATGCAAACAGATATTTCGATCGCTCATTAAAAGGATAGGAAAGTCGTGAGCGCTTGGGCTATTTTTGGCGTTGTTTTGTGCGTTGGTCTGGCGAATATGGCCTATGGTTTGCCTTTGGCTCTATTTTATGCTGTTTGTTTCCTGAAGAAAAGGCGCCTATCAAATGGATATGAGCATATCTGTATTCTTATTATAATTAAAATGATGTGGATATGTGCTGTGCATCTGTTGCTTAGCAATAAATCCCCGTACAGCGTCCTCCAACTGCTGGCGCAAGATGTAATCATGATTCTGATGTTGTTCTTGCCGACAACTAAACAGGTCTTGGAAAGTTTATTTCGGCCGGCTATTTATCTATTTATTATTGATCTAATGTTTAATCTTTCGACAGTTTTCTTTGGCCTCGATCCTCTTGGCCGTGGCGGTGGGATGCGCGAAGGTGATCTTATTCCAAGATTGGGGGGGCTTTTTGGCAACCCCGTGTATACTGTTAGCGTCACAACTGCGGCTTTATTTATTGGAGTATTTTCCGGCAAAAAATGGCTGATTTTCTTGTCAATGATAGGACTCTTAATTAATGGAACCCAGAGAGCCCCTCTCACGTTGCTTCTCGTGCTGTTTGTTATGATTCTCTTGAAGTTCAGATTTCGCACGAGCATTCTTTATCCATTTTATTACTGCTTTGGCGCTCTTGTTTTTCTCGTGACCATCTATAGCGCCTCGCAAGCAGAATATGTTAGCGGCAATTTTTTAAGAGTTCTTGCGTGGACAAATTCAATCGAGAAAATACCTCAATCGCCGATTACCGGTGATCATTCCTTCTTGCCTGGTCAATTTGAAGACATGAGTATTGATACCATTCTTGATTATGGAATTGCGGAATCCCCATATTTGCAAATTGCGCTCGATTTTGGCATTCTTCCTGCGATAATTTCTTTCTATATATTATTCTTTATTTCGAAGAGGTGGATTAAGCTGTATTATCGCTCTCCAAATAATTCATCTTATTTTGCGTGCGCCGCTTTTTCATCTGTCATTTTTGTGGATAGATTTTATGGCAGTCTATTTGGCGGGATGTTTGCTACCTTCATCTATTGCGCGCTGTGTGTCTCTTTCTGTGTGCCTGACGAAAAGCCCAGACTCGACAAGAACATTTTCCCCGGATCATTAGTGCCGGCATGACTCTAACGGGCTACTGACTTGTGTCTTTGGGGCGCAATTTCGCTGAATGATGTTCGCTTGCGCGTTCCACCAGCTTTGAAAAAGCGCGCAAGGATGCCGGTAACTGCCGCAACTGGGAAAAATAGCATGGTCAATTCAATTAAAGAAAGATCGAAGAATCCGTTGGATGAGATTTGGCCAATCGACGAACTGGAAGAGGTCTCTGCTTGTCCGTACTGCGAGTCCGGGGCGCGTAAACTGGCTTACGAGGATGTTCAGGATTGGTCATTTCAGTCTGCGCCGGGAAAATGGAAATATTGGGACTGCCAAAATTGCGGTTGTTTGTATTTGAGTCCGAGGCCAACTGAGCGCTCCGTGGGCTTGGCCTACTCGAACTACTACACGCATAATACGCTGAGAAGCCGGGTTGTCTATGCCGCAATAAGGGAGAGACTGAAGAATGATTGGATTTCGAGTCTGCTTGGATTCAGCTTCACTCCCCGGTTTTATATTCCCCGATTTGTCGTGCGAATGGCCGCATTTCTCGCAAATAAAACCTCAATTCCATTTGGTTTGGGGGAGTTGAAAAATAGAAAGAGGGGCAACTTATTGGATTTTGGTTGCGGCTCTGGATTTTATTTATATCTCGCTCAGCAACTTGGTTGGAACGCAATGGGTATTGACGCGGATCCGCTCGCTGTTGAGTCGGCAAGAAGAAGAGGGGTAAACGTCATTCAAGGGTCGTATGAGGTCCTTAAAGAGTATCCGAGGTACTTCGATTGTGTTATTTGCTCCCACGTTCTGGAGCATATGTACCATCCATTGGAGCTACTGCGGGCGGTGGCTGGCTCCATTCGAAATGATGGGGCTCTCCTACTGTCACTGCCAAATTCAACAAGCGCATTGCGAAAACACTTTGGGAGTGATTGGCGTGGTCTGGAGGCTCCAAGACACATATCCATACCCTCCCAATCTGAGTTGGTAAAAATATTGAAATCACTTGGCTTTTCAGTTGAATCCTGTGGCGATACTGAACTCGGCAATGTTGTTGAGTGTTTTCGGATTAGGCGCAGATCATTAGCCGTAAAATCTATCGATGTAGCGTCAGCCAAAAACTTGCTGCTGAACCAATCGTTGCCGGAAAGCAATGCGAATGACTTTACAAAATTGACGTGCACCAAGCGCCACGAGGTTGACTCTGTTTTCAGTTGCTGAGAGCCCTAAAAGTTCGCAATCAGCATGAGTCATCGTCTTTCTATTCTCATCCCCGCCTATGGTGCCGTAACCACTGCGGTGGGAAGTCGGTTGCTGGTTGAAATCTTCGGGGGCATGTTTTTTGTCGATGGCGGACTTTATGTCGAGGGAACTTCCGCCAAACAAGCCTATTGGTCTTTTTTCGTTTTGCTGCCGCTGCTTGCGCTGGTTGTTTTTAAAAAAAATTCACTTTCTGTTAGTGGCGATTCGCCGTGGCGCCCGTCGGTTTTGGGAATGACTGGAGTTTATGGCTTGCTTGGATTTTTCTCGGTTTCCATGTTGGGCATGTATCTTTGGGGCGCTACAGACACAGACTTCAACCTTACCATCCGCGTGGCGATCACGCTTCTGATGTTCCTCGTGATTCAGCTAGCGTTGACTTGCCCCCGGCAGATACTCACTTGGGTGGCGTTTGTTTTTACTTTCCTCACAGTTGCGAGACTCCTGTTTTTCCCCGATTGGTCGTCATAAATCCTGAGCGTTCCTTGTTGAGTTGAATTGATGGCGTTGATGCGCTCTCAATGTCGCGCTGATTCTTGCCCCCGCTGTAAAAATGCCTGTTCCTGCGCTAAGCATTGTCATACCTGCCTTCGAGTATGCAGATGGCGTACGCCGTATCCTTAAGAACCTTTCCGAAGACCGCCCGTCGTCGGTCGAGATCTTGATCTTCGATGACTCCTTCAGCGATGAGATTTCGAATGTGGTTCGGGAGTGGGGGGGAGCTTTCCGGGAGATTATCTACCGTCGAAATTGCCCCTCTCTCGGCGCTTCCGGAAACTGGAATGCTCTTCTGGAGAGCGCAAGGGGCGAATATTGCCTTCTGATGCATCATGATGAAATTCCCCTTGGCGCTGCCTTTGTCCAACGTGCCCTTGACGAGTTGAGGGAAAACCCCGGCACCGATGTTCTGATGATGGACTGTGTGCTGGTCCACGGTGACGGGAAGGTGGCACGGCGGCATCTTCCTCATCTTATTCGGTCGTGGGTTGTCCGGCATTCACCTAGGTATCTCTTCAGGCGCAATGTGATCGGCCCGACCTCGGCATTGATTGTTCGCCGCCGTCTTTATCCAAAGTTTGATGACAAGCTCCGATGGCTGATCGATGTGGATGTCTATTATCGCTTGAGGCAGAGCACGGCGCGCTGGCGGCTTTGCAAACATCTACAGATTGGCTCTCTTTTGGGGCGAGGCGACTCGATTACCGCCAAAATGGGCGCCGGGATCCGTGAGATTCAACGTCAGGAACAAGTTTATCTTGTCCAGAAGCATCCCGGTGCGGGCATGTGGCTGCGTGCCGACGTAAATCGTTTGGCTCGTGTGTCAGAAGCGGTGCTGTGGGCGCTCATGCGCGTGTCAACCCGCCTTTATGGCCGCATACTTGGCGCCTTCGGCGTTCTTCCTACGGAAAAAATGGACTTGAGAAAGGCGTTCAATTGATGATTGTCGGGAATTTGGTCTGCGGCCTAGGGACCCAGATGTTCCAGTACGCGTGCGCCCGCGCGCTGGCGCTAGACTTGGGCCAGGCTGTGAAATTCAGCACCGACGGCTTTGGCGCCAACAACGCCCACAACGGGATCGAGCTTGGGCGGGCATGGCTGCCTTACCGCTGGTTGAACGGCGCATTGCTGGCGGCGTTCGGCATCCGGCCCAAGGTCTTCACGCCGAACATCGTCTGCATCATGCGCAAGCGTGCCGCAGCTGTGCCGCCGCAGGCACCCACCGAGTCCGGAGCGAAACCTTGATCTACGTCCGCCTAGCGGGTGGCCTCGGAAACCAGCTATTCCAGCTGGCAGCCTCCCTGTTGCTGAGCCGCCGCTGCGACGTTCCGGTGGTCCCGATCGCTGCCGGGCTCAGTGACTACGAGACCCCGCGACAGCCGGATTGGTTGCGACTGATCAGGTCGGATCGTCTGCAGCCCGAGACCGGAATTCCGCTGCATCTGCTGTACTCGATCGTGCGTGGCCGCATCGGGCGGTGGATGCCGCGTTACGGCGTCAGCAACCAACGCTTCGAGAAGCTGGTGCGCGCCAATCGGCTTGGCCAGCGCATGCTGTTCGTCGATGGCTACTTTCAGGACACTTGGATGCCGCGACATCTGGACGAAGCGGTCGGCATGGTCCGCGTCATTGAGCCCGCGCAACTCAGGCATCCCATCGAACTCTTCGATTGCCTTGTCCACATTCGCGGGGGCGACTTTCTCCAGTATGCCACCCATCGCTTCGTCGACGACCGCTACTACGTCCATGCGATCGGGGTCGCGAAACAGCATGGAAAGACCTGTTTTGCCGTGCTGAGTGACGATGCTTCATACGCTAGGCAAATCATAAAATCGGTGATCGCGGTCCACCGCGATATTACAATCGTCCTCCTGCCAGCCACATCGGACGCACTCGACGACTTCCACGCCCTCAGGTTCGCCCCCGCCCGCGTCATCGGCAACAGTACCTTTGCGTGGTGGGCTGCCGCCCTAGGCAACCGGGAGTCTGTCACTTGGGCGCCGAACCAGTTCGTCAGGGACAGGAAGAGAGGTTTCTTTCTACAGTCGGAGCACGTCCTCGACGATTGGGCCATCTGAACTTCGCTGCCGCTTTGCCGCCCTCTGGAACCATCAATGGATACGAGAACAGATCGAGAACGCGCATTCCACGACATCCGGCTGATGTCCATGTGCCGGCATCACATCATCGCCAACAGCTCGTTCAGTTGGTGAGGTGTTTGGCTGAACCCTAGGCCGGACAAGATAGTGATCGCGCCTGCACGCCGATTCACGAACGGGACGGACACGCAAGACCTAATCCCAGAAGGCTGGGAGATCTTATGACTAATCCTGAACCTTCTACCGCGCCACGGCTCGGCTTCCAGAACGGTTTTACCGTGCTGATGGCTGTGTACCAAAAGGACGATGTCGTCTTGTTCGAGCGTGCGGTGCACAGCGTGTATGCCAACACCTTGACGCCCGATGCCTTTGTTCTGGTGGTGGACGGTCCCGTGCCACAGGCGCTGGACGCCGCCATCCGGAGTCTACAGGCCTGCTATGCCATCGAGGTGTTGCCGTTGCCTGCCAACGTGGGCTTGGCGCGGGCGCTGAATGCCGGGCTGAAGCGGGTCCGTACAACGTGGGTGGCCCGGGCAGATGCTGACGACTACAATGTCCCGGATCGCTTTGCCTTGCAGGCCGCTGCGGTGGCTCGGAGTGACGATTTGGTGGACATCGTCGGCGGCGCCATACAGGAGGTCGAGCCGGGCGGTAGGGCGCTTGCCGTGCGTCGTACGGCCGAGCGGCATGCGGAGATTCGGCGCTATGCGGCCTACCGCAGTCCATTTAATCACATGACAGTGGCGTACCGAACCGAACTCGCCTTGCGTTGCGGCGGCTACCCGGACATCCACCTCAAGGAAGACTATGCGCTGTGGGCGCAGATGCTGGCATCCGGCGCCCGTGCGCTCAACTTGCCCGATGTCCTAGTGCTAGCTACCGCCGGCAGGGACATGTACCGGCGGCGCGGCGGCCGGCGTTATGCGCTGGCCGAGATCACGCTGCAAAAGCATCTGGTTCATGTTGGGCTCAAGTCGCGGCCGATGGCGCTGATTCATGGGCTGGGCCGGGCCAGTGTTTTCCTGTTGCCGGCGGCTGTCCGGGGCTGGATTTACGAGAAGGTACTACGCGCACCGATCGCAGACGAGAGGCGCAGGGTATCCTGCTGATACGGGTGCGGCTGGATCGGGGACATGACTATGAAGCTGGCTGCCGCAATGGAAGATAGATTAGACACAGGATTGGAATAATGATGCACGTGGATGTAGTAGGTGGAAGCGGGTTTATTGGCACGCGTCTTTGTCAGCGCTTGAGCCAGAAGAAGGCTCTGTCGTTCAATATCGTTGACAAGGAGCCTTCCCGGGAATTTCCGGGTAAGGTGTTATTGACCGATGTACGCATCCGTGGATGCGCTGCGGAGGCATATTACCCCGGGGGGTGTGTTGGTCAATCTTGCCGCTGAGCACCGTGACGATGTCTCGCCGCGGACTCTCTACGACGAGGTCAATGTACAAGGGGCACGCAACTTATGTGAGGTGGCGCGCGAGAAGAATGTCCGCACGATAGTCTTCACCAGCTCGGTGGCGGTCTACGGCTTTGCCGAGATTGGCACCGACGAGTCTGGAAAGATTGCACCGTTCAACGACTACGGTCGCACGAAACACGAAGCCGAGCAGATACTTCGCCGGTGGCAGTCCGAGTCGCCCGCTGAACGAACGCTGGTCATCGTGCGGCCCACTGTCGTCTTCGGCGAGCGCAACCGCGGCAATGTCTTCAACCTGCTGCGGCAAATCGCCTCCGGGCGCTTCGTAATGGTGGGTGACGGCGCGAACCGCAAATCAATGGCCTATGTCGAGAACGTTGCCGCCTTCATCGAACACACGATAAGCTTTCGGCCCGGCGTGCACGTCTACAACTACGTCGACAAACCCGATTTCGCGATGAATTCCCTGGTGGGGACGGTGAACCGGCTTCTCGGTAAGCCCGAAAAGATCCGGGTGCGGTTACCCTTTTTTGTTGGTTATGCGATCGGGAAGGTGTGCGACCTGTTTGCCGCCGCTACGGGAAAGAAGTTCCCGATCAGTGCGATTCGGGTCAGGAAGTTTTGTGCGAACTCTGTCTACGATACAGCGATCGATTCGACTGGCTTTGTTGCTCCCTTTCCTTTGGAAGAGGCTCTCCAGAAGACCGTGCGTTATGAGTTCATGGAGTCCCATGAGCACGAAGGAGTGTTCTTCACAGAATAGTGACAGGGGGGGGCCAATCGATGGAACTTGGCCGGATCCATGCGGCTGAGAAGACACGGAGTCCAATCCACTTATTCACGCAGGTTCGATGGGGCTGGCGGGGTGTCAACTGGGAAATTGCGGGCGCACCGTTTGGGGTGTCCCCTCCAGCGAAGGGAACTCGGTTCCGAGCGGTATCTTCCGTGGCAATCCGTGTTCGTTCTCCTGCATCGGCCCGGTTGAGTTGAGAAGCCGGTACTAGTTCCATGCCGCTTCCGATTTTCTTTGCCGCGCTCGGGTTCTTGGTTTCCTAGGTGCTGACCTCGCTCATCCGGCGCTGGGCCTTGTGTACCGGCGGGCGCACCTGAAGTGGGACCTGCACCACACGTACAAGGGTGCCGGTGTCGCGGTACGGTGGGATTGCGCTGAAAATGTTCGGCGTGGGGCTGTGGGACGACTTTCGTCCGCTGGACGCGAAGTCAAGTTCCTCGCCCAAAGGGTAATCTTCCTGTACGCCTGACATGGGAGAATCGAGACCAGCCATTTGCAGAACTCCTTCACCGGCACGGTGTGCATGAAGCGGTCTGGATTGTGGCGGCCGGCCCCGTCTCGCACTCGTCATCGACCGCTTCCCAGCACTCCTCCGCCCCCACCGTCTGTTCAAACGCCTTTTCGGGGATCATCGTGGCATCTCAGGCGATAGAACTCCCCAGCCGCTAAAAAAAGCGAAGCTCCCCGTCTCCTTTTTCATCCCGCTTGATAGGGGTTGGAGGAGTGCCCGTGAAAAACGCCATTTTTTAGGAGACTTCTAGGCGCTCCACCGTTTCTCTTCTGCGTCGATGAGGCCGAGCCGGGCCAGATAGTCGACGTCTTTCTCAAGGTACGCGCCTTCCGGCCAGAACACCCTGTTCGTGGTCAGCGCCAGATGCACGGCTGTGATCGGGTCATGCGCACTGGCTTGCGATTCCGATGGATGGCGACGTAGCAGAATCGCCTCGATGTACGGGAAGGCCAGCCCTCCTTCAGCTACCAGTCGCGCGGCGAACTGTTCTTCATTGAAGCCGAAGGCGCACTTCTCCGCTTCTTCACGTCTCGCGCTGCTTGTGCGCACGGTCTCCAACATGGCGGCGTGTCCTTCCGGTCGGCGGGCGGCGAGTAGCCCTTCGGCAAACTTCAGGAAAAAGGCGGCGAGTGCGGCTTGCTGCCGTTCGTGCAGTGGCGCCCCGAGTCGGGCGGCGATGCGGCCGGTGTGGATGGCTAGCTGTCGCGCCTGCGCGACAAAGCCGTTCGGCCCCATTTCTGCGGGGGGCATCTGCGCAAGCAGTCCGGCCGCCAGCGCCAGCGCTTTGAAATTATCTGCGCCCAGTTCGCCGGCGAGTTGGTCGAGGTGTTCCGTGGCCCGCGGATCGATGATCGGCAGGTCGCGCGCGAGTTCCTGGGCGGCGCGGGCGGCGCGCGGTTCCTTTGCCAGCGCCGTCACCGATTCTTCCGCTGTAGGATTCTTTTGGCTCAACCATGTCGCATGGTAAAAGTCCGGCAAAGGCGGCAGCGCCTCGGCTAGCGCGGCCGGTGCCGGGTCCAGCCAGGCCCGTTGCAGTGCGAGCAGGCGCAGGACGGTGGCGACGAGGTGGTCGCTGTCGCACGGTTTGTGCAGGCAGTGCTGTACGGCGCCGGTGAAGCGGATCGAAATGTTCTGATCGCTGTGTCCGGTGAGGAGGATGCGCGCGGTGGCGGGCGAGCGCTGGGCCACGCGTTGCAGCAGTTCTAGGCCGTTCATCTGCGGCATCCGCATGTCGGATACGATGACGTCGAACCCCGCCGCCTCGTGCCGTGCGAGCGCGGTTGTGCCCGAGTCGGCGAAATCCATCTCCAGTTGCCCGGAGAGGTCGAACAACATCCGCTGGTAGCCGCGGAGCGCCAGCGGTTCATCGTCCACCATCAGCAATCGGGGATTCATGGGCAATAGCTTCTTGAAGCGGGGGCAGGGAACGGCCGTCCTGTTGCCTTGCGCGGGGGTCCCTCTTGAGGCCAGCCTGCCCCAGTTCACGGAGGCGCGCCAACGGAAACTTATCCATAACCGCCAAGGATCGGGGCGAGGTCAGCGTTTCAGCCGGTAGAGCTTGGCTTTGGAATTGAAGGCGACCGGCTCGAAGAGTGTGGGGTCAAAAATCTCGTACAGGAACATCTGCATGAGGTTGGATTGGAAAATCTCGCGGTCCAT
>SXGR01639684.1_pt1 | contig 16809 bp, 12 predicted proteins | sample 3174711 | NCBI WGS metagenome assembly SXGR01 (sample SAMN11356860, study PRJNA531348) | freshwater metagenome | isolation source: freshwater sample F1-60 | place: China: Fuxian Lake, Yuxi | collected 2017-12-25
AGGGCTGAAACTTGCTCAGCATGCCTCGAGCCATGTCGCGCGCGGCTTCTGCGGAGACGTGCTCCCAGTCGAGGTCCGCGAGGCCTCGGACTGCGTCGGCCGCCGCCGTCGCAGGCAGATCCTTGCTGCTCACCGAGAGATCGCCAGCGCTGCTCGCCTCGGGCACGGCTTGATCGACCTGTACGTTCTCACGATCGGGGCGACGAAGAGCCTGCGCCCGCGCACGCTGCAAGACGTCGAGGAAGGCGGCGAGAAGGCCGAGCTGGCGCGTATCCAGGAGTACCTCGCGTTGCTCGATCGCCAGCAACTCACGCCGCTGAATGAACGGGGATGGGCCAGCTTCGACGAGCTGGCCGCACTTGCCGAGCACTTCGACCTGATCCTCGACGTGAACGCCCCCGACTTGAGGGTCCAGCCACTCGTCGAGTCGGCTCGTCAGTTCGGACAACTCTTCCGACGGCAGCAGCCCGTCGGGGCGATGTCCGGTCAAGTGAACCAGACGCTCGTACGCCAGTTCCGCCTGCCTGGCTACCCCTTGGTCCTCGTCTCGACGGACCTACTCCAGGAAGGTGAGGACCTGCACACGTTCTGCTCGGCGATCCACCACTACGGGATCGCGTGGACGCCATCTTCCATGGAGCAGCGCATCGGGCGCATCGACCGGGTGCGCTCGCAGAGCGACCGGAGGCTGGCACGGTTGGATGGGGACCTGCGTGGAGAGGACAAGCTCCAGGTCTACTTCCCCCACCTCGAAGACTCGGTGGAACTCCTCCAGGTGCAGCGCGTACTCGAACGGATGGTGAGGTTCCTACAACTCATGCACGAGGGGATCGCGACCAACGGCCAGGACGAGCGCACGATCCTGACTTCTCGCGAGTTTGCTCGGGTGCGGCGCATGATCCCGCAGATCACAGGGAAGCTGGTGACCGCGTTCCCTGTGCGCGCGGAATGGACGCGCGGGACGCGCACGCAACTGGCTACGACGCCTCAGGCGGCCAAGGACATCCAAGCCCGGATGGAGTCGTTGATGGCGCGCGGCCTGCAAGGGGTCGACGTCGAGTGGGAGCCGAACGAGGGCAGGCCGCGGTGGATGGGTACCGCCCGGCTACCCACGCGCGTTCAACCGTTCACCCTGCTCGTGCGTTCACTCGGTGAGCACGGCTTGGTGCGCTGCATCAGCCCGGTGGGTCGTGTGAATCCCCAGGAGCGCGAGGGCGAGCTCGAAGCCATAGCCATGCAGTCAAGGGTGCGCTTGGGAGCGATCCGCACCGAAGACGAGGTCACCTACGACCTCACGGTGGAAGCGGACGTCTTGCTGCCGTGCGATCCGAGTCTGGACGCTGCTCGCGTCGGATGGCTGGTTCGGCGCACCACTACCGAGGCCGATCGCTTCGAGCGCGACTTGTTGGCGGGCCGAGATGCTCGGCTGGCGGAGTTCCGAACGGACCTGGAACGGGAAGGCGCCCATGAAGTCTGAATGGATGGCCTGGTGCCACGGGGGCAACTTGCACCTCGATGGAGAGGTGCTGGAAGTCTTGCTGAGCGAGGGGCGGAAGCAGCGCATTCGTGTACACGAGGAAGAGGAGGAGCTGGTCCTCACGTCGCGCGCCGCACAGGCCGCGGACGCTTCGGATCTCGAACGCCTCTCACTCCGCCTCTGGGAGCGGAACCGCAGCACGTCTCTGGTCGGATTCCGCATCGACGTCCGAGGCCACGTGATCGCTGAGTCGGTACTCCCGCGGCTTGGCCTCACGAGGAGCGAGTTCCAGGTCGCGGTACGCAGCCTGGCCGAGGAAGCGGATCGCCTGGAGTTCCTGCTGACCGGCAAGAACCTCCTGTAGCGGGTGGGCCCTGGCCGAGGACGAGTCGTGGCGGCTCTCCTGATTCCGGGCTCGCCCGTCGCTGCTTGCTGCCGGTGCCGGTCTCCAATGAGGAGCGAGTAGAAGCAGCTCGATAGACTGACGGGGAGGAAGAGGCCAAGCACTGGCGCTCCCCTCCCCGTCGACGAACCTGCGCAGCTCGGACGCATCAGCCGTCGTGCTCGATGCCGAGTGATGGATGGGAACTGCAGCTATCCAGGCACTTACAGCGGGAGCTACGTGCGCTCCGAAACGAATTCGAGGCGCTGCGCACTCGGGCACACCCCGGGACCTCGAAGTGAGACCCGCCTAGCGGCGGCCGCGGGCACAGGTTCGCGACGACAAAGGCTCCTCCTGCTAGCTACACTGTGCCCAAGCTAGATCGACCCCGCAGAGCGTTCTGGAGGTACGGATGCGACCGACTACTGATGAACTCGTGAAGCTGCGAAAGGGACTTCGGAAAAGGAAGGTCCCCCCGGTCTTCGATAGCATGTGGGCCAGCCAGCCGGGAATCGGGGGATTTCGGCTGCGGGCGGACGGCGATGACTTCCAGGTGGAGTGGGTGACCTTCGAGAAGGGCGAGAAACAGCCACCCAAGTTCGCGAGTTGGCGTCAGCTGTGCACCGACCCGCAGGTGGAGCACCTCCGGCTCGAGGTTGGTTGGCTTGCGTCCGACCTCGCCGGGCATAAGGGTCGGGAGATCATGGACTCGATCGGAGGACCGAACGAAGCGATGCACGAGGCAGCTCCCTATTGGAAGGCTGCCGATGACTGGCGGCACTGGGCACTCGTTCCCGCCGGGCACATGCTGGGACTGAACGACGCAGCTCGCAGATCAGAGAAGCATGCCGGCATGTCTGAGTTGAAATTGAGTCCACAGGACAAGTCCCCTTCGGGGGGCGAGTCGCAAGGGCTGAGCAGCAGCAAACTCCGAAGGCGACGCGGGGACTTGCCCCCAAGACTGAAGCCAATGGCTTGGCGGCAAGTTGAGTTGGACGTTCTTGATCAACTGGCTCTCTGCGATCAGCCATTCCCCACACTGCTGTATGACCTGTGCCACACGTGGGCACATGTAGCACTTGATGCGGATGCGCTACTGGGACTTCTTCAGCGAGCGTTAGATCGTGGTGACGTGCTGGTGTACCGAATGCCGCGTACAGGACCCCGCACAATACCGACGAAGGATGACCACGTTGCTGCGCGGCGAGCGTACAAGGTGTTTGCTCCGCAGTCAGATGGCAGTATGCCGCCGCACGACGATTCGTGGCTGTGGTATAAGATCACCGACCGTGGTCTGGCCGTCTGGTCCCGATGGTCGAAGAAGCATGAGCGGCCACTCAACGAGCTAAAGAGGTGTCTGTTCGACGCATTTGGCGGCTTCGCGGACAAGCGCTACAAGGATCTGTCCAAACTCGATTACTTCTGCCTGACCGACTATTCGAATGCCCGTGAACAGATCCAGAAGTCCACGCGGGTGATGCGATGCGGCATGTACCTCACAACGCTCACCGATTCGAGCATGTCACTTCAACTGTGCGGGAATGTTCCATCTACGCCCATATTTGCCGCGCTAGTACGGCAACGCGGACATTGGTTTGAGGCATCGGACCTTTACTTCACGATACGTGTTGGCCAGGCAGAATTCCTGGAGGAGCTTGCCGCGGCCATTCGGGCGGAGCTCCCCGACGGAAACACGAACACTTCAAAGGCCAATCGGGTGTCGTGGGGCAGGGTAGCCGCTACGCTGGAGAAGCTGGCGACTCTAGCGAATGGCGTTTGGCACCCTAGTGCCGCAAAGCGTAGTCGAAAGCGCGTGGGCAGGAGAAATCCGAAGCGAAAGGCAGCACCCGGATGATGCGCTGTTTGTGGACCAGGCGGTCGAACCGAAAGGGCGAACTGCGCAGCCGATGATAGACGGTCTCGCTGTGGGCGATGAACGTGTGCCCGCAATTCGTGCAGCGGTAGTTCGCCTTGGCTCCGCGCTACCGATTGGAGTGGGCATGGTGGTTCAGATTGTGGACGGATTGGAGTAGCGCCTGGACCTAGGCGTGCCTCACGGCGACGCCGACTCACGCCGCGCGTGGGCGGCGCACAGCTCGCACTCAGGCGCGTGGCCAAGCTCGGCCTCGAAGTTGATGCGCTCGTTGAGTGTGATCGGGCCCAGCGACCGGCGTTCCAGGTGTCCGAGCCAGGGATTGGCGCATGGCCTGGAATCGTGCAGCCGATCTGGCCGGCCTCGTTCCAGACGAGCCTCCTGGGCGTTGCTTTGGGCATGGTCGGAGTCGGCCCCCGGGGGGGGCGGGGTCCCCCTCCCGAGGAGCGGATCAGGGCTCAGACTGCACCAAACCAGCAAGGCGATTTCGGCCTCCTCGTTGGTGAGGAACAGTCCTCACCAGTGAGTTGCCGGGAGCGCGCCGTTGGGCGCCGTGTCCCGCCCGTCAAAGGGAGCCTGTCGCTGGTGCCGGGTCCGCCGTCGTGCACGTCGCGCCCGCCAGCGGCGACGTTGGCCTGCGGTTCACCGCAACTCCAAGCCGACCCTCAGCTGTGCATCGTGCAGCGTCCCTAAGTCGATTGAAGGCAGCAGAGTTCGCTCTGTGCTGCGGACGTGCGCACTCGCCAACGAGCCCGAAATCGGGGAACCAGCGGTGAACCTACGGGGAACCGCCTCCGGCTTCCCAAGCTGAATGTCGCGGGTTCGAACCCCGTCGCCCGCTCCAATTTCAGCGCTTCGGCTTCGGCACGTGTTGGTCGACGAGGATCGGGTTGCCGTCCGGGTCCAGCAGCGCGAAGAACGCGGGGCCCTCGCTCGTCTCGTCGGCCTCGGGCTGTGGCTTCAGGCCGCGCGACTTCAGCACGCGCTGCAGTTCGCGCACATCCTGGAACTCGACCGGCGTCTTGCGCTCGTGGTCCCAGCCCGGGTTGAAGGTCAGGCTGTTCTTCTCGAACATGCCTTGGAACAGGCCGATCTTCGTCGTGCCGTTCTGCAGCACGACCCAGTTCTGCTCGAGCTTGCCGCCCACCTGCACGAAGTCGAGCTTCTCGTAGAAGGCCTTGGAGGCCTTGATGTCCTTGACCGAAAGGCTGACCGAGAAGTTGCCCAGCTCCAGCGGCTTCGCCGGCGGTTCCTGTCCGGTTTGCTTGTCACTTGGCAGCGCGAGCATCAAGGTTGCGGTGGCTAGGCTGGCGTACAAGGCGGTCGTGAGAGTGTGCATGGAGCTGATTCCTTCGGCCCCCACTATGCCGCACGCAGCCCATCCCGGCTAAGCGTTGCTGCACCGTTGTCCCAGCCCGCAGACTGCCCCCATGCCCCGCAAGCCCAAACCGCCCGCGCCGCGCCTCTTGTCCGGCGGCAACCCACAGATCGCCAAGGCCGAAGGCGACGCGGCGGTGCAGGCCTACATCGCCGCGTTGCCTGGATGGAAGAGCGCCGTCGCGGCGCGCATCGACGCGCTGATCGTGCGCGAAGTGCCCGGCGTCGCCAAGGCGGTCAAGTACAGCTCGCCGCTCTACGGCGTGCCCGGCCGCGGCTGGTTCCTCAGCGTGCACGCGTTCACGCACTACCTCAAGCTCGCGTTCTTTCGCGGCACTGCCCTGACGCCGCCGCCGCCGGGCTTGTCAAAAAGCGGTGACACGCGTTACCTAGATGTGCGCGCAGGCACCGAGCTCGACGAAGCGCAACTGCGGGGCTGGAACGGCAAGTAGGCCCCAAGTCCAGCGCCACTGACCTCACCGCGGCTTGCGGAACCAGCGCTGCGCCGCAGCCTGCAGCTTGGGATAGAACCACGAGTCCACGCCCAGTTGGCAGCTGCTTTCGAGCGGTGACGGATCGCATTCGGAAAGAAACCGCGCCAAACCCGCCGCCGTGAACGGCCGCTCGATGACCGTCTCCGGCAGCGTGAAGTCGGTCCCCCACTCATCGACCATGCGCAGCGCAATGTGCTTGCCTACGCGACGCGCGCGCAAGCTAGTCACCTCGCCGTGCACGCTTGTCACCATCTGCACGCGCGCGATCTCGACCTCACCGGGCTCCAAGTCAGGCAGGTCCTCGCCCCCGCGATAGCTCGGGTTCCTAGCCCCGAGCAATGCCTTGAACGGCTCTGTCAAGGATTCTTGACGCCACTCTTCCGGCACCGAATCCAAGCCGTTCTCGTTCATCTCACGCGCCACGAAGTAGCGCCGGTAGTTGCCCTTGATGCGCATCAAAATGCCGATTTCCGTCATCTCAGGCGGCGCAAAATAGTCGATGTCTTTGGACTTCATCTGGATGGATGCCGACGGAGTAGCATGGCAGGCGGGAAGCCCCGTCGGCAGGAGTCTCCCCGCCTACTCGGGATTCCTAGCCTGGGTTGTAATCGTGAGCCGTCGGATGCAACCGCCGCGCTTCACACTGGCGAATCAGCGCGTCACAAGCCTCCCGCACCGCATCCGCGATCATCGCGTCACGCGAGCGCGCATCATGCGTGCGCCGCCACTTGGTCTCCTCGAACATGATGCAGGCCGACAAGTGGACCTCGACAGCGTGCTTGGCCGACTCTTCGAAACGATCGATAAGGCTCATGCGCCCAAGTCTGCCGGAGGGGTGGGACATGGGATGTCCGCCCCCTCCCCGCCTCCACTGGGTGGGGTCGCTGACACCTAGGTGGTCCTGACTTCTGGCAAGGCGGCACACCGCCAGCACAACAATCGAGCTACCATTAGGAGCCCTTATGTGCCTCACCAACATGCACACGCCCCGCAGCCGCTCCGGTCCGATAGCCCGCGGCAACTGCAGATCAAAGCACGCCTTAGTCAACCGCATGCCTGAAACTACTGAACCTTGGGGCTGCTCATGAGCGATTGGCAATGGCACGACGAGCCATCAATCCCGATGGGCACGAGCGCCAAGAACGAGGAAGAGTACCTCGTTCACCTTGCTGCGCGGGAGTGGAGCATCGCCCCCCCGATCCTGATCCGAGGCCCAGAGGACTTAGAGTCTCGCAAACACTGGAGTGAGACCCTCACGCCATATAAGCATCAGGTGCAGAACCTGATCACCTTCTGCAGGCGGGCGCCGGTCGCGCTCATCGAAGATGATGTAGGCCTTGGCAAGACGATCTCAGCTGGCCTAATTGTAAGCGAGTTAATGACACGCAAGAAGGTGAGGCGTGTCCTCATTGTCTGCCCCTCATTGCTACTAGAACAATGGGCGAGCGAATTGCAAAGTAAGTTTGGGTTGCAGGCAGACTTCGCTACCGGAACCAAGTTCGACGAGCTAGCACGCAGCAAGACGCCGATCGTCGTCACAACCTACGACACGATTCGAAACCGCATCGGCTCAATTCAGTCAGGCCAGTTCGACATTTTGATTCTTGACGAAGCGCACAAACTACGCAACCTGCATGGCTCCAAACAGCCACCTCAAATCGCATCAGCTATTCGTGGCAAGCTCAGTAGTAAGTCCTTTAAGTTTGTGGTCATGCTAACCGCCACGCCGATCCAGAATCGGCTTTGGGACCTATATTCTCTGGTAGATCTCCTAGCCGCTGCCAAGGGCCATGCGAACCCACTCGGGTCGGTGAAGGAATTCAGTATCGACTATATTGCCGATCGATCCGATCGCGGACGACGGCTGAATCTCGGCAACGCCGAGCGATTTAGGCGCATCTTAAGCCAGTACATGGTGCGCACTCGGCGCTCTGACTGTCGACTGCCTTTCCCGGAGCGCCAAGTTCATCAGTTCCAGCTTCAGCCAACACAGGAAGAACTGGACTTGATCGCCTCGCTACGCGCCTACGCGCAGTCCTTAAACTCGCTTCAGCAGAGCTCTGTGTTTCAAGCAACCTGCTCCAGTCCGCAAGCGTTGCTCGCCCAGCTAGAGAATATGCGGCAAACCGATTTTGGCACGCGTCAAGCTGTGCGCGAGCGGGCCACGTGCGTCCAACGCACATCTAAGATGCGTGGGCTTCTCTCCTTCCTTCATCAACTAGCGCACGAAAACCCGACTACTTGGCGTGCAGTCGTATTTACCCTTCGTAAGGAGACGCAGTACGCTATAGAAAAGGAGATCGTCGCGGAGTTCGGTGCTGATTCGGTCGGGCTAATTCAGGGAGGCAAGGCCGAAGTTAACCGTATGACAATCCGGCGCTTTGCGGAACCCTCACCGCGGATGCATGTGATCGTTTCAACTGACGCGGGAGCGGAGGGCGTTAACCTCCAGATGGCTAATGTAATTGTCAACTTTGACCTCCCATGGAACCCCATGGTTGTTGAGCAGCGCGTAGGTCGAGTTCAGCGTCTCGGCTCTAATTTCAGACATGTGATCGTCATGAATCTCGTGCTCGCCAATACATTCGAAGAAAAGATTGTCCTGCGGCTCTCCGAAAAACTGCAGCTAGTGGCGCACTCCATTGGCGACATTGAAAGCGTACTGGAGGCTATTGGAAACAATGACGATGATTCATTCGAGGCGACTATCCGTAATCTCGTCCTCGAATCCCTGAAAGGGCAAGACACAAGCGCGGCTGTCGCCGCAAAGACGCGGAGCATCGAGGAGGCCAAACTACTTTATGAGGAAAGCCAGAAGACGGTTGAAGAAACGGTCGGTGCGCTTGATGCCATGCACAACGCGGGTAGCAAGCCACCCGATCTAACGCAGGTTCAACGCAGCATGCCTCACCCTGTGTTCGTCGAGAAGGCGTTGCGCGCGTCGGGGGCCAACCTGACGCCTATCAGTAATGGCTTCGCAGTCAAGCACCCCGGCTACTCCGATGAACGGATCTTCTTCCGCGAGGAAGACCTTGAGCAAACCTCCCCAGGTTATTTTGGCGGACCCCGTTCCTACTTGTACGCACCGGGCGAACCAGCCTTCGAGCGACTCGTAGGTCAATGGAAGAACAGCCCCGACGCCTGGGTGTGCCGCGCCATCAACGACGGCGATGAGGCGCTCGATAGTGCAGTTCGCGCTTGGCTGGGGAAGTTCGATGGCAGTTCACTTAATTCGTGGTCCGTAACAAGCTCGCGGGAGCATTTCGGGGGCCAGTTGCAGCTGCAGGCTGAAGCGCAGGTTTCTCATGATCGTTATGAAACGATCTTCTCAGCGCCTGCGGTTCTCGAGGAAACAAGGTCACTTGGGCCCCTACCGGAGCCTGACCCAACACAACCAGCGCGCAACTTCACTCTCGCTAAGGCCATACCAGATGCTCCGCAGTTGCTGAGGCGCACAACAGAGGCAAACGCGGATATAGCAGCCTTTTGCCTGTACTACATCAGCAGGCGCCACGAAGAGATGGCTAAGGCGGATCCTGTAGGTGCAGTGCATATCCAGCGTGCCTACACTCCCAGCCTCGCGGCCCAATTGATCGGCATTCGTGGCGTCACCTTCCGTCAAGTTACTTTGACGGTCGACTATGATTTTGATGGCGAGCCTAGCACTGCAGATCTAGAGCTTGTGCCATCTACCGGCCGCATGCTTCGGCAGCCTGAACTGCATACTTGTTCGGTCTCGGGTCGACTTGCACCAGTCATCCACTTCGACGTGTGCGCCGCGAGTCAGCGCCTTGTTCTGAAATCCCTATTGGAAACTTGCTCCGCAACCGGGCTGCGAGCGTTGCCTGAGCACCTAGACAACTGCGAGTCAACGGGAGTGAGGGTTCTCGCTTCAAGCCTTAGTCACTCGTCGATCTCGGGGAAGCGCGTGCGCATTGACCTACTAGTTCCATCGGCAATCACTGGACGACTGGGACTGAGGGATGAGCTTGTCTGCTGCGAGTTCACTGGCGCACTACTTGCGCCAGACGAGTCAGTGCTCAGCGATATTTCTGGCAAGCTCACGAGAGTCGACCAACTCGTTACTAGCGCTGTGTCAGGCAGACGTGGTCACGCCAGCGAGTTCGTCGCCTGTGCCGTTTCTGGCGACATGCTTCAACCTGAAGAAGCTCAGGCATCCGATCTCAGTGGACAGCGCGTACGACCGGATTTACTTGAGGCGTCCGCGTTACCCCCTCACCGCCGCGGGACTACGGACGAGTTCGTGACGTGCTCTGTCACCGGGCAACGTCTACTGCGCGACGAAACGGCAACTTCGAAGGTGTCCGGCAAGATTGCTGGCCTCACCCACATGGCTCAATCGGATATCAGCGGTGCATGGGCACTGCGCGACGAGCTCCTAGTATGTGAGGCCAGCGGCAAACGCCTATTGCCAGATGAGTCCGCTAAGTCGTCCGTGTCAGGCAAGGTCGTCGACTGGAATCTCCTAGAGAGTTGCCGCTACACCGGGGAGTTGGCCCTACCTGACGAGCTAGAGGCCAGTAGCGTCTCCGGTCACCGCGTTCGCAAAGATCTGCTCGTTGCATCCGAAAAGCCACCGCACAAACGTGGATTACCTGGCGAGCTAGCTTTGTGCGCGTCCAGTGGCCGGCGTCTCTTGGTAAGCGAGCTCGAAACATCTGCCTACAGCGGCAAGCGGGTGAATCGGGATTTGCTCCGCGCTTCCGATGGATCCGGCCGCCTCGCTCTACCTGATGAAGGTGCCAACTGCGAGATCAGCGACCAATGGTTGCTGCTCGACGAGCTCGGCGTATCAGTCGTCTCCGGCAAGCGTGTGAACCGCGACTTGCTCGTGAACTGCACTCACTCCGGCTCCCTCTGCCTACCGGATGAGCTGGAACCGTCAGCCGTCACAGGCAAGCGCGTTCGCCGCGATCTGCTGGTCCCCTCCGAAAAGCCCCCGTATAGCCTCGCCTTGGCCGGCGAGCTCGTGACCTGCGCTATTACCGGCCAACGACGACTGCCAAGCGAGGTTCAAGTCTCGGCAGTCAGTGGTGCGCGTGCTGATCGAGACCTCATGGTCAGGTCGGCGAAGAGCCAGGCTTGGGCGCTACCTGTCGAAGTCGCGAAGTGCGAGCAAAGCGGACAAGACATGCTGCTCTCCGAACTCGAGTCCTGCCAAGCAACAGGGCGCCGGTTCGATTGTGACTTGCTCGTTGCCAGTGGCGTGAGCGGGCGCAGGGTTCTATCTAGCTTGTTGGTCAACTGTCCAGAGACTGGTACGCGCGCATTGCCGGCTGAACTGGAACGGTGTTCCGAGACGGGGCTCCACGTCGCCCCTCTAGCCCTGGCAACCTGTGCAGCCACAGGCCGCAGGGCACTTCATAGACTCATGTCAAGCAGCTCCATCTCCGGAAAGCCGCTGCTCGCAAGCGAAGGCGAACGCTCTGCGCGCAGCGGGAGCCTTGCCCTCCGCGATGAACTCGTTGCCTGCGCTTGGGATGGAAGGCTCTACCTACCGAGCGAGACGGGTGTCTGCATCCTGACCGGCGTGACCTTGTCTAGCGACAAACTCGGTCCAGATGGCGCAGGTCTGCAATTGCGCCGAGTGCTAGATGGCACTGGCGGCACCCCGCAGCCGCCCCCCGAACTGCTGGCCCATCTACGCGCTCGCGATCCAAAGGTGCTGGGCGACCTTCGCGACCTGCAGGTTCTGGTCTCGGGGGATGGTCGAGTGCTGGCATTCTGTGGTGCACACCGAACGCTACTTGGCCTCAAGACGCGCTGGATCGGTGGCTACTTCCAGCTGCGACCCGAGTCCGAACTCCTAGGCACGATCCTCTCGGGTATCCGCAGGGACGGCAAATGGACAACCGCCTAATCCATAGTCCGTTCCACTCGCAACAGCAGGATCGGACAACGGATGTCCATCCCGGCTTCGTAAGCTAAGACATAAACGTCATGACAAAAGACTTTGAACTCAAACAGTGGGAAATCGAATCCAGCTCAACCGACATGGAGCGCGAGCTAATTTTTGCGGAACGAAAGGGTTGGGAAGTGGTGAGTTTCCAAACCCATCTCAAACCGGACGGCTCGCTACTGGCAGTAGCATTATTACGCCTGAAATAGGCCGCAGTTCCGCTAGTTAGAGCGTGGCTGTCGGGGCCGGACAGTACGCCCTTGGTGCCCGAGCTACGCGCGCCGGCGGGCGCGCAGGTATTCGTACAGCCCCATTTGGTGCAGCACCACATGCAGCAACCCAGCCTTGGTGCGGTCGTCGCTCAGCACCTGCGTGCTCATCGACTGTTGGGCATCCATCGAGGCGATGACTGCGTCAAGGTATGTCGCCATCAAGTCCGGCGATGCATAGAACTGTTCCGGCGTGTTGTTCTCGGCCTGTTCCTGCAAAAGCTCCGACTCGCCCAGCTTGGCATAGATCGTCGTGGCGTAGCTCAATTGATCGCCGTCCGTCACCTCGCCCGTGAACAGCTCGTTCAGCTTGGCGATGATCTCCGACAAGTACGCCGTCTCCTTCTCGCGCAGCATGCCGGAACCTGCGGCGCCCATCGGTTGCAGCGCATCGCCGCCGCCCGTCAGCGTCAAATCGCGCGACCCGCGCTCCTTCAAGCTGTGGTGCGTCAACTGCACCTTCGACAAGTCGATGCTGCTCCGCTCGCGCTCGAAATCCAGCAGCCGTCCCACATGCTTGTAGAACATCGCGCGCTTCTCGACCGCGGTCTGGCCGTAGTCGTAGATCTGCGACAAGAAGTTGTACAAGCGCACGTACGACGCCATGTCCGCCTTGAACAGCTGCAGCGCATCCATCTCGTCTTGCGCGCCCTTGACCGCCGCGGCGTCGCCGCTGGCTTCCGCTTCGCGCCGCGCCTTGCAGGCCGCCGCATGTCGACGGGTCAAGCGGTCCACCACGGGCTGCAAGGCCGCTGACAACTCGGCCTGCGTGGGCTTCGCGCGCAGCTCCGCCTGCACCACCCGCTCGACCTCGTTCTCGTCGTAGTGCCCGCTCGCATCGAGCTTGGCCATCAGCTGAAAGACGATCTCCGGATCCGTCGTCGTCTCCAACTCCGCAGTCTCGTAGTACGTGCGGAACGCCTCGAGGATCTCGTCAGGATCGTTGACGAAGTCCAGGACATACGTGCGGTCCTTGCCATCCATGGCGCGATTCAAACGCGACAAGGTCTGCACCGCCTGGATGCCGGCCAACTTCTTGTCGACGTACATGCCGCACAACAGCTTCTGGTCAAAGCCCGTCTGGAACTTGTTGGCGACCAACAGGATCTTGTACTGCGGCTCGTCGAACGCGTCGCGGATGTCGCGCCCGCGCAACCCGGGATTGAGGAACTCGCTCTGCTCGGTCAACGCCTCCGGCGACGAATCCGGATCGTTCACCTCGCCCGAGTACGCCACCAACGCGCCGTACCCATACCCCTTCTCCTGAATGTACTTGCGGATCGCCAATTGCCAGCGCACCGCCTCCAGGCGACTGCCCACCACCACCATGGCCTTGGCGCGCCCACCCAACAACGGCGCGACCACGCTGCCGAAGTGCTCGACGACCACCTGCACCTTCTGCGCGATGTTGTGCGGATGCAAGCGCACCCAACCGACGAGCTTCTTCAACGCCGCCGAGCGCTCGACCTCGTCGCTGTCGACCTTCGCGCCGCCCGCCTGCGCCAACTGGAACGCCGTCTTGTACGAGGTGTAGTTGCGCAACACATCGAGGATGAACCCTTCCTCGATCGCCTGTCGCATCGAATACACATGGAACGCCTGCGGCACATTGTCCGGACCTGGTTTGCGCGTCGGATCCGGCCGCGTGCCGAATAGCTCCAAGGTCTTGGCCTTGGGCGTCGCCGTGAACGCGACGAAGGTGATGCCGCGATCCTCGGCCCGCGCCGCCATCGTCGCCGCCAACAGATCCTCGCTGCTGATCTCGCCGCCGTCCTCGACCGCCGACCACTCTTCGGCCGTCAAGACCGCCTTCAACTTGCTGGCCGTCTAGCCCGCTTGGCTGGAGTGCGCCTCGTAGGCGATCACCGAGAAGCGCTTGCCCTATGTAGCGGCCAACTCGCGCACCGCCTCCAACGCATGCGGGAAGGTCTGCATCGTGCACACGACGATCTTCTTGCCGCCCGACAAGGCTTCGGCCAGCTGCTGGCTCTTGCTGCCCGCTGCGTTGGTCGCCGACTCGACCACGCCAGTCGTGCGCGTCGCCTGGAACAACGCTGATTGCAACTGCTTGTCGATCACCGTGCGGTCCGACACCACCAGCACGCTGTCGAACAGCTTGGCCTGCCGCACGTCGTGTAATTCCGACAGGAAATGCGCCGTCCACGCGATCGAATTGGTCTTGCCCGATCCCGCCGAATGCTGGATCAAATACCGCCCGCCGGCTCCGTCGCGCCGCACGGCCGCCTGCAAGCGCCGCGTCGCATCCAACTGGTGATACCGCGGGAAGATCAGCGCCTCGGGCGCCTTCTTCTTGTCGTGGACGACGAACACGTACCGGCCCAGGATCTCCAGCCAGCTGTCCGTGCGCAGCACCTCGTCCCACAGGTACGCCGTCTGGTACCCGCTCGCGTTGGGCGGGTTGCCCTTGCCGCCCTCGCAACCTTGGTTGAACGGCAAGAACCGCGTCGCCCAGCCATCCAGCTTGGTGGTCATCATCACCTCGCTGCTGCTGACCGCGAAGTGCACCAACGCCCCGCCTAAGAACTGCAGCAACGGCTCCGGCGCCTGGCCCTTGGGGCGCGGCAACCGGTCGCGTTTGTACTGTTCCACCGCGTCCGCGACGCTCTGCGTGAAGTCCGTCTTCAGCTCGATCGTCGCCGTCGGCACGCCATTCACGAACAGCACCAGATCGATGCAGTTCTCGTTCGCCTGCGCGTACTTGACCTGTTGGACCACGCGCAACCGGTTGGCCGCATAACGCGCCGCCAGTTCCTCGTTCAAGCTCATCGCCGGCTTGAACTGCACCAACTGCAGCTTGGCCCGCAAGCCCATCACATCGACGCCTTGGCGCAGCACATCCAACGTCCCCTGCGTGTCCAGAGCCTTGCGCACCCGCTCGACCAGCACCGCTTGCGCTCGCGCGCCGTGCGACTTCTCCAAACTCTCCCACGCCTGCGGCTGCGTCGCGCGCACCCACGCCACGAGATCATCGGGGAACAACGCCGCCGCGCGGTCGTACTTGGCCGCGTCGCCGGCCGCGTGCAGCCAACCCGCCTGCACCAAGTGCTCGCACACCTCGCGTTCAAAGGTCGCTTCCGTATGCAAAGGTCGCGCAGTGCTCATGGAATCCCCAATCCTAGGTACTTACGCGCCACCGCGCTCGACTTCGTCCAAAGTGCGGCCATCCGGCAGCTTCCACGCCTCCCAACCGTTCGACGACCGCCCCAAGAGCGCGATCGCCGCCGTGCTGGGCGACCCGAACAAGTGATCCTTGGCGAACACGATGCGCTCGCCCTCGACGCGCGCCACGCCGGACTGCACCAACTTCGCGCGCATGCGCTCCATCGACGTCCCCTGGATCGACTTCACGTTGTCGCGCCGCCCCGACGAACCCGCCAGCACCACGAAGCCCTCCTTCGTGTACAGCCCGCGCCCATCGGCACCCGCCGCGGTGCAGCGATACTCCCGCTCGCCCTCCGCGCCGGCCCGCGCCCGGCCCAACGCATCGAACAACGGATAGCCAAGCGTCGCCAGCAACACCTGCCCGGTCTCGAAGATCTCCATGCAATCCGCCTGCAACGGCGCGGGCGTGTGCGGTTTGCTGCCGTTGTTGCTGTTCTCCAACTCATACCGCCCCGCGCGCGCCGCCGCTTGCAGGCAATGCCACTCCAAGAAGAGCGCATGCGTCTGCGTCAAGCTGTTCGTGCGCGACACCAACACTAACGCGCGCTCCCAGAAATCCTTGGTCTTGTGGTGGCTCGCCAGCCGTTGCGGCACATCCCCCGTCTGCCCGATGTAGACACGCCCCGCGCTGCCTTCGTCCGACGCACCGAACAGGAAATACAACGCCACCTGTCGGCTTTCGGGCATGGCGTAAAACGCGTCCAACTGGCTGCGCGGCACCTCCAGCACCTGCACAATGCGCGTCGTCAGCTCGGCCACGCGCAACCCGCGCGGATCACCGCTCGGGAGAAAGATCTGGATGGTCTGCGGCCGGGGCGTGCTCATAGGCTCGATCTTCCTATCGCTGCTACTTGGGACATCCTCACCATGGCACCTGGGACTCTCTCTCGCCCCAACCGCATCAATCTGCCGACGGCGGGCAGCAGGCCCCGTTCGTTGGCGATGTGCAAATGAAGCAGGAACCGCTCGTGCTTTTCGCCATCACTGGAGAAATACCACGCCGAAAGGATCAGAGGCCAAGGCACCTGCTCGTGCTTTTCCTCGCGCCCGAAACCATCAAGGAGTTCAAACATGACACTCCACTCGAAAGCCCTCGGGCAGGCGCCCTTGGCTTTGCAGTAGGCGATGAGCGCTTCGAAGTCGGACGGTTGGCTCACGCGACGAGCTCCGGGGAAGTGTTCCGGACATCGATCTGACCCGTGACCGCAGCAGAGATCAGAGCGGAGCGGCGCTCGCGGAGCAAGATGATTGCCTGCTTGGCTTCCGAGAGCAGGCCGTCTAACGACAGTTTCTGGGAACCCACATACTCCGCGATCGCCAGTTGCTCCGCTCTGGGTGGAAGCGGCGTAACTAGTGTCCGGACCTCTGGCATTCCGATCGTCTTTAGAGTCGCGCCAGTCGTTAATCGCTCGAGCTCGAACGACATCGACCGAAGACGGAGTAGCAGGTACTCAGGCACAACAGTGTCGCCGCACACCCACGCGATGAAGTGCTGAGACACCGCCATCTCACGGGTTGTGATCGCGCAGCGTCCGATCGTAGCGTCGCGCGAGAAGACAACAGATCGTGGTGGGAGAAGGTGTGCGGACGAGTTGGCGATTCCGAGCTCGGTCACGTTGTACGCCGTCTCCGCGATGTAGTCGTGATCTTGGAGGTAGCCCGTGTCGTTGAGCGAGACCCACGGGATGCTCCCGTCCTCCCAATAGGCCGTCACCTTCTTGTCGGGGGTGTGGCCGCTCTCCATCCTCGCGACCCACTTCAGCTTCGTGACATGCCCGTGCGCGGGCACGTCGCCGAGCCACTCGACGCCGGAGGGTGTCTTGGGGGCGGCGGG
>SXGR01378486.1_pt1 | contig 16795 bp, 10 predicted proteins | sample 3174711 | NCBI WGS metagenome assembly SXGR01 (sample SAMN11356860, study PRJNA531348) | freshwater metagenome | isolation source: freshwater sample F1-60 | place: China: Fuxian Lake, Yuxi | collected 2017-12-25
AAGCGCGGCAACATGTCGAAGTCCCTCACCCGAACCCTCTCCCTAGGGGAGAGGGTCGAGTACGAGCCGGGGCTATTCGAGCCGCGGGTTTCGATTGCGAATACCGCCGAGTGGTTCATAAAGACGCGCGAGGCACTCGGGCGAGAGGTCGTGCTGGGCGTGGACTACCACCACAGGCTGTCAGTGGCCGAAACAGCGTCGTTCTGCCAGATGATGCCCGACGCGACGCTCGACTTCCTAGAAGAGCCCATACGCGACGAGTCGCCTGAAGCCTACGAAGCGCTCCGCAAGTTGACGCCGATGCCGTTTGCGATAGGTGAAGAGTTCGCGTCGAAGTGGCAGTTCTTGCCGTTCATCGAGCGTGGGCTGACCAACTATGCGCGGCTGGACATCTGCAACGTAGGCGGCTTCACGGAGGCGATGAAGGTGGCAGGGTGGGCCGAGGCGCACTACATAGACCTTATGCCTCACAACCCGCTTGGGCCGATCTGTACGGCGGCGACAGTCCACTTCGCGGCAGCTGTGCCGAACTTCGCATGGTTGGAGACATGGCGCAACCGGTGGTCGCCCGACCCTCACGAGAGCGACGCGGTTTTCAAGACAGCGCTGAAGTTTGATAGGGCACGGTTTGTCGTGCCAGACGTGCCGGGGATAGGTGTTGAGGTGAACGAGGCGGCGCTGTCTGAGCCGTTCCGGTTCTGGGAGGCGCCGCACCTGCACCGCAGCGACGGGTCTTACACGAACTGGTAGGACGACGAGTCGGCGGCGGAATCTTCGGTTGCGACGTCAGAATGACACGGGCTGCCGCGGCTCTATGTCGGCTGAGCCTTGCCAATTGCGCCGGATTCTGGGACATTTCTCGTCACAGAATGGCAAGTGCGGCTACCGCGCAACTGCCCTGTTAGCTAACTAAAACACCAAACGGAGAGTCACGTGCCCAAAGCTATCGACTTCACAGGCAAGAAGTGCGTCGTCTTCGGCGTCGCCAACCAGCGCAGCATCGCCTTTGCGATATCGCAGCAACTTGCGGCAGCGGGCGCCGAGATGGTCTTCGCCTATCAGAACGAGCGGCTGAAGGACCATGTAGAGAAGGCCGTGGCGACGCTTGGACAGCCGGGAGGCAGCGCTCCGCTGCTCGTCCAGTGCGACGCCCTCGACGAGGCCCAGGTGTCGCAGGTCTACGAAGAGACCGCGAAGCGCTTCGGGCGTGTCGACCTTGTCGTCCACTGCATAGCGTTTGCGCAGCACGACGACCTCGGCGGCGAATTCTCCAAGACCAACCTGGCCGGGTTCCGTACAGCTCTGGAGGTCAGCGCCTACACGCTTATGCCGATAGTCAGCAAGGCCGTGCCGCTCATGGGCGAGCAGGGCGGGTCGGTTGTGGCGCTCACGTTCGACGCATCGAACCGCGTCTATCCCGGATACAACATCATGGGGACCGCCAAGGCTGCGCTGGAGAACATCGTGCGTCAGCTCGCTGCGGAGTACGGGCCGAAAAAGGTGCGCGTCAACGCCGTATCAGCGGGACCGCTGCCGACGTTGGCGGCCCGCAGTATTCCGGGCTTTTCAGAGATGCGTGCGGCATACGAAACGCGGTCTGCAATGAAGCGAAATGTGAATCACGAAGAGGTCGCGAACGCCTCTCTATTCCTGTTAAGCGACCTCGCCAGCGGCATTACCGGTGCGGTCATACCGGTCGACGCCGGTTACAGCATTATGGGGCTGTAGAGCGCCCGGGCCGCCGGTCCATCGTCCTCCCTAACCCTCTCCCCCTGTGAGAGGGGGCCGGCCGCTGACCACCTGCCTGAGAACTGGCGCGCAAATCTAGGTGTACTCCGCTCGCCTATAACTAGGACTCGGAAGCGCTCAGGCGCCAATAATCAAGCCTCAGGCTATGGGCCAGGCGCGGGTTCTAGGCGCAAGTTCTAGCCCCGGATCGCGATCTGACCGCCCTCTACCACGCTCGCGGACGGAGCAGGACACATGCTCAAAGAAAGCCCCCGAAAACCAAGCGCTGCTACGACGCACGCGCCGACAGGCATCGCGTCGGTCGGCCTGCATGGCGATATCCTCAGCGTCAATGACGCGTGGCAGCGCGCTGCTCTCGACGAGGGCTCCGCAATTACGGGCGCGCTTCCCGGAGAGAACATCCTCGAAGTACTTGAGTCTGCGATGTCTGAGCGGCCCGACGCACGGACATTGTTAGGCCTTTGCCGCGAAACGCTGGCCGGAAAGTCCGAGGAGTTCTCGGCGACATACAGCGATGACCAGAAGCGGCGCTATGAACTTCATGGCCTGCGCGTCCCCGGCGCATCGCATACTCACCTCGTGCTTCGCCAGACGGCCGTAGCAGACCATGCTCCGACAGGCGGAAGGCTTGAAGAACGTGGAGCAGGCCTCTGGCCGGCATCAAGTCTGGCGCTGCCGGCAGAGCGCGGCGCGTCGATAACCGAGGGCCGCGAATATCTCTCAGCGATCTCACATGAATTGAATTCGCCCCTTACCGCGATCGTCGCGTTCTCTGAACTGCTCAGCCGCAACCGCGAACGCACGCTGGCGGGCAAGCAACTCGACTACGTCCGCATCATCCACCAGAACTCGCTGAGGATGCAGCGACTCGTCAGCGACCTGCTCGATATGACTCGCCTGGAGTCGGGGACATTTGCGCTTCAGCTTGCGAAGTTTGACGTGGTCGCGCTGGCCAGCGACATAGGTATGGCGATGCAGCCTATCCTCGCGGGCCGACACCAGGTCCTGAAGCAGGCGACGACCAGGAACACCGTACTTGTCGAAGCCGACCGCGACCGGGTTGCTCAGGTGCTGACGAACCTACTGGACAATGCGTCGAAGTACTCGCCCCACGACACAGAAATCAGGCTGGGTATTCAGCTGGTCGAAGGGTTCGCCCGAATTGCGATTTCGGATCAGGGACCAGGCATCGCTGCAGAGTCGCTTGCCCGGGTGTTCGACCCGTTCTTCAGGGTGGCCAACACGGCGACGCGCTCTGTGCCTGGGACTGGACTCGGGCTGTCCATCGTGAAGAAGCTCGTCGATGCGCACGGTGGCACTATCAAGATCGACAGCGTCCTCGGTGCGGGAACCACCGTAGTGGTAGCTATACCGCTCGCGGCTTCATCGAAGAAGGCCGTTGCCTAAACCCGGTGTCAGGCTGCTTGTCCTATCCTCGGAATGGCACCAGCTGAACGTATCGCATTAAGTTGTCGCGGCTGATCAGGCCGACGACACGCCCGCCGTCTAAGACCACCGCCTGGTTGATGTTTTTCTCGACCAGCAGCTTCAGTGTGAAGTCCAGGCTGTCGCCACGTCCCACTGTGTGCAGTGAGCCGCGCGTCATGATCGAGGCCACGTTTGCTTCGGCCGGATTGACCGTAGAGACTCGCCTAACGTCGGAAATTGAGACTATCCCGAGCAGGACGCCGTCGGAGACGACGGGCGCCGCCCTGATCCCTCGCCGAATGAATACTTCGTTCACCAACTCCTCGACAGGCATATCAGGCGATACGCTGATTGGCTCTGGCTGCATTGCGTCGCGGACCGTCGCGCCGGCCAGTTGTCGCTCCTGTGTCTGGTCCCTCATTGCGCTTGTAGCCGCGCTTGCGAGGAACCACCCGATCATCATCATCCAGATGCCGCCGATAGGATCGTCATTCAGAGCGCGGTACAGGCCGAATGCCATAAGGCACCAGCCGACGAACCGCCCGATGTTTGCGGCGATTACCGTCGCCCGCCTCATACTGCCGGTAATCCCCCAGATCATCGACCGCAGCACGCGGCCGCCGTCCAGCGGGAAGCCGGGGACCATGTTGAACACGGCGACTGAGAGATTTACAAACGCGCTGTAGAAGATCACACCTTCTACGGGTGAACTAGCGCCGTTCAGCCACGGCAGGTCGCGAGACTTGGTATCGCTGATGCCGTACCACAAAAAATAAAACATGGCGGAAATCAGGACCGATGTCGCCGGGCCGACGATGGCAACCAGAAACTCCTCGCCGGGCTTTCTCGCATCGCCGCCTATGTTGCTGACGCCGCCGAAAATGAACAGGGTTATGCCTTTGACGGGCATGCGCTGCCTGAGGGCCATGAACGAGTGCGCGAGCTCATGCACAAGCACAGATGCGAAAAGGACGAGAGAGGTGGCCGCGCCTGCAACCCAATACTCGGTCTCGCTCCAGCGCGGGAACGACTCGGGATACAGGCCGCGCGCCAGCGACCAGGTAATCAGAGCAAACGCAAAGAGCCACGTGAAGTGGACTCCTATTTCGATCCCGCCTATTGTGAACAGCTTGAATGTTGACTTCACGCGAGGCTCCTGTCTCCGATGGTACACGGGCGGTGTGAAGCAAGTATGACTAGCCCCGTTCATGGCGAAGTAGAACGGCGCGCCGTGCCCCCCAGTTACCAATAGCGCGGCACACAAGGCTGGGCCGGGAATATCATTCGCGATCTATCAGGACATTCTCAACCGCGGCAGGCAGGGCCTTTCTTCTAGTGAGCGCTTCCAGACTCGAAGTAGTTGCCGCTGCCCGTGCCGCCGGTCTGACCATCGCTGAACCGGCCGTCCCTGCCGACCGTTACGCCGAAGTCAACGGCGTGCGCCTGCACTACCTGGACTGGGGCAACGAGGCGCTGCCAGACCTGCTGTTTATCCACGGCCTCGCCCAGCAGGCGCATTCGTGGGATTTCGCCGCGCTGGCCCTCAGGCACCAGTATCACGTCGTCTCATTGAGTTTGAGGGGACACGGCGATAGCGACTGGTCAACGGACGGAAAGTACGGTCTTGGGAATTATGTTGCTGACGTGGCTGCACTCATCGATAGCGCGCGGCTACACCGGCCCGTCATATGCGGACTGTCGTTAGGTGGGCGCATCGCCTACATGCTGGCCGCGAGTCGACCTGCAGACGTATCGGCAATCGTTGTCGTAGACACTGCCCCTGTAATCGCTGATGCGGCGCGGTCCAGAGTTATGCGTTTCGTATCGGCTGCTGCGGTGTTCGATACGTTCCACGCAATCGTAGAGAGCGCCCTCGCATATAACCCACGGCGGTCTAAGCAGGCATTGATCGGGTCGTTGCGAAATAGCGTGCGGCAGAGATCCGACGGCAAATGGACCTGGAAATACGATCCCTCAATAAGCACAGCGCCTCCGTCAGACCCGACTGCCCAGTGGCAGGCTCTGTCACGCGTTCGGTGCCCTGCCCTGTTTGTGATGGGTGAAGATAGCGATATGGTTTCATCAGAGACTCTGGACAAGGTCCTGTCGACGGTCCCGGGAAGCAAAGCAGAATCCGTGTCAGCGGCCGGACACCTTGTACCGGGCGATAACCCGGCGGGTTTCGACCATGCGCTGAGAAAGTTCCTTAACGGCCTCGGAGGCCGACCACCAGTCACAAGTAGGACTTAGTCAGACGAAGCAACGGAACCGAAAGGTCTTCTACGGCTGGTGGATAGTCGGCGCAGGATGCACTGTCCAGTGGTACATCGCTGCGGTGTTCTGGCGCGGCTTCGGCGCGTTCTTCGATGCGATCGTCGGCCATTTTGGCTGGAGCCACGCGGCCACGACGGGCGCGACGAGTTTGCAGCGAAGCGAGAGTGGCCTGATTTCGCCGTTCGTCGGCACGGTCCTCGATAAGTTCGGGCCGCGCTGGACCATGGGTTTCGGCGTGCTGGTTACCGGCGGTGGCTTCGTCCTTATGAGCTTTGTGAATTCGCTCTGGCAGTTTTACCTCGCAATGGCGTTCCTCACGATAGGAATGTCGTTTGGGACATTCATAGTCCTCGTCGCGACGGTCGGCAACTGGTTTATCAAGCAGCGCGCGAGGGCGTTGTCGGTCCTCATGGCATCGGCCGCTGTCGGGGGGTTCACGCTCCCGTTGCTGGTCTTTGTCATAGACCATTTCGGCTGGCGTTCGGTAATGCTCAGCGTTGGCGTGGGCTTCTGGTTAGTGGGTTTTCCTGCCACCTTCGTCATGCGCCGTCGGCCTGAAGACTACGGGATGCTTCCGGACGGCGGCCCGGTCCCCGCGGCCAGCGGCGACGGCAAGCGGTCCGCGTCATCGCCGCGTGACGTCAGCGTGACGGTAAAGCATGCCCTGAAACTCAGGTTTTTCTGGCAGTTAGCGATTGCGACAAGCCTGGGTCAACTTGCGACTTCAACGAACCTGTTGCATCTCTCGGCCCTGAAGGACTTCGGAATAACACCCGGTCTTGCCGCGACTGCGGCGGGGAGCATCGCATTCGGAGATGTCGCGGGCAGGCTGCTGACCGGGGTCATTGGCGACCGCTACGACAAGCGCATGCTGCTTTGCCTGGCCTTCGCGTTGCAGTCCGTCGGCATGATCGCATTCACGCTGGTGAACCTCGATGTTGGGCCGATTTCGATGCCGCCGGGTGTGACGCTGCCTGTATTTGTGGCGGGTTTTGGTCTGGGCTTCGGGTTATCGGTACCGATGCGGCTTGCGCTCATAGGCGACTACTTCGGGCGTAAGCACTACGGGTCGATCATTGGCCTCATGAGTTCGATTAGCGCTGTGTTCGGCGCCATCGGACCTGTATTCGCAGGCGCGGTATATGACATCACCGACGACTATCGACCAGCTTTCGCAGTCCTTACTGCGCTGCTATTGCTGTCGGTCCCACTGTCGTTCACGCTTGAACCGCCGCGTCGGGTAGCGGCCAGGGTCAGGGCCCTTGCGCTAAGGGACAGAGCGAAGTCGGGTACGGTCTCTGCGGACGGGCCACCGAAAGGTTCGTTGGTGCGGAGAAAGGTCGTGTGGCCGTTCAGAGGTAGGCGGCCAAAGGACGGCTGATTGCGATCCGTGGCGGACCGACGTTGGCCGGCGGCGGCGCTAGCGAAGGGGCCGGGCGTCGGGAGCGGGCGGGCTTGCGGGCCGTACGACTGCCGGTTCGTCGCTTGTGGACATGTTCAAGGCAACCGTCGTGCCGTCCTTGCGCTTCACCAGCAGTGCCCGGGCCTCCAGCCCTAAGGCAGGCCTCCCAGACATCACCGTCTCTGGCGTGATAAGGAATCTGACGCCACCCATAGAAACCGTGTTACCGCTTGTCGCCTTTATGACACCGGAAACCCAGACGGCAATCGGGCTGAAGCCTTCCGGACCGGCCGGAATGGTGAACGGATCGACGGGCTTGATGTCGACGGGACCTGACCCGCCGATGTCAGATGGCCTGCCTGCCACGCTTACCGCAGCCGCGACGAACACGCCACGGGAGTCGGCTACCAGCGCTGCCCTTGCTACGAGGCCAGCCGCCGGCGTATCGCCGAAGAACTGCGTATCACTGTTTACGACAAACTTCTGGCCTCCGATGACCATCACTTCGCCATCTACTGATTCAATCACACCGCTGACTGCGGCTTCAACGGATGCCTGAGCGGGCTCACCTGTCGGCCGCAACTCGACAGCCGTGTCCCCAGTTAGTCTTCGCTGCGAGAGCACATAGAGGAACAGGGCGAGGTTGCCACCGACGTTCTCAGGGCGAAACGTGTACAGGCCGCTTGCAACGATATCGCCGGTCGAGACGATATCCAGCGAATCAGTCTTGCGGCCATCGAAAACAATTGTCGTGTTGGCGTACACGACTAGTTCAACACTGCGTGCATCAGCGTCGCCCTTTGATTGCACCACTATTACGCCGCCCTGCCTGTCCAGGCGACCGATGACGCCGCTGATACGCGCAAGGTTGGGCGATACGACATAGAGTTTGACCAGCACATTGCGGACGGTCTCGTAGGCGGCGTACTCGACGATATCTCCCACGACAATCTGAGCCAGTGACCGGACGCGCTGATCGTTCTTGAAGAGCGCTGCGCTTGCGGGCGGCGTGGGCATGTGCAGTTCGACTTTGCCGCGTTCAGCGTGGTCAACGACCAGAACACCGTTTTCTGCATCCACGCCTACGACTATCCCGCGCAGGCTATCGACTTCGGCCTCGCCGATGATCATCTTGCGGGCGAATACAAATACGTGACCTGCGCGGGTGACGGTCTGCATGGTGCCGTCTATGACGACGTCCCCGACATTTAGATCTGACGGGTCGATAGGGCCCTTTACGAGCGAATTCAGTTCTGTCTCGCGCGTAACAAACATCGATATCGTGTTCCCGTCACTAGACATTACCGTTACCTTGAGCGCCTCTATTAAATAAGACCCCACTTCGTCAGCGGCGGCGGACTCTGTCTGCTGGAGCCGCGTGCCCTCGATGCCGGTGACCAATCCGGAGAACTTGAGTTCACGTGCGGAGTGGACCAGAAGCCGAGTGATCGTCCGGGTGGTCCTGACATACCGCGTTGCGTCGAGCACCAGGTCGCCAACTGCGAGGTCGCGGAAGGTGGCCCGCTCACCGTCTTTCAATATGAAGGCGACTTCCGAGACTATTGCACTGAATTGCTCTCCCTCGACGGGCGCGATGACCACTGACCGCTCGTCCGGGTTGATCGTCCGTATGAGGCCAGAAATGTGAGTTTCGGCGTCGCTCACCTGCGTCCAGGCGCGCACGGCAACAGCGTCGAGCAGCCCCCGAGACGCCACGGCGCTGGCGCCGCTGGCTTCACCTGACTCCGCTTCGTCGAAGAGGACCTCGGCAATCTGACCTAGTGAAAGATCACCAATCCTGGCCGGCTCGCCGTCAAGAATGACTTCGGACCGGACTGTGATGCGGACGAGGGCTTTACGCCCCGACCGGAAGTCGTCTACCGCAATGACGCCCGTTGACAGAGGGAGTTCAGGTGTCTCTTCTACAAGCGTAATTATTCCCGTGAATAGTCCCTTGGCCCGGGCCTTGATCTCATCGAGCACAGCCTGCGGTAGCTCGGGCTGAACGAAAACTACGTACCTTGCCAACTGGTCCTGGGTGCCTGGCTCGTACGAGACGACCGCACGGGCGCCGGTCGGGATATCCGCGATCACGTCGTTTAGCAGGACAGAGTCCAGCTGACCATCGCTGAATTCCGCGATGACTAGATGTTCCCCTTGTTCGTTTATTGCCGTGCCCCCGGCGCGGGTATTTTCGTCATATGACAGCACCACAGGGCCTTCTGCCGTGCTTATGACGAAAGTCTCCGCTCCGAACGACGCCCACTCGCCCTTCACATCGGCAAGAGGTGTGGCTTCGCCGCGAGATTGTGCGTCACCCCTGTACTGCTCGACAAGACTATTGAACCTCTGCTGCAGTTCTTCCAGCCGGATACTCGCCTGCTCTGCGGCTTCCTGTGCCAATTCCAGCTGTTCACGGGCTCGCTCAAGCGCACGCTTCGCCTCGTCGATAGCGCTAAGGTGCTTGTTGCGGGCAGCTTCGAGTGCTTCTCGGAGCCGTCTTGCCTGATCGACGTCGGTCGCGCTGTCAGCCGCCTCCCGTATCTTCTCGACCGTCGCCGCTGCGCTCTCAAACGACCTCACCAGGAACTTGCGCGTGGCCGAGTCGATCGTTGCCACTGCAGTTACCGCCTCGCCAATCCCCGGTAACGCAATGCCAGCGCCTACGTCCACAGTGACTGTGTCGCCAGAGCGGTCCTGAATGCCTACGCTTCCCACACCCACACTCACGACGACGCCGACAATATGCTTGGTCACAGGGCGGTCCTGAGCTGGTCTGATCAGCAGAGCGATGCCCAGATACGAGCCGTCGTGCAGCAGCAACGCCGTAGCGACTACCCTGTCGCCTGTGGCGATCTGGTCGAAGGTCACAGGCTCGTCGCCGACCTTGACGGTGGTTTCCGGCCGTATTACCAGCTTCCTCGCTCCGCTACCGGTCAGTACTGTAAGCGAGTCCGGCGGAGCGACCTCGAGTACCGTAGCGAACAGCGCCTCGGGCGTTGCGACGGCCTGCGCAGAGGCAGGGCGTCCAGGCGCGGCCAGCGTCACCGCCACAACTGCTGCGGTGACAACCAGCGCCGGTGCCAGCCTGAGTAGGCTACGCACCGCGATACTTGCTTTGTTAGCCGGTCGAAACATTGCTTCCTTTGCGTCCCGCGTCAATCGGGCCGACTAGCTTCAACCTTGCCCGAAACGGTGTTACCCGTGAGTTACTGCCCGTCTCATCAAACTGGCGCATTCGGCTCGTCATGGCTGAACGCCCTCTGGCAATGACACCACAGCGAAGACTTTGTTCAGCTCATTTCCTTCGAGATCCGATGCCACTACTTCGATAATGTTTGGGCCAGGGTCAAGGGCCAGCACAACTTCAAAATCGCCGTTCGCATCGATCGGGATAACAACGCCGTTGATGCTGATGATTGCGTCAGGAGTTGTCTTTCCGCGGGCGATCACCGAGTTTCCACGCACGACGCTCTCTTCCGAGATGCCCTCGAGTTCGAGAAACAGGCCGAATCTCGTCACCACGGTGGTGGCAGTAGGCGTGGCGGCTTCAGGGAGTGGAGTGACTGTGGGAGCCGGCGATGGAGCTGAAGCGAGGGTGCCGGTCGGTACGGCGACCGACGAACTTGTCGGCACTGGCGTGGCGGCCGGTTCAGACGTAGCGATTGGCGCAATTGTCGCGGTCGCTTCGGGTGTCGGGACGAGTGTGGGCGCGGCCTCAAACCGTGGCACGCTCTGCACACAAGCGCCAGTGAGCACCGCCGCGCACGACGCCGCGATGGCGAGTGGCACCGCCAACCCGAAATTCATTTGGCGAAAGCTCCGACTGCCTGGAGTGTACTGCTCGCAAAGCCGGTGGCGGTACCCTATCGGGCCCTCCCAGCTTCGCGACATCCCTAGGTTACGACTCTAGCGAGGCAGCGTTTGTTCCACGTGTGCGTTTCCTGCCAGATTCTGGGGGACTCGGAGGCAGACTAACCTATGCTCTGGGAGCCGGCGGTTGTCCGGATAGCGGAAGCATTATCGTCATGCTTGTGTGGTGGCCCTGACCGCTGGCGTCGGCACGCGAATTGCCATATATGGTTTCGACGGCGATATCTCCCGAGGCGCGCTGGGCCAGCGTCCTAGCTATGAACAGGCCCAGTCCTGAACTCGATTTCTCGCGCCTGGCTGCAACGTCCGGCGTCCAGCCCCTGTCAAACACATGTGGAACGTGCGTTTCCTGGATGCCGGGGCCGTCGTCCCATATGCGTACGAGGTAGTGTGTCGAGTTCCGCGTCAGCCGGACTTCTACGTGCTTGGTACAGAACTTGACGGAGTTGTCGACCAGGTTGGTCACGATGTGGTCGAGCGCAGCCGGGTCGCCATACACCAGGCCGAATTCCTGCGGCTCTGCCCACCAGGTGATCTCGGCCCCTCGGTCGGTAGCTATGCCGTTGTAGCGGTCGACGACGTTGCGGATTATGGCTGCAGGATCGAGGGGTTCAGTGCGCGGGACGGCCGTACCGTCCTCAAGCTCGACAAGGACTCTCACATTGCCCAACATGAGCCTGAAGCTGGGCGCCTGCTGCTCTATTTCGTCCAGCAGTTCGAAAAACATCTGAGGCGTCTCCTTGCCAGACTCGGCGGCGCGAGCGCGGACATCGCGTGCCTTGCCGAGGATGCGGCGGAGAGGCCGGCCCATGTCGTGCGAGAAGGTATCGAAGTAGTCCTGGGTAACTTTGCTCCATGTCCGGTCAACTGCCTGTCTTTTCTGCGCCTTCCGGTGAAGTAAGTAATAAGACAGCGCCGCGGCTGCCAGGCCAGACCCCGCGAGCATTACTCCCACGTAGGCAACGGGCTCGACGGTCCAGCGTCTGTCGGCTAGCGCAGGACCGATGAACGGCTACACAATCACCAGGCCGAGTCCCAGGGCTACGGTGGCTGCCGCACCATAGCGGGCAACTGCGCGCCAGAATCCTGGACGACCTGGTGGTCGGGAGCGCTGAGGTAGTTGAGACATGCGGGTCAGTTGTGTTTCATGACCGCGGCGGGACCAAGCGGTACCCCCTGTTACGGACGTTAATTATCAGCTCGTCAGGCCCGAACCTGCGGCCCACGGCATCGCCGAGGGCATCCTTTATTTCCCGTATCCGGACGCGCAATGAAGCGCGAGAGTCTTCACCCTCTGAAAACCGTTCGAGGCGCGTAAACGGGACCAGTTCGCCCTCGCTACGGTAGAGCGCGGCGGCCAGCTCCTGAAGAATCTCGAACTTCATGCCCTGGACCTCCCGTACCACCTTGCGCTCACTGTCAGCCAGAGCGTAAACCGCAGAGTTCCGGGGATCGATCTCAAACAGCGAACCAATGGCGATTCTCTCGGGACGCGAACCGATGAGCCGCCGGAGCCGCAAGAGGACCTCGTCCGGGCTCGCCAGCTTATCGATGAAGTCCACTGAGGCGTTTGCACTCAGGCTCGCGGCCACCGCCGTATCCCGGTACGGCCCCTGCGCGTACTGGGTAAACATTAGGACCGGCAGGCTCCGGTCAATGTCGGTGATCCGCTTCAAGATCGACAGCCCCTTGAAGCGGTCGTCGGGGTGATCACCGAACCGGACATCAAGCAAGACGGCTGATGGCCGGGATTTTTCGACCTGCCAAACTGCTTCGGCCTCGAACGCATCACCGGTGACTCGCGGGCCGCTCGGCGCCACAACAACGGCTTCAAACCCCTCGCTTACGAGCCGACGGACGACAGACGCCATGATGGTTGAGTTGGCCTCATCGTCGACTATCAGGATTTTCTGGCTCCGAGGGGCCGCCGGTTTTTGAATCATGACAGAGTCGCACTCCCGTACCACCTGGCGGGGTACATTGATGCCAAACCGCCCTGGTCGTCACATCCCGACTCTACCACCGCGTGCCAAATGCATCTCGCAGTTACCGGTGCGGGATACGTTCGAAGTCCCATGCGAAAACCTCTCGACTCGGCGGTTGGTGCGGTCTATAGTCCGGACACTACTTGCACGCCTGGCGCGGAATAGCGAACCGGGCTACCGCAGGTTGCGCTAGTTGGCCAAACACACTCCCGATCGTGCTCATCCGCACCGTGCCCCGGCCGGCGGAGCAATAGACATTGTTCGTACACCTGCACAACCACTCGGAATATAGCCTGCTGGACGGTCTGAGCAGGCTCGACGCGATGGCTAAACGCGCCGCTGAACTCAAAAGGCCAGCGGTTGCGCTTACCGACCACGGGAATGTCCACGGGGCCGTTGAGTTTTACAAAGCGTGCAAGGCCGCGGGCGTGAAGCCAATCATCGGAGTCGAGGGCTATGTCGCCCCCGGCAGCCGGACAAGCCGCGAACCGGGCGAGCGACAGCCTTACCACATAACCATGCTGGCACAGACGCAGACCGGCTACCGGAACCTCCTCAAACTCGTGACAACCAGCCACCTTGAAGGGTTTTACTACCGGCCACGAGTAGACAGAGAGACACTCGCCAAACACAGCGAGGGCTTGATAGTGCTGTCGGGCTGCCCATCGGCCGAGCTGCCGCGGCGGCTATCAGGAGGACAGGTCGACGAGGCCAACGAAGTTGCCGGGTGGTACAAGGAGGTCTTCGGGGGCAGGTACTACCTGGAGCTGATGCGGCATGACGGTGTCCCGGGCCTGACCGAAACCAACCGGGGCATAGTCGAGCTTTCGAAGCGCACCGGCGTCCCTCTCGTGGTTACAAACGACTCACACTACGTCTTGAGGGAAGACTCGCCTCTTCAGGACATCCTGACGTGCATCCAGACCAACACGAACGTCAATGACGGCAAGCGCCTGAAGATGGACGCCGACTCGTTTTACCTGAAGTCGGCGGCAGAAATGGCCACGCTCTGGCCCGATCAGCCTGACGCTCTGAAGAATACGTTGGCGATCGCCGAGCAGTGCGATGCCGGCCCCGAGTTTGGCAAGGCCTACGTCCCGAGGTTCCGCACGCCAAAGGGCGAAACGAGCATGGAATACGTACGGGCGCTTTGCGCCGAGGGCGTGCAGCGCAAGTTCGGTGCGAACCCGCTGCAGGCCGTACACGACCGGCTTCAGTACGAACTAGAAGTCATAGAGAAGACGAATTTCGCCGACTACTTTCTGGTCGTCTGGGACATCTTCAAATTTGTGAACTCGCGCGGAATCCTGTCCGCCGTACGAGGCAGCGCTGCTGCGAGCCTCGTCCTCTACTGCCTCGATGTGACGGAGATAGACCCGCTTGCCACCCGCCTGGTATTCGAACGTTTCCTGAACCTGGAACGCAAGGAGATGCCAGATATCGACATGGACTTCCAGGACGACAGGCGTGAGGAGGTCATCAGGTACTGCGTGGACAGATACGGTCGTGAGCATGTTGCCCAGATCATCACGTTTGGCACACTCGGCGCAAGGGCAGCCGTCAGGGATGTCTCGCGGGCGTTGGGCTTCGATGTATCCGTCGGCGACAAACTGGCAAAGGCCGTCCCATTTCGCCTGAATATGACCCTGGAACAGGCACTGACGGAGAGCCCTGACCTATCGGCGATCGTCGAGAACGACGATAAGTCGCGGCAGGTCATGGAAATAGCCAGAAAACTCGAAGGCGCTGTACGCCACGCGAGTACGCATGCGGCAGGTGTAGTCATATCGGACAAGCCCCTCACGGACTACGTGGCGCTGCAACGGTCGACGAGTGGCGATGACACCGCTCCACCTACGACTCAATTCGCTATGGGACCTGTTGCGGACGTGGGCCTGCTGAAGATGGATTTCCTGGGGCTTACCAACCTCACGATCCTGGACCGCGCCATCAAGCTGATTGCCTCGCAGCGTGGCGAACGTGTGCGCCTGACCGAGATACCTACATCCGAAGCGGTACCGGCTGCAAGGGTCGCGTACGACTTGCTTTCATCGGCTGAAACGTTTGGAGTCTTCCAGCTTGAAGGCGCGGGTATGCGGAGGTACATCAAGGAGCTGAAGCCGAACTCTGTCAACGATGTAGCTGCGATGATCGCCCTGTACCGACCGGGACCGATGGAACACATCACAACGTTCATCGAGGCCAAGCACGGCAGGCAGGCGGTGATGTACCCGCACCCCGCGCTCAGGGACATCCTCGATGAAACCTACGGAGTGATCGTTTACCAGGACCAGGTCCTGCTCATAGCGCGCGAGTTTGGCGGCTACACGCTCGGAGAGGCCGACATACTGCGCAAGGCGATGGGCAAGAAGATACCCGAGGTCATGGCTGCCCAGCGTGAAAAGTTCGTCGCGGGCGCCATCGCAAAGGGTTACTCCGACGACCTGGCGACAACAATCTTCAACCTGATCGAGCCGTTTGCCGGGTATGCATTCAATAAGGCGCACAGCATGAGCTATGCGATGATCGCCTACTGGACGGCGTACTTCAAGGCGAACTACGCCGTAGAGTACTTCACCTCAGTGATGAATGCGTTTATCAGCAACCCGGAGAAGGCCGGCGAGGCCGTGCTGGAGGCTAAGAGGCAGCAGATCGAGGTCCTTCCACCGGACGTGAACCGCAGCGCTATCGAATTCAGCGTCGAGGCGATCAATGGCGGGGCACACGGCATCAGGTATGGCCTCGCCGCGGTAAAAAACGTCGGCGCCACGGCGGTTACGCCGCTCATCGCTGCCAGAGACGCAGGCGGCTCGTTCAAGACGCTCGAGGAGTTCTGCAGCCGGGTCGACTTCAAGGGGATGAACAAACGCACGCTTGAAAGCCTGATAAAGGTCGGGACGCTGGATATCTTCGGCTCCCGCGCCGCCTTGCTCGAGGCCGCCGAACGGATCACCGGTTCCGGCCAGCGCCAGGCGAAGCTGCGTGATTCGGGTCAGACGACGATGTTCGACCTCTTCGGGCAATCAGTGCAGACGCCATCGCCAGAAATCAGACTGATAGCCGCGGCAGAGACATCGGAGCGTGAACGGTCTCTCTGGGAAAAGGAATTGCTCGGCGTGGAGCTGACTCAGAGCGCGTTCACACGGGAGATGTATGCGCAGCAGGATGGCGTAATCGTATTCACAACCGGTATTACGCCGGAACTCGCGGGGCGAAAAGTCTCTGTTCTCGGGCAGGTCGCAGCAATTCGCCAGCTCTCTACAAAGAAGGGCGACCGCTTCATCTCGGTCAACCTGGCTCTGATAGACGGTCAGGTTGAACTTGTGGTGTGGCGCAACGTGTTGGAGCGGTCGGAGGCACTCTGGGTAGAAGGCAAGCAGATAGCGCTAACAGGAACAGTGAGGGAACGTGACGGGCGTGTCTCTGTAGCGGTGGACGAAGCACGAGAATATGTCATGCCCGGGGCAAGGCAACCCGACGGGAGCCTAATCGGAGCCATTAGCGAAGTGCCGGTGCTGTCGTACGAGTTGGCGCCGGATTCGTTCAAGCCAGTCGAATCGGCACTCGACGCCGGATCGGGGAACGATGACGATTCGGAGTCCGTTACCGAATGGCCGAATAGACAGGACGAGGGCTCTGGATTGACATTGAGCACGGCGCATGATGGGCTTGGGAGTGCGCCAACTCCGCAGGCCGGCCTGACGAAACTAGGGGCGAACGGGCACGTAAATAACACCCGACCGGGTAACGGGAGCGCGGCCGCGGCGCCACAGGGTGCGTCGCTCGTGGTCAAGCTCACCGAGACCGGCCAGGTGTCGGAAGACAAATTCAGACTCGAAGATGTCGTCCGACTACTTCTGGAGTTCCGCGGCGAATCACCGGTCTACGTGGAGGTCGCCACAAGGAACGGTATCGTTCGCCTCGAGATGCAACGCGTCAAAGTGGACCCGTGCGAACAGTTAACCGGCAGGCTGGTCGACTTGCTCGGCCCCGGCTCCGTCTCCATAACGTCGGGCGGCGTCTAGCGTCTCGCTTGCCGGTGGCCGGTCATCGTTTCTGAAACGTGAGAGCGGGGGCCGTTGGC
>SXGR01420543.1_pt1 | contig 16775 bp, 15 predicted proteins | sample 3174711 | NCBI WGS metagenome assembly SXGR01 (sample SAMN11356860, study PRJNA531348) | freshwater metagenome | isolation source: freshwater sample F1-60 | place: China: Fuxian Lake, Yuxi | collected 2017-12-25
CGTGGCCATGACCGTGGGTGTCGTCGGCAACGCCTGGGCGGCCGGCGGCGTCATGGTGTTCGGCGGCTCGGGCCGTACCGGCGCCGAGATCGCCAAACTGCTGTTGGCCAAGGGCGAGGAGGTGACGGTCTTCGTGCGGCCAACCTCGGACCGCAAACGCCTCGACGGCCTCAAGGTGACCTACACCGTCGGCGACGCCATGACCGCGGCCGGCGTGGACGCCGCCATCGCCAAGGCGAAGCCGCGCGTCGTGATCAACACCATCGGCGGGCGCGGCACGACGAAAAATTACTGGGACACCACCCAGAAAAACATGACCGCCGCCGCCAAAAAGCACGGCGCCAAGGAAATCATCTTCCACAGTTCCGTCGGCGTCGGCGACAGCGCCATTGCCTATTCCGAGGCCGCGCGCGCGCCGAGAGCTTGCCCTTGGCATGCTGCGCCTCGACGCGTTTTTCTCCGCCGCCGGCCCGGGCGCGGGCCCGCTTGTCGTTGAGCTGCTTGAGGATGTCCTGCATGGAGAGGCGCCCCTGGTCGTCAGCTATCGCCGTTATTTCCTTCCGTCATGCCCGCGCAGGCGGGCATCCAGGGCGAGTGCGTGCTGCTGGGCTCTGGACCCCCGCTTTCGCGGGGGTGACAACCGTAATGTTGCTTACCATCGCGCCTGATCCGGCGCCAGAGCGGGCCACTACCGTCACCCCGGACAAGCGAGCGTTAGCGAGCGCCGATCCGGGGTCCAGCACAAAGGGCACCGCTCCGCGGTGGCCTCATGGACGGAGGACTGGACCCCCGCCTTCGCGGGGGTGACGATTGTTCTTTGGGGCTGGTAACGCTCGCGTCAATCCGCCAGCAGATCCAGGAACTGCTTGGCCAGCTCCAGGTCCGCCCGCACCACCGCGCGGCGGTCGCTGGCTTCCTTGTCCTCGCCCCATTTCTCGATCTGCCAGGTGGCGTCGAGCTCGGCGGCCTCGAAGGCGGCGGCGGGGTCGATGCGGCCGTCGGAGAGGGCCAGGCCGATGACCAGCGACCCCGAGGCGGCGACGGCGACCGAGATGGCGGCGAGCCGCCAGGGGTCCATGCCGGAGAGCGCGCCGCGCAGCGCGGCGAGGCTGCGCTCGGGCTGGGCGACAGCGACGATGCCGGTGGTGACGTTGAGCATGGCGTCGTGGCGGATGGCCACCCAGTCGAGCAGCGGCTGCCAGGTCTGATGCTGGCGCGTGGCCAGGGCCGAGGGATCCTCGGCGCGGTGGCAGAGCAGCTCGGTTTCGGCGTAGCTCAGGAGCTGCGCCTCGATCGCCTCGCGCTGCTGATTCAGGCGGTCGAGCACCGTGCCGGCGATGCGGGTCAGCGGCATCTTCTCCGGCGAGGGCGGCCTGGGGGCCGTCGCCTGCCACTCGGCGGCGATGGCCTGGGCCAGGGTGGCGGAGGGCAGGACGAAAGCAATGCCCTGCGGCGTCTTCAGCGGCTTGCCGTCGAGATGGACGGAATGCCCGCCCTCTTCCGCCACGACGCTGACGCTCCTGAAGCCGGGCCCCTTGGCTTTGGCGGCTGCCGTCACCGCGAGCTCTGCCCCTATCTTGATATCGGACTGGGGAATCATCGGCGGAACAGGTCGCGCAGGCCGCGGCCGATCTCGTTCAGCGGATTGGCCGGAGGCTGCTGCTGTTGTTGGGGCGCCTGCTGCTGTTGCTGTTGTTGGCCGGACTGGGGAGGCTGAGCCGTCGGGCGGGCTTGCGCCGGTGCAGCGCGTCCGGTGGCGCGGGCCAGCGCCTGGGCGCAGATATCCTCGGCCTGCCGACGCTGGCCTGATAGCAGGTCGCCGATATTGCCCGGCGTGCCGAGCACGGTGCCGAGGATGCCGCCGACCGCCCCCACCGTGCCGGCCCCGACATCGGGGAAGAAGGACAGATCCTTGAGCGTGCCGCCGACACGGATCGGCGGCATCAGGCTCAGCAGGCTGACCACCTTGGTGTGGGTGTTGAGCCGGATCTCGGGCTGCTCGGAACGCAGATCGATGCGGCCCTCGCCGTCGAGGGTCAGGCGCTGGGTGTCGGCCACCAGGCCGCGGATGGTCGCCACACCGCCCTGCATGTCCATCCTGGCGACCACGCAGTTGAGCGGCGTGCGCTCGAGCCTGGGCAGCGAGCGGCCGATCACCTCGAAGAGCTGTCCCAGGCCAAGCATGTCGGTGTAACGGCTGGCAAAGGAGCCCGCTCCCGTGTGGAGAAAAAGAGTGCCGTCGAGCGACGCCGCAATGGCCCGGATGGATCGCCCGCTACCCCGAAGGTCGAGGTCGATATCCGTTTTTCCGCCGGTCACCAGATCGTCGCCCGGAATCTCCTTGTCGAGCGCGCCGAGATCGAGGCCGCGGCTCTGGAACTTGAGCGCGGCGGCCCCGGTGCGGGCGTTGAGCGTGGCCTCGCCGCCGAGCTTGCCCTGGGCGAGCTCCGTGGCGACGGGGCGCAGCGCCAGGTCGCCGTTGCGCAGGGTGAGCTGCAGCGCGGTCTGGCGCAGCAGCGGGCCGGCGGGCAGGCGGATCGTCTCGGCGCGGTAACGCAGCTCGGCGTCGGCGGAGTTGAGCAGCTCGAAGGGCAGCGGATCTGATGGAAAGACCCGCCCGTCGTCGCGCGGCGCGCTGGCAGCCGGACGGCCCGACGCGGCGGGCGGACTGGCGGCGGGCGAGGCCGTGGCGGGAGAAGCAGGGGTTTTTGCCGGACTGGGCGGCAGCAGCTTGCCGAGATCGACCATCGTCGAGGCGAGGTTCGCCTGCACCACGGGCCGCTCTCCCGCCAGCGACACGGTCCCCTCGCCGCCGATATCGCTGCCGGCGGCGGCGAGACGCAGATTGGCCAGCGCGTAGCGGTCGGTGCCGGCGTCGGCGAAGCGGCCGGAGAGGCTCGCCGGGCCGTCCCAGGGCGCGTCGACCTTCAGGACCTTGGCCACCGCCTGCAGGTCCCTCGCCTCGCCTGACAGCGTAAGCGCGAAGCCCTTGCGCTCCAGGGGGTCGCGGATGGCGCCCTGCAGGGTGACGCGCAGCAGGTCGTCGCGCCCCAGCTCGGCGCTGAGCGAGGGCAGGCTGAGGCGGGTGCCCTCGTTGGCGATCTTGGCCACCACGCGGAAGGGCCCGAGTGCGGGAATGGCCGGGAGTGGCTGCGGCAGGGCGGGAATCTGCAGGTTGGAGAGGTTGCCGATCTCGCGGCCTTCGAGGGTGGCATCGAGCTGAAGGCCCTGCAGCTGTACGGGGTTGCGCGCCGCGCCGGAGATTTTCGCCAGCACCAGCTCCGGCTTGCCGGCCTCGACGGCGAGCTCGGGCAGCGACGGCCTGCCGTTGGCTTCGGTCAGACGCAGCGCGGCCTTCACCGGCCCGAGGGAAGGCAGACGGATATCGGCCAGCGCCGCGACCCTGGCGATCTCCGCGGCTTCGGCGTTGATCCTGAGATCGTAGCCCTTGCCGGCGAGCGGCTCGGTCGCCTGGCCCTCGATGCGCAGGGTCACCACGTCGGGCACCCGCGCCGTCACCTTGATGGGAAACGCCGTGCCCGGGCTGCTGAGTGCTGCGACCGAGCCGATTTCGCCGGTGACCTGCAGCCGGATGTCCTCGGCCACACCGTCGATATCGATGGTCAGCGGCGAATACTCGCTGTCGGCCTTGAGCAGGGCGCGGGCCAGGGTCACCGTCGTGCTGTCGCGCGTCCTGCCGTCGCGATAGACCAGCTTCGCATTGCGGATCTCGACGGCGTTGACCTGCGGCAGGTTGGCGGGGCCGGAGCCCGACGACGGCTCGGGGGCCGACGGTGTCGAAGGCGTAGAGAGTGGGCTGTCGAACTCCCAGTTGCCGCGACCGCGCGCATCGGTCTCCAGCAGGATGTCGGGATCGAGGAGCACCAGTCGGCGCACCCTTATAGTGCCGGAGAGCAGCGGGATGAGATCGACCTGCGCCTCGAAGCGCCGTGCCGTGACCATCTGCGGCCGCGTGCCCCAGGGCGCGTTGGCGAAGCTGACATCGGAGACGGCGAGGGCCGGCGACAGGCCGACCACCACCTTGAACTCGCCGCCGATCTTCAGATCGCGGCCGGTCGCCTCTTTCGCCTTCTCCTCGATCAGCCCCTTGTAGCGGCTGAAATCCATGTTGGTGACCACGGCCACCGCCGTCACAGCGAGGGCGGCGACCAGCACGACCGCGACTGCGGCGATGGTTCTCAGGCGCATGATTTTTTCAGCCGCATGATTGGCCCCCACCGCAGCGGAACACGGCTGATGGCACCTGGCCGAATTCGCCGACCAGCGTATGGGCCCCCGCCCCGCGCAGCTCCTCGGCCGGATGATAGCCCCATTCGACGCCCACGGCGTGCACGCCGGCGTTGCGGGCCATCAGCATGTCGAAGGTCGTGTCGCCGATCATCACCGTGTCGGCCACTGTGGCTCCCGTTTCGGCCATGGCGCGTTCGAGCATGGCCGGGTGCGGCTTGCCCGGCCCCATGTCGCCGCATTGCAGGGTGACGAAACGCCTCTCCAGCCCGTGCCGTTCCAGCACTGCCAGCAGGCCGCGCTTCGCCTTGCCGGTGGCGATGCCCAGCAGCCAGCCGGATTGCTCGATCGCATTCAGCGCATCCACCACGCCGTCGAACAGCGGCTCATGGTGGTCGGCGCGCTGGCGCTGGGCGAAGAAGGCCTGCTTGTAGGCCTCGCTCAGCCGCTCCCAGAGTGCGGGCGCGCCGTCGGGCGCCAGAAGCGTGGCGCATTCGAGCAGCGGCAGGCCGATGACCCGGCGCACGGCATCCGCCGGCGGCAGCGCCAGGCCTTCGCTGGCGAAGGCATGGTTCATCGCCTCGATGATGGCGTGCTGGCTGTCGACCAGCGTGCCATCGCAGTCGAAGACCGCGAGGCGGATTCGATCGGCGCTCATAAGAGGCTGATTCTGGCGGGTTTTGCCGGGTTTTCAACGGCAATCGGCGACTGATCCAGATCAAAGCCGGAAGCGCGATCAGGGGCTTAAATCAATCCTCTTCCCGGAGGTATGTCATGAGCTTGCATCGCAAGGCCCGCCGCTCCCTGCTCGCCGCCTCTCTCTGCCTGGCCGCGGCCGTGCCGGCCGTGGCCCAGGACGCGCACCACCCGCCCGCCGTCGCGGTCCCGTCCCCCTCCCCCGCCGCGCCGGCTGCGCCGGGGATGGGCCGCGGCATGATGAACCAAGGCATGATGGGTCACGGGGCGGCGTCCCCGGGCCCGGGTGGCATGTCGATGATGTCGATGATGGGCCTGAGCGAAGCCGGCCGTCTCGACCGGGTCAACGGCCACCTGGCCTTTCTCCAGGCCGAGTTGAAGATCTCCGACGCCCAGCTGCCGCTGTGGAACGCCTTCGCCGAGGCGATCCGCAGCAGCGCCCAGAATCATAACCGCTCCCTCGACGCCCCCATGGCCGCGGCATCCGGCGCCGGCCCGCTGGCGCGCCTCGAGCAGCAGGAACGCGTGCTGACGCAGCGCCTCGACGGCGTGCGGGCGATCCGCGGCAGCTTCGCCCCGCTCTACGCCGCCCTCAGCCCCGAGCAGCAGAAGACCTTCAGCGACCTGCTGCCGCTGCGCATGATGATGTGACGGGCTGGCGAGGGCCGGCCGGCTCTGGCATCGTGGCGGCAACAAACCGCTGCGAGGACGCAAGATGGCCGCCCCTGCCCGCCCGCCTTTCCGCGCCGACCATGTCGGCAGCCTGCTGCGCCCTCAAGAGCTCAAGGAGGCGCGCGACCGGGCCCAGAAGGGCGAGATCGATGCGGCCGCGCTCAGGGTCATCGAGGGTCGCTGCATCCGCGAGGTGGTGAAGCTGCAGGAGGACGCCGGCCTGCAGGGCGTGACCGACGGCGAGTTCCGCCGGGCCATGTGGCACACCGACTTCCTTACCGGCTTCGACGGAATAAAAGCCACGCAGTCGGACTACGCCATCATCTTCAAGGGTGAAGGCGGAGAGACCGGCAAGACCTCGTCGATGCTGGTGGTCGACAGGAAGGTGCGGCGGACGAAGCCGATCATGGTCGACCACTTCGCCTATCTGAAGTCGGTCACCAAGCGGACGCCGAAATTCTGCATCCCGGCGGCGACCTACCTGCACATGCGCGGCGGGCGCAGGATCGTCAGCCGGGAGGCCTATCCCGATATCGAGGAGTTCTGGGTCGACATCGCCAGGGGATACCAGGAGGAGATCGCCGACCTCGCCGCCGCCGGCTGCACCTATCTGCAGATCGACGACGTCTCGTTCTCCTATCTCTGCGACAGGGAGATCCGCGCCCAGGTGAAGAACGACGGCGAGGACCCCGACGCCCTGCCCCGGCGCTACGCCGAGATCATCAACACCCTGATCGCCAGACGGCCGAAAAGCATGGCGGTGACCGTGCATACCTGCCGCGGCAATTTCCAGAGCATGTGGATGGCCGAGGGCGGCTACGATCCGGTGGCCGAGGCGGTGTTCAACACGCTCGACGTGGACGGGTTCTTTCTGGAATACGACACGGCGCGCTCGGGCGGTTTCGAGCCGCTGCGCTACCTGCCCAAGAACAAGCGGGTCGTGCTCGGCCTGGTCAGCACCAAGAAGCCGGAGCTCGAATCCAAGGACGCGCTGAAGCGGCGGATCGACGAGGCGGCGAAATACGTGCCGCTGGAGAATCTCTGCCTGTCGCCGCAATGCGGCTTCGCCAGCACCCATCACGGCAACAAGGTCACCGAGGATATCGAGCGTCGCAAGCTGGCGCGTATCGTCGAGGTGGCCGACGAGGTCTGGGGCAACGCCTAGATTCTTGACAAAATAGCTATTTTAGCTAATATAGGTAATATAACTAATATAGCTATATCCGCATGACCAGGGTCAAGGTCTCGGCCACCGCCTTCCAGAACCAGGTGGGTCGATACATCGATGCAGCCCAGACTCAGCCGGTGACCGTAACCAGTCACGGGCGGGACAAGGTCGTCCTCGTCTCGCCAGAGCTGTTCAGGAGTTTGACCGAGGCAAGGGCGGAGAACCCTGCCCCCACTTACAAGCTGCGGCAGGATTTTACCGCGCCAGGCGGGCCGCATCGGCTTGCCGACCCGGCGGCAATTGCCCTATCCATCGTCAACACCTCAACGCCGGTTACCATCAACCGTCGAGAGTTACGCGACGCGATACGCAATCCACGAACAAAATATAAAGCGCAGGCTCACCTGCTTCTGAATGAGGTGAGCACGAGCGTCTTGGCAGGTCTGGTGGCAGAGAAATTCGCTTCGTGGCTCGACCTGGCGAATCTGACAAAGAGAACGGGAACCGCCGACAGTGAAAAGAAGGCCTTCATCCGGCGAATGGCCGGCCTCCCATTGGAATAGCCTGTTCCAGCAGGCTACGGCTCTCCTCGAAATCCTCGAACCGACGCCATACTGGACATTCGGCGGCGGGAGGCTCTTGCCCTTCGCTTCAGGTACCGCGTCAGCTACGACGTCGACATTTTTCTTCGCGATGCGCAGGTGCTGGGCCACCTGAGCCCGCGGCTAAGCGATGCGGCTGCATCGCTGTCCGATCAATACACGGAGAGCGCAAACGGCGTAAAAATAGTAACCGACCGCGGCGGTATCGACTTTCTCGTGGCGTCCGCAGTCATCGCTTCCACCCCGGAAGCGATACACGTCGAAGGCGTGAATACGCTCGTCGAAACGCCTGCCGAAATCCTCGCCAAGAAGATCAAGTATCGAGGTTACGCGTTCACGCACAGAGACGTTTTCGACCTGGCACTCTTGATGAAGGAAGACCCGGGCCAGGTCGAAGTCGCCATCCAGGCCTGCGGAGCGGATGCACTGGCTGCTACTGCGCGAGCCATAGCCATTCATTTCCCGACCCTCCGGGCCGACCTTCCAGACTATGTAAATCCAACGGCACGATATCGCTCTCTCATAGAGACCGCGCCGGAGATCGTCCAGAATTTCCCCGGCGTAAAATCGAGCTTGTCGGCATCTCCCGCCCGGCGGTGCTCCCGCCGCAGGCGCTAGCCAGGAAACACCTCGCCTGTCGAGCGCCGCAAGCTGGCGCGTATCGTCGAGGTGGCCAACGAGATCTGGGGCTCGGCCTGATCGCCGACGCAACCGGTTCCCGGATCACCTCCCTTCAGGCCGGCGCCACGTAGGTGGCGCGGAACGCGTAGCCGCCGAACATCGGCTCGACCGCGAGGATGCCGCCGCGCTCCGCCGCCAGGCGGTGGAGATAGCGCGGCATGGCCACCCGCGGCCGGACATGAAAGAGGCTGAGCCAGCGTCGCAGCAGCCGGCGGAACCAGCCGGGCAGCCTCGCCTGGTCGCCGAAATCGACCACCGCCAGGACGCCGCCGGGAGCGAGCTGGTCCACGGCGCGCTGCAGCACCAGCGGCCAGGAGCGGATCATCGACAGGGCGTAGGAGATGACGATGGCATCGAACGGGCGCTCGAGGCCGAACAGGGCGTTTGCGTCGAGGTCCTCGGCCAGGCCCTGTTTCAGCTCGATCCGGTCGCTCAGCCCGGCCCGGCGGATGTTGTAGCGGGCGGTGGCCAGCATCACCGCCGAGGCGTCGATGCCGTAGAGGCGGATTTCGGGATGGCGGCGGGCGAGCGCGATGAGATTGCGGCCCGTGCCGCAGCCGATCTCGACCACCCGTTCGCCGGGCCGCAGGAAGAGGTCGTCGAGCAGTTCGTCGCGGCCGAGCAGGTAGTATTTGCGCGTCAGGTCGTAGATGTGCCGCTGGTAGCGGTACATGCGGTCCATACGCGTCTCGGCGCCGGCGCTCATGGCGTCAGCTCCCGCGCCGGTAGAGATGAAAGCCGCCGTAGATCGCCGAGCGGTCCCGCTCCAGCAGGGCGGCGCTGCGCGCCTCCTCGTAGCGCCACGGCGCCAGCAGATCGGGGGCCAGCGCCGGCGGCAGCGGCGAGGCCGTCCCCGCCGTGCGGAAGATCACCCGCGCCCCGGGCCGGGCCGTGCGGCCGATCTCGCGCCACAGCGCGTTCAGCGGTTCGGCCGCCATCCAGTCCTGGGCGTCGAGAAGGACATAGGCGTCATGGCTCGCCGCCTTCTGGGCGGCGAGGAAATCGGTCATCGAGACCAGCCGCACCTCGACCCGGTCGACGGCCTGGCGCAGCCGGGCGAAATTGTCGGCATCGAGATAGGCCGGCACCGCCTGGCGGCGGTCGAGATCGTAGGAGCGGCCGAAGGCCTGCCAGGCGAAATAATTGTTCTCGATGGGGAAGTCGCAGGCCAGGCGGCGCAGCCGCTCGCGGAACAGCCCGACGATGTCGCCGTCGGCCTCGCGCTTCAGCGCCTCGTACTGGGCGGGTGGAATGCCCAGGCTGTAGAAGGAGAGCGGCAGCCGGCAGAGCGCCCGGACCATCCTCCGCTCGAACACCGGCGCCACCGATTCATCGAAGATGCGCTGCTGCTCGACCAGGCTGGTGGCGGTGAGCAGGCGGGCCGGATCGCCGCCGAGGAAGCGGCCGGCGCGGTGCGCGGCGCCGATGAAGCGGCCGAGCAGCGCGTGGTTGTACAGCCCCTTGACGAAGTAGTTGATGCGTCTTCCGGTGAACGGCACACGGGTCTCCCAGAAGCGCCGCGTCTCCTCGTCGATATGGGGGCGGAGGTAGCGGACATAGGCGCGCAGGTTCGCGGCCTCGTCGGCCGCACCGAAGAAGCGGAAGAAGGCTTCGTGGTCGGGGAAATGACGCACCGCCGCGAGCTTGAGCCGGGCCAGCGCCACATGCGCCGGATTGAGATCGACGGCCGTGATCGAGCGTGGGCCCGCCAGGAGGTAGTTGAGGATGTTGCAGCCGCCCGAAGCGATGGTGACCACGCGGCTCCCGGCATCGAGCTCCAGCGCCTCGAGGTCGACGGCCGGATCCTCCCAGATCTGGTTGTAGACGAAGTTGTGGAACCAGGCCGCGAAGAGCCGGTCGAGCAGGCCGTCGGTACCGCTGGCGCGGCGCTGCAGGACGGCCCGGGAGATCAGTCGATTGCTCATGCGCGTACCCCGTTTTCCAGAATCAGTTCGGCCGTCGCCTCATCCGGCATCCGGCTCTTGAGCTTGCGTCCCCGCTTCTGCGTCCAGCGGATGATCTCCAGCCGCCCGTCGCGATGCTCGGCCAGCGCCGAGCAGTTCTCGACCCAGTCGCCGTCATTGGCGTAGAGCACGCCGTCGATGGTCTTGAGGGCAGGCGTATGGATGTGGCCGCAGATGACGCCGTCATAGCCGCGGCGCTTCGCCTCGGCGGCGAGTCCGCGCTCGAAGGCGTCGACATAGGCCTGCGCGGTCTTCGAGCGGCTCTTGATCGCCGCAGCCAGCGACCAGTGACCGAGGCCGAAACGCTGGCGCATCCGGTTGACCATTGTCGTCAGGCCGACCGCGAGGTCGTAGGCCCAGTCGCCGAACCAGGTCCAGAAGCGAGAGAAGGAGATCACGGTGTCGAGCGCGTCGCCGTGGACGACCCACAGGCGCTTGCCATCCGCCGTCTCGTGCACGGCCTCGTTCGCCGTGGCGATGCCGCCGAACTGCAGGCCGATATAGGGGCGCAGCGCCTCGTCATGGTTGCCGGCGATGTAGACGACCTTCGTTCCCGTGCGCGCCTTGCGCAGGAGCTTCTGGATGACGTCGCTATGCGCCTGCGGCCAGAAGACGCCGCGCGTGATCTGCCAGCCGTCGACGATGTCGCCGACCAGGTAGAACGTATCGGCTTCGTGGTGGCGAATGAAGTCGACCAGCAGGTCCGCCCGGCAGGCCCGCGTGCCGAGATGGACGTCCGAGATCCAGATCGCCGCGTAGCGGAAGCTGGCCGGCACACCGGAAGAGGACTGGGGGGACACCGCGACTCCAAGCGTTGTTGGCGAGTCGCGCTAGAACACCATAGCTGGGTAATGGTTTTGTTCCGTTCATGTGACGGAACGAAGAAATGCCGCCCGGGCGACGCGCCTAGAGGGCCAGCGCGTCGACGATCTGCTGCATGGCCCGGTCCGGCGAGTAGCGGGCGCGGTACCACTCATGCGCCTGGCGGGCGATGCGCTCGCGCTCCTCGTCATGCGCCAGGTAATGGTCGATCTTGGCGAAGAGATCCGGATAGCCGTCGAACAGGACGACGCCCGAGCCTTCGAGGAAACGCCGCGATTCCCCGGTGTCCTGCTCCAGCAGGAAGGCGCCGCAGCTCAGCACTTCGCGCACCCGGGCCTTGAGCTGGATGCGCTGCATATAGGTCTGCGTGTTGATGACGATCTTCGTCCGGTTGATCCCCTCGACGTACTGCTCGAGGGTGAGGAACTGGTCGCCGGCGAAATGCCCGCCCAGATGGCGGAAGCGCGGCCCGTAGCGCAGCGACAGGGCGGCGATGACGTTCTGGCGCGACGCCTCCGAGCTGCCGAAGAGAGCCACATCGATCGATTTCGGCAGGCCCTGCGGCCGGTAGATATCGGGGTCGCAGATCGTGGGCAGCCAGTGGACCGCCTCGAGATGCTCGTAGTGGTCGTAGGGCGGCTGGCGGTCGCGGATGCGGGAAAGCCGGTCGAAATTGTCCGAGATCGCATAGAAATCCGCGACCCGGATGTTCTCGCGCTCGACGCTGTGGAAGAGCTGGTCGCCTTCCGAGTGGTCCCAGAGCTGGATGAACAGCTTGCTGCCGCGGATCGACTTGATCTGGCGCAGCACGGCGGGGTGGATGGTCTCCGACGACCAGGTCAGCGAATAGACGATCAGGTCCGGCTCGGCGATCTCGACCGCGTGCGTCAGGAGCGGCTGCAGCGCCACGCTCGCGGCCTCGTAGACCTCGTTGCTGAGGTTGGCCAGGATGAACTCGCTGGGGTTTCCCGTCGGCTTCTTGCCTCGCGCCGCCAGCTCGTAGAGCATGAACTGGCGCAGCGGCGTCTGATAGACGAACTCGCCCCAGCCGGTGACCTGCCTCGCCCTGGTGAAGGGACGGAACAGGTCGTTGTAGCCCGGCTCGTCCCTGTAGTGGCGCCGCTGCTGGTGATGCAGGAAAAGCAGCTTCATCGACCGCGCGAGCGTCGTCCCCCGGACCGTGACAGAGCCCGAGCCGCCTCCGGGCGGCTCAGTCGAGCTTGATGCCGTAGCGCACGAAGCCGTTCTCGGCCGTGCCCAGCTTGCTGATACGCGGATGGTTGCCGAGCAGCTTCTCGGCAGAAGGCGCACTCTCGAAGGCCACGACCACCGGCGGGTTCGAGCGCGCGAAGCTCCAGTTGTTGTCGGCGCTCGGGTTCACCGTGCCGACGCTGCGCAGATACTGGATGATGGCCTCGCGGTTCTCGTCCGGCGATTCGACGATGACGTTCTTGCCGTCGACGCCGGGGAACTTGCCGCCGCCGCTGGCGCGGTAGTTGTTGGTCACCACCACGAAACGCTGCGCCGGGTCGATCGGCTTGCCCTGGTACTGCAGGTCGACGATGCGCCGGTTGGCCGCATCGGTGACCTTGCCGTCATTGTCGTAGCGGCGCGGCCTGGTCACGTCGATCCTGTAGGTGACGCCGTCGATGACGTCGTAGTTGAACGAGGGGAAGGCCGGGTTGATCAGCGCCTGGCCGTCGCCCCTGGCGGGATCGATCTGGTTGAACATGCCGGCCGACATCTCCAGCCACTCGCGGATACCCTCGCCCGTCATCACCACGGCCTGCACCGTGTTGGGAGAGAGGTAGAGGTCGGCGACGTTCTTGATGGCGATGTCGCCGGCCGAAAGGTCGGTGTAGTAGTCGGCGCCGCCGCGGCCGCCGGCCTTGAACGGCGCGCCGGCCGAGAGCACCGGCAGGCTTTCGTGCGGCGTGCCCTTGAGCAGGTTCTTGATGTACCAGGTCTGGGCGTCGGTCACGACCTGGATCGACGGATCGTCCTGGACCAGGGCGAAATAGCTGTAGATCGGCGCCGAGGTCTTGCCCACGGGAGCGCGCACGTATTCCAGCGTCCCCTGGTGCTCCGAACGGAGTGCGGCGGCGATCTCCGGATCGTTGGCCACCGCGGCGACCCGTTGACGGCCCTCCATCCTGAAGACCGAGCGCAGGCTGACATCCGAGCCGGTGACGCTCCATTTGCCGTTGGCGCGGTTGAGCGACAGGTCAACGACACCGAGATGGTTGCCCCAGAAGCCGGGCATGACCGTGGGCACGCCGTGCACCGTTCCCTTGGCGATGTCGACGCCGGGAATGCCCTTGTACGGCTCGCCCGGGAAGAGCAGATGCGCATGGCCGGCCAGGATCGCGTCGATGCCCGGGACCTGCGCCAGGTAGGTGACGGCGTTCTCGTCCATCCCCTGCCGGTCGCGCGGGTTGATGCCGGAATGCGGCACGGCGACGACGAGGTCCGCTCCCTTCGACCTCATCTCCGGCACGAAGCGCCTGGCCGTGTCGACGATGTCATGGGCGACGACCTTGCCCAGCAGGTTGGCCCGGTCCCACTGCATGATCTGCGGCGGCACGAAGCCGATGATGCCGATCCTGATCGGATGCTCGGCGCCCGAATCGTCCTTGAGCTTGCGCTCGAGGATGACATAGGGCGTGAAGTAGTTCTTCTGGCCGTCGGGATGGAAGACGTTGGAGTTGACGATGGGATAGCGCGCGCCGGCCATCGCCTTGGCCAGGAAATCGAGCCCATAGTTGAACTCGTGGTTGCCGATATTGCCGGCGTCATAGCCGAGCAGGTTGAAGGCCCGGTAGACCGGGTGGATATCGGTCGGCTTCAGCTCGCGCTGGCGGGCGACGAAATCGCCCAGCGGGTTGCCCTGGATGGAATCGCCGTTGTCGATCAGCAGGCTGTTGGGCATTTCGGCCCGGGCCTGGCGGATCAGGGTGGCGGTGCGCGACAGGCCGAACGTGTCGTCCTCGCGGTCCCGGTAATAGTCGTAGTTGAGGACATGGACATGGATGTCGGTGGTCGCCAGCAGGCGCAGCTTGACGTTCTGGGCCGAAGCGGGGAACGCCAGCAGCAGCGATGCAGCCAGCGAAAGCAGCAGACGCGAGATCATCCAGGGCCTCCTAGGAGGGCCTTTCCCGGCAGACCGGCAGGCCCGTTAGGGCAGGATCATAGAACCGGCGGCCGCATGAGGTCCAGATGCCGGCCTAGGCCTGAGGCCGCTCGAAGACCAGCCAGGTCCAGGAGATGCCGTCGCGGCCCTGCATGTCGGGGCGCGGCTTGTTGTAAAGCGTGCCGAGCCCCTGCCCTTCGGCCAGGGCCACGGTCTCCGCCGGTGTCACCGGAAACATGCGTCGCCCTTCCGGCACCGGGCCATGGCGCAGCGACAGCACGATGCGGCCGCCGGGCGATGTCAGGCTGGCGACGGTGGGCATGGCGGCGGCGCGCTGATCCTTGTCCAGATGCATCCACACGGCGGTCAGCAGGACCAGGTCGTAGCGGCGGTCGAGATCGAGCACCTTGTCGAGGTCCGGCAGGCTGTCATCCAGCCACCTGATCTTGTGGGCGGCGTGAATCCTCTGCCCGTGCTCGCGCAACTCCTTCGTCGGCTCGACCGCAACGACGACCTTGTGGCCACGCGCCGCCAGGGACGCCGCGTCGCGTCCCGTGCCGGCACCGATATCCAGCACCGAGGCCGGCGGTCTGGGAAACAGGGAGAGGGCATCGCCATGCACCTGTTCCAGGGTCATCTTCTCGTAGCGCTGGGCCAGGAGCTCGGCTTCCTCGGCGTAGCCTTCGGTGCCGCTGAGCGGCTTGGAATTCGTCATGGTTCCTCGGGGAAGGGATCGACCCTGGCCTTCGCATCGAAGCCGAAAAGATCCCAAGTCTCACGCATATGGTCGGGCAGCTCGGCCGTCACCGTCAACCTACCCGTGCCGGAGGGATGCGGCAACTCGATCGACCGGGCGTGGAGATGCAGCTTGCGCGACACGCTGCCGGTCAGGAAGGCGGCCTGGCCGGCGTATTTGCCGTCTCCCACGATGGGGGTCTTCAGGCCCTCGGCGGCGTGCACGCGGAGCTGATGGGTGCGGCCGGTCAGCGGCCACATCACCAGCCAGGCGGTGCGGTCGGCGGCGGCCTCGACCGTGTCGTAGAGGGTGATGGCGCGCTGGCCCTCTTCGTCGGCGCGGGCGACCCGCTCGCCCCCCGGCCCGCCCTCCTTGGCCAGCTTCATGTCGATCTTGCCGCGGGCCGGCCGCGGGGCGCCGATCACCAGCGCCCAGTAGAGCTTGCGGGCGGTCTTGCCCCGGAAGGAGGCCGCCAGCCGCGCCGCCGATCGGGCGCTGCGGCCGAGCAGCAGGACGCCCGAAGTGTCGCGGTCCAGGCGGTGGACGAGACGCGGCCGCTCCCGGGCGTCGAAACGCAGGGCGTCGAGCATGCCGTCGAGATGGCGATAGGTCCCCGTGCCGCCCTGCACCGCCAGACCCGGCGGTTTGTTGAGGGCGATGACGTCCTCATCGCGATGGATGACCAGCGACTGGACAAAATCCGTATCCGCCGCCGTGATGCGGGGACGCTCCGGCCGCTGTGGCGGCCCCTTGCCTTCCGGCGGCGGCTTGTCGACGCCGGGCGGGACGCGGATCTCCTGCCCCGGCTCGAGCCGCGCATTGGCCTTGGCCCGCTTGCCGTCGACCCGCACCTGCCCGGTCCGCAGCAGCTTCTCCAGCCGTCCATGGCCGAGCAGCGGGAAACGCCGCTTGAACCAGCGATCGAGGCGGATATCCGCCTCGTCGTCGGCGACTTTCAGGGTCTGGACGCCGCTCATGCCGCCCTGCCCCTTGCCGGCGGTACCGGCACGCCGAAGATCCAGCCCTCGCGGGCGATGCGGCCGCTGGCCGGCGTCAGGGGCATGCGCCCGTCGACGCAGAGCTTGCGCAGGCCGGCGGCGGAGATCAGTGCGTCCGTATCGTGATCCGACAGATTCTCGTCGGCGTCCTCGACACCCTTCGAGCCGAGATGGCGCAGGGCCGCATCGAGATCGCCGCGCGTGCGCAGCTTGGCCAGGGTGTCGGCCGCCTCCTTGCGGAACAGCGTGGGATAGATCTCCACCATGACCGAGCCCGCGGCGGAGGTCCGCTCGAAGGGCCAGACCGAGACTTTCCCGGCGCTGCGCGCGCGCACCTGGCGCAGGACACGCATGCCCGTCAGCGAGGCCTTGCCGACCTGCTTCGAGCCGATGAGCTTGAACACGGTCTCGGGCCGTGTGCGGGTCGCCGCCGCGCAGGCGATCTCGGTGAGGCGCTGGCGCGCGATCCAGCCGGCCGGCATGGTGCCGGCACTCCAGTAGAGCGGCGCGAAACGCGGATCGCGCACCACCCTACCGCAGCCGAAATCATCCTCGCCGCCGCTGGCCGTCTCGATCAGGTCCCAGAGGGCGAAAATGTCCCGCGCGCCCGCCGCCTGCCCGGCGAGATAGCCCGCCCCCTGGGGCTCGAAGGGCATGCCGAAGGCGAAATCGAAACCGACCAGAAGCCGCTTGCCGCTGGCGATCTCCCGCTCCAGCCAGGTCGCGGCCGCGGCGCGCGTCCAGCGCACGCTTTCCGGCGCAACCAGGACCGGCGCTACCGTACCGGGCTTGCAGCGGGCGATGGAGATGCCGCCATAGCGGCCCTCCGCGCCCGACCAGTCGATGGCGATGAAGGAGTCGAAGCTCATGAACCGGCCTTCTGCTCGCGCAATCTGGCCCAGTACTCCAGGCGCTTCTGGATCTCGCGCTCGAAGCCGCGCTCCACCGGCCGGTAGAATTGCCGGCGGTCCATGCCCTCCGGAAAATAGTTCTGGCCGGAGAAGCCGTCCTCGGCGTCGTGGTCGTAGGCGTAATCCTTGCCGTAGCCAAGCTGCTTC
>SXGR01077633.1_pt1 | contig 16769 bp, 16 predicted proteins | sample 3174711 | NCBI WGS metagenome assembly SXGR01 (sample SAMN11356860, study PRJNA531348) | freshwater metagenome | isolation source: freshwater sample F1-60 | place: China: Fuxian Lake, Yuxi | collected 2017-12-25
CGCAGGAAAGGCCCATATGGCGATGGAGATCTTTGGCGGGGCGATGTCGGGCACCAGCCTGGACGGGGTAGACATGGTGCTGGCCGGCTTCGAGGGGGCAGACGCTAGTTTCTCGCAGGCCAACATCAAAGTGCTGGCGCATGTCTACACCCCCTACCCGGTCGCGCTGCGCGAACAAATCATGGCGATTTGCCTGGGCCAGCCGCTCACCCTGCCTCAACTCGGCGCGGTTGACCTGGCTGTAGCCCGGCAATATGTTGAGGCGATCCGTGCGGCACTGGCCGCTGCTGGCCTGGCACCCTCAAGCGTGATTGCCGTGGGCGTGCACGGGCAGACGGTCTACCACCAGCCGCTAGGCCCTGATCGGTTCACTCTGCAGATCGGCGACCCGAACACGATTGCCGTAGGCGCAAGGGTGCCGGTAGTGGCCGACTTCCGGCGGCGCGACATGGCCCTGGGCGGGCAGGGCGCACCCTTGGCTCCGGCCTTTCACGAACACTGGTTTCGACATGACAGCCGCACCAGGGTGGTGCTCAATGGCGGCGGCATTGCCAACATCACAGCCATGGTCCCCGGTCAGGCCACCTATGGTTTCGACACCGGGCCGGCCAATGTGCTAATGGATGGTTGGTGCGCCGAGAAGATTGGTCGGCCTTACGACGACAGGGGCCAGTGGGCGCGCAGCGGCCGGGTGCTTGACGCCTTGCTGCAGGTGATGCTGCTGGAGCCCTATTTGCAACTGCCGCATCCCAAGAGCACCGGGCGCGAGTTGTTCAATATGCCTTGGCTGCAAGCCTGCCTAGTGCGCAGCAACTGCTCACAAGCAGTTGACGCAGACATCATGCACACCCTGCTGGCTTTCACTGTGCGAACCGTTGTCGATGCGGTCGCATCAGTCGACCCGGCCGGCGGCGAACTGTTTGTCTGCGGGGGCGCAGCCTTGAACGAATTCTTGATGCAGTGCCTGGCTGATGCCCTGCCGCTTTGGAGCGTACGGAGCACCGCGGCAAGCGGCATCGCCCCGGATCAGGTCGAGGCGATCGCCTTTGCCAGCTTTGCCCGGCGCACCGTGCTGGGCCTGAGTGGCAACCTGCCGTCGGTTACCGGTGCCAGTCGCGCCTGCGTTCTGGGAGCGGTTTATGCGGTCTGAGCGGCAAACTTTGATGCAAAGCATCCTGTTGCGCGCAGGGCATGGCGCAGAGACTATGCTGCCTGTGCCTATTCAGGCTTCACGCCCGCTGCAATGATGACCTTGGCCCATTTCACAATCTCTTCGTCTAAAAATTTACCGGCCTGCTCGGGCGAATTGCCCACTGACTCGATGCCCAACGCCTCAAAACGGGCCCTGAGCTCGGGCGAATTGATAGCCTTGGCAGTCTCTGTGGACAGACGATTCACGATATCGCGTGGCGTGGCTGAGGGAGCAAGAAAAAGAACCCAGGTCGAGCCCTCGATGGCTGGGCCGCCTGCCTCAGCGATGGTCGGCACTTCGGGCGCGCCAGGCACGCGTTTGTTGGCGAAAGCCGCCATCGCTTTGATCTTGCCGCTGCGTATATGGGGCATCAAGGCGCTGGCGGTGTCGGTCAGAATTTGAAGGTTGCCGCCCATCAAGTCGGTCAGTGCAGGGGCCGTGCCTTTGTAAGGCACGTGCACCATGTCGATACTGGTAACTTGTTTGAACAACTCCTGGGTTAAATGTGCAGCCGCTCCCACACCAGAGGAACCAAAGGCGAGTTTCCCGGGGTTTGCTTTGGAATAGGCCATCAACTCCCGGATATCTTTGGCCGGCAAGTTGTTGTTGACAGCCATCACCAAGGGCGCAATGCCGACCAGGGAGACCGGGGCGAAGCTTTTCACCACGTCATAGGGCAGTTTGCCGGCATACAAGGTGGCATTGGCCGCATGCGCGCCGATAACGGTCAAAAAGGTGTATCCGTCAGGCGCTGCGCGGGCAGCCAACTCGGCACCCAGGATCGAGTTGGCGCCCGGCTTGTTCTCCACCACAATGCTCCAGCCGGTTTGTTCCTGTACTTTTTGCAGCACCATGCGCGTGGCATTGTCGGTAATGCCGCCCGGCGGATAGGGAATGATCCACTTGATGGGCTTGTTGGGCCAGCCTTGCGCCGACGCCAGAAGAGGAAACACCAAGGCAAAGCCTAGGGCGGCGCGTCTAAGAAAATTCAATGACAACATAGCCGTTCCTTGTAAAACCCAGGGTGCGGTCACTGTAGCAGGTGCCAACCCACAGTGCTTGTGAACCGAGCTGGCGCTCAGCCAGTTTGATCGGCAGTCACTCAGAAAATGGGCGCCAGTGACCGGCGGGGCCGATCCGTTACTATTTGTGCCTGTTCAAGTTCCATAGCGGCCCTGGCCTTTTTCGGCCGTCAGGGCGGGACCTTGAACTTCTTAAGGCGTTAAACCATGAGCCGACACCTAATGATTGCCGCTGCCCAGATGGGGCCGATTGCGCGTACTCAGGGCCGTCCTGCGGTGGTGCACCGCATGATTGATTTGATGCGCCAGGCCAAGGCGCTTGGTGCGCAGGTGGTGGCTTACCCTGAGGCTGCCCTGACGGCTTTTTTCCCGCACTGGTTCACCGAGGACGAGGACGAAGTCGACGCCTGGTTCGAGCGTGACATGCCGGGCCCGCAGACACAGCCCCTGTTTGACGAAGCCCGCCGCTTAGGCTTGGGCTTTCATCTTGGCTATTGCGAGCTCGATGTCTCGGCGGGCCAGAAGCGGCGCTTCAACACCTCGATCTTGGTCGACGCCAGTGGCCGCATCATCGGCAAGTACCGCAAGATCCACCTCCCAGGGCACGCCGAGCACCGACCGCAGACGCCGTTCCAGAACCTGGAAAAACGCTATTTTGAAGTGGGCGACCTCGGCTTTGGCGCCTGGCAGGCCTGGGGCGGGGTTGCCGGCATGATTATTTGTAACGACCGGCGCTGGCCAGAGTCTTACCGTGTGCTGGGCCTGCAGGGGGCCGAGATGATTTTTTGTGGCTACAACACGCCGGTACACCACCCGGGGGCGCCCGAGCATGACCGCTTAGGGCAATTCCACAACGAGCTGTGCATGCAGTCTGGCGCCTACCAAAACAGCGCCTGGGTGATTGGCATTGCCAAGGCTGGTCTGGAAGAGGGGGTGGACATGATTGCTGGCAGCTGCATCATCGCACCCACCGGCGAGTTGGTAGCTCGTTGCAGCAGCCATGGCGACGAGGTCATTGTGGCGCGCTGCGACCTTGATCTGGGCCGCTCGTACCGCGAAACCACCTTTAATTTTGCGCGCCACCGGCGTACCGAGCATTACCACATGATTGCCGAACGCACTGGCGCAACGCCCCCTTGATGGGACTGGTCCGAGTGGATCGGGCAGCTGACAATGCGCGTACCGGCCCGTGAGGGGCTTTTGAGCAAAAGCCCATACCTTTGTTAAACAGTTTTTTTTCCCCTTCAGGCCTGGACCCGGCGGTGCGCAGAAGTTTTCGGCGCGAGCAGTGGGCCGAGTTCAGCATGCCCCTGGCCACCGGCCTGCTCGAGGGGGGCTTTGTGGCGGTCTTGGCAGCCAAGGCCTTTGATGCCCAGCCTTGGATGATTGCCGTGATTTCAGCGGCATCCATGTTTGGCAACCTGTCGAGTTTTTTTTGGAACCGGCTCGCCGTTGGCCGTCCCAAGGTGCCCTTGGTCACAGTGTTGCAGTGCTGGGTGCTGGTCTGTGTGGCCGCCATCGCGCTGAGCCCCCGCTCGCTTGCGGGCAGCTGGATTCTGGTCGGCGCAGTGGTGCTCAGCCGTTTGTTGATTGCCGGCATCATCACCTTGCGCAGCATTGCCTGGAGCCTGAACTATGACCGCAGCCTGCGGGCTCGTATCACTGGGCGCTTGCAGGCGATCACCAGCTTGATGATTGTCACGACAACCGGCCTGGGCAGCCTGCTGCTGGACTCCCATCCAGAGAGTTTCCGCTGGCTGTATGCAGCTGGCTTGTTGGCCGGTGTTGTGGGCGTATGGGCCTTTTCAGGGGTCAGTGTGCAGGGCGAAAAACGACATCAGGTGATGGAGCGCCGCACCGGGCGGGACGGCGCTGGACGCAATGACTTCATAGCGATCCTGCGTGCTGACCCGCATTACGCCCGCTACCAGTGGTACCAGTTCATCTCGGGCCTAGCGGCCATGATGCTGGAGCCGCCGCTGGTGTACCTGATCTCCAAACAAATCGGAGCCAACTATTCCACCAGCATCGCCATCGTGTTGATCATCCCATTCTTGCTGAATTTCACCACCATACATTGGTGGGCGCGTTATTTTGACCTGGTGCATGTGACCGAGTTTCGCGTGCGCCAAAATGCCCTGTGGGTGGTCGGCACCCTGGTGATGTTTTGGGGGGCGTTTAGCCTGTCGCTGGTCTGGCTGGCGCTGGGGCGCTTTCTCACCAGTCTGGTCAACGCTGGGGGTACTCTGGCCTGGCAACTTGGCCACAATGACTTTGCGCCCAAAGAGCAGCTCTCGGCTTACATGGGCATTCATGTGACCCTGACCGGCGTGCGGGGTGCTTTTGCGCCTTTTGTCGGCATGGCGCTCTACCTCGGCTGGGACGCCAAAGGCTATGTACCCGGCAGCACCGGGCTGGGGGTCTGGTTGTTTATGCTCTCTGCTGGGCTTGGGGTCATCGCTTGGCGCGGCTTTGCCCGGCTGCAGCGGGACATGCACAAACTGGGCCTGCTTGAGCAGCCTGGCCGCTGAATTCAGCGCCGGGCTTTGACGGGCTCAAGCCGACACCAACCCCTCATGGACACTTTCGGTTAAACGTTTTTGGAGCCAATCAGGAAACGATTGCCATGGCATGGCAATATGACCGTTCGGTAACGCCCGCTCAGTTTCGGTTCTGCAAACGAGTATTCCTTGCTTGCTTGCCGCATCACCAGCGACAGCAAGGAAACGATTGATCGGTTCAAGATGACCGGCACCGGGGGTTGCGGTCAATTTGATCTCCACCGGGTACAACTTGCCTTTGATCATGATGAGCAAATCGACCTCGAGGCCGTCGTGGGAGCGCCAAAAGTACATATCTGGCTTCTGCCCCAACGACATGAAAGTCTTCACGGCTTCAGTAATGACCCAGCCTTCAAAAAGTGGCCCACCCATCTGTCCGGCAAGTGCGGATGCGGCATCCGGTTGACGGGTTAGTAAATTGACAAGCGCGGTGTCGTAGAAATAAAATTTGGGTGTTTTAACCACCCGCTTGCCATAGTTTCGAAACCAGGGCGCAAGGAAATACGTAACATAGGATACCTCTAATACGCCACCCCATGATTTCACTGTGGGCTGAGAAATACCAAGTTCGCGAGATAGACCCGCAGGGTGAAATTCCTGGCTATGACGAGCTGCTGCTAAGTTTAGGAACTGGCTGAATAATCTTAGATCTGGGATATTTCGAAGTTGACGAACGTCGCGCTCTATATACGTCGAGACATAACTTCGCAGCCAGACCTCGCGCCGATCAGGGTGCATCGCCGGAATCGGATAGCCCCCGTTCCACAACACATCTTTCAAATCAGGTCGAGCGAATTCTGCTTGCGAGAAAGGCGGCAATTCCAGGATAGCCACCCGGCCAGCGAGAGATTCGCTGACATTACGCATCAATCCGAATTGTTGCGATCCAGTCAGTAGCCATTGGCCACAGCGGCCCGGCTCATTGTCGATACGCATCTTTAAATGAGACAGAAGGGCCGGTGCATACTGGATCTCATCGAGAATCAAGGGGCGATCTTTGAATCGCCCAAAAAAGCCTGCTGGGTCAACGACAGCAAAGTCGCGTTCGAGAGGGTCATCGAAACTGATGTAGTCGGCCTGCTCACCGGCCTCATGCCTGAGAAAGGTCGTCTTGCCGGATTGTCTGGGTCCCGTCAACAGGACCACAGGAAACCCAGCAAGGGTTTGATGTAATACAGGCGCAAGTTATCGTTGCTGCTACATCTGACGTTATTAAATTCGGATTTTATTTTAGTCAAGGCAGTTTTCCTGGCGACAGTTTTCCTATTTTGCTGCCCCCTGCAGTTACCGTTGACCGAGATCGGCCATTGGTTTTTCAAGCTCCCCGACAAAGCTGTGATGGGGTTTTTGTTTGCTACGGGTGCGAACCCCGGTTACCTGGGCGCCGGCGGCACATCGGTGTATTTGCAGTGGGTAATGTCAGCCGGCCCGGGCAACCGCCGCTGCGCCAAGCAGGGGGCCCAAGTCGGCGCAGCCGGTGGGCACGATGCGCACCCCGGCGGAAAAATCCAGGCGGGCGCTTCGGTCCAGCTCCTGCTGGGCCGATTGGAAAAAATCATCGCCAAATCCAAGTGCCACCGAACCGGCAACCACCGCCAAACGCAAATCCAGCAGGTTGGCCACCGATGCCACCGCCCGCCCGACCAGCAGCCCAGACCTGCGCCGCAGCTCGGGCGGGGCCTGGTGTGCCGGGCGTCCAATGAGCTTGGCGATGGCTGTGCCAGACACCTCGGCCTCCAGGCAGCCCCGGGCACCGCAAGCGCAGGCCTGACCCTGCGGTTCAACAATCACATGGCCGATGTGGCCGGCGTTGCCTGAGCCACCCTCAAGCAGTTGGCCGTTGAGCACAATGCCAGCGCCGACCCCGGTAGAGACCACCATGGCCAGATAGTTTGTTTCGCCACGGGCCGCGCCTAGCCAGCCCTCAGCCCGCGCGAGGGCCTTGGCATCGTTGTCGATAAAGGTCGGGAGTTGGTAGTGCGCGAGCAAACGCGCGCGCAGCGGAAAAGCCCGCCATTGCCCGATATTGAGCGGCGATACCGTCTGGCCCTGGCTGGCCATTGGCCCACCACAACCCACGCCAATCACCTGCGGCGGCTTGGGCGAAGCCTGTATCACCGAATCAAGCAGGGCCGTCAGCCGCTGGAACAGTTCTTCATCGGCGCGCCCCTGGTTTGTGCCGGTTTGGGTGGGTGTTTGGCTGCGTGCCAACACCTGCCCATCGGCATCAATAATTGCCGCTGCGAGCTTGGTGCCGCCAATGTCAAGCGCTGCGACAACTGGCGGCGCACCAAGCTGCTCAGCGCCGGCACGGCTCAAGATATGAAGCCTGTCTTGAAGTCGTTTTTACCGCTGATATCCTGGCCGCGCAGCAGCCACAGGGGGCGCTTGGCAAATGCCACGGGCAGGTTGGACTGGCCGTCAGCCGGGTTGATGCCGCGCTCAAACACCGAGCTTGCCGGCATGTAGCGCAGGGCCACCCCGGCCCGCCGCTTGGTGGAATGGTTGACCCGCGCACCATGCACCATGTAGACATCATGCATTGACATCTGCCCTGGCTGCAGTTCAAGGTCGACTGCGTCGCGCTCGTCGAATGTGCCGGGCGCCATGCGCAGGTTGAGGACCAGGTCTTGCCGGTCTTCACTCAAGTGCGGATGGCAGGTGCGGGCCAGGTGGGTCTTGGGAACCACCCGCAAACAGCCGTTTTCGGTGGTGGAGGCGTCCAGGGCGACCCACACGGTACAGGTGGCGAGCGGGCGTATCGGCCAGTAATGACCGTCCTGGTGCCAAGGCGTCTCGAGCCCATCACCGGCGGGCTTGCAGAACACATGGCAGCCCCACAGAATGATGTTGGGGCCAATCGCCTCGGCGACCAAATCAACAATGTCCGAGTCCATCGCCAGATCAAGAAAATCACGGCTGCCCCGAACACCATCTGAATTGGCCGCCCCATTGGCGCCGGCGAAATGGGCGCTGACGAGTTTCTCAGGGCGAACCCCGGGGTTGTCATGCAACAGCCGATCAAGCGACTCGCGCAGAGGTCCTATGCGTTGCTCGGGCAGCCGCAGCCGGGGGATCAAATAACCTTCTCGCTGGTACTGGTCCACTTCACTGTCAGTTAAATGCGGCATGGCTCGGTCCTAAAAAATCAATCCAATTTAATTTTGGCTGCAACGATTGCCTTGGCCCAGCTGGATGTCTGTACATCGAGCAGGCTGGTCATGTGGTAACCAGAGTACGACACCAAGATGCTATGGCCATCTTTGGCGGAGCGGGCCACCTGCTGGTAGGCCAGGTTGCCGCTGGAGCCCGGCGGATTGGGCACCACCAGGCTGATGCTGCGGCTCGGGAAAGCCTGCGCCAGGGCGGCCTGATGGACCAGAACAGCCAACCATGCTGCCAAGCCATAGCGAAAGGTAATGGTCATTGGGTTTCCAGGTGCTTGAATAGGGCGGGCTTTTAGTTTAGCCCCAGCGCTTTGAGGCGGGACATTCCGTTTGCGAGGCTGTCGCGCAGGAGGCCGATATCGGTGCCATAGCCAAGGCATCGAAACCCCTTTTTGCGCCAGGCAATCGCTTGCTGCAAGTCGGAGGCCAAAAACCCAGCTGCCTTGCCATGCCGGCGGCAGGCAGCGACAAGGGTCTTGACGGCCGCTTTGAACCGGGCATGTTCAAATTCTGCAGGGATGCCCAAACTGTCGGTCAGGTCATAGTGGCCTAGCCAGCCCACATCAATACCCGGAACAGACAGAATTGCATCCGCGTTTTGGATGCCGGTCTCGGACTCGATCAGGGCAATGATCAAGGTGCGTTCATTCAACGCTTTGATCTTCTCAACGACCGAACCGCCCGCATAGTCATCATGGGCTACCGAGAATCCCAAACCCCGCGTGCCCTGTGGACGGTATCGGCACCAAGACACAATATCTTCCGCCTGGGCACGCGTTTCAACCAGTGGCACCATGATGCCCATGGCGCCAGCGTCCAGGACCGGCGAAATCAAATGCCTGGCAGTTCCAGGGACACGAACAATCGGCACGATCGATGTCCCGCGGGCTGCCCCCAACTGCGCTTTGATGACATCGATGCCAACGCCGCTGTGTTCCATGTCAAGCACCACAAACTCAGCGCCCGCTTGGCTCAGAATGGGTAAAAGGCCTGGTGTGAAAAACTCGAAAGCCATCATTCCATAGGCGGCCTGCCCATCGAGCAACTTCTGCCGGACATGATTTTTGCGAATATTCACAAGGTTAATTCCGAAGGTGTTTGCAAGCCCCAAGATGTTGCTGCGTCAAGCAGCTGACGGTGGGTTTGCGTATCAATGAATATGCCGTTCTTGAGCCGGTCTAACTCGGTACGTGTTTCAAGCTCCCCCGGCAAAAGAACCTCGATTCCCGGCACCCTGGCAGGAGAACCTTTGACCCATTCGGCCAGGCGCTGTACGTCACCCGCAAAATCAAATTCAGAAAATACGGCTGGGTCAAAGCAAATGGTCATCATGTTGTTAACCAGACGCCAGGCTGTGGGGTTGTTGGGGTGGCTGCTTTGCCCACCGCTCAATGAACCGGCCAGAATCTCACAGAAAAAAGAGATGCCAGACCCCTTGTGACTAGCCATCGGGAATATCGAACCAACGGGATCTGCATAAAAACGCTCGGGGTCATTGGTGGGCTCGCCTTGGCCGTCCATGATCAGCCCCGGTTCGAGAAGGCTGCCCTGATTGCGCGCCACCTGTATCTTGCCCTCCGCCACCGCGCTGGTTGCAATGTCGAGAGTGTAAGGGTTTCCGCCCGGGCCAGGACATCCGGCGGCAACCGGGTTGGCAGAGAGTCGCCTGTCACTGCCGCCATGCGGCGCAACCAGAATCCCATAACCGGAGGTGTTCACAAAATGGACAGACGTCAACCCCGCCCGGGCGAGCTGTTCAGGCCACTCCCCAATTCGGCCGAGATGGCCTGAGTTGCGCAGGGCTGCAGCACAAAAGCCGTGCTCTCGGGTTCGCTCAATCACGAGGTTCATGGCCTCTTGGCCGATCACCTGACCATAACCAAAGCCACCATCCAAAACCAGGATGCTGCCTTTGCTGGTAACCGTTCGCACATGTTGGTTGGTCAGCAATTCCTTTTTTCGCACCCAATCCAGGTATTTTGGGATTCGTACCAAGCCGTGAGAATCATGCCCTTTCAGGCTGGCATTCACCAAATGGTCTGTCACGATGACCGCCTCGGCTTTGCTCGAGCCTGCTGCGGCAAAGATTGCGTAACCCCAGTTCCGCAGCAGCTGGTGGTCAAACCTTGTGCCTGGCGTTGTCGCCCTGGCTGCCGTGGCTTGGGCAACGCCTTGCTCTGGCGCCTGTGGTGCGTCTTTGCTCATGTCAGCCACTATAGGGCATCAGGCCAACCGGCGAGGCGCCCGAGTGATTCAGGTAGACGGTTTTTTTGCGCATATAGGCCTCAAGGCCGTGTACGCCATCGTCACCGCCCACACCGCTGTCGCCGTAGCCGACATGAAAGCCCTGAAGACTCTCCGGCCCGATCCGGTTGACATAAAGCTCGCCAAACTGGATCTCGCTCACGGCCTTCATGATGGTTGGCATATGGTCGGTAAAAAGATAGGCCGACAAGCCGTAGCGGCTGGCGTTGGCAATGTTCAGCGCCTCCTCAAAATCACCAAACTCCATGATAGGCAGGACCGGGCCAAAGACCTCACGGTTCATGATTTCCATTGAGGGGTCGACGCCCGTGAAGACAGTGGGCTCAAACCAGTAGCCCCCCGGGGTTGGCGGATTTTGCGGACGCCTGCCACCCAGACTCAGCTGTGCCCCAGCGGCAACTGCGGCATCGACATAGCGCTCGACTTTTTCGAGTTCGGCAAGACTGACCTTGGGCCCGATGTCGGTGCGCCGATCCATCGGATCCCCGATACGAAGACTTTTGCTGAAGGCCAGGAATCTCTCGACAAACTCATCATGGATATCCCGGTGCACCAGCGTGCGCTCATTGCAGATGCAGACCTGTCCGCAGTTCATGTACCGGGAGCTTGCTGCTGCTCGCACCGCCATATCCAGGTTGCAGTCTGGCATCACAATGAAAGGCGCCTTGCCGCCGAGCTCTAGTGACACAGGCGTGAGGTGATCGGCAGCTGCCTGCATGATGCGCTTGCCGGTTGGCACGCTGCCGGTCATGGTGAGCATGTCAATGTCTGGCGATGATGACATGGCATGGCCGATCAGCTCACCCGCACCGCACACGATGTTCACAACGCCTGGCGGAACCCCGGCCTCGTGAAAAATCCGGCCCATTTCCAGCGCCGAGAGCGGCGTCATTTCATGTGGCTTCAGGACAATGGTATCGCCCGCAATCATGCTCGGTGCCACCTTGCGACTGACCAAGGCACTGGGGTAGTTCCACGGAATGATGGCCCCAACTACCCCGATTGGCACCCTTTGAATCCAGATCTGCTCTCCGGCGGCATCAGAGGGCAGAATTTCGCCTTGAATCCGGCGTGCGAACTCGGCGTAGTAATCAAAAAATTCGGCGGTACCACCAACTTCACCAAGCGCCTCGTGCATCGGCTTGCCTTGCTCCATGACGACAATTTGCGCCAAGCGTGGTGCGTTCCGCCTGACCAGCGCGGCTATGCGCTTCATGAATTGAGCACGATCCAAGGGTGAGCGTTGGCGCCACCCGAGAAACGCCGCCCGAGCTGCCGCTACAGCCTCTTGCAGCTGCGCTACCGACACCTCCGTGACTTCAGCACAGGGCGCCCCGGTGCTCGGATTGAGCACCGTTCTCCTGCCGCCGAGCCCGACATGCCACTCCCCATTGATAAAGTTTCGGCTCTCCAAGGCTAAAGATTCAAGCATAGGGCAGTCCTTTTCACGGATCAATTTATTGCCTCGGGCCCAGTCACGGGCCAGGTCGCTATTTCATCGAAAACCGAGGGGCGAACGGACACCGGCCACCAAGGTGTCACCACTATGGCACACCAGCTAAAGCCCGGGCTCGCGTGCAAACCCTTGGTTTCCTGCCTGCAGCCCTTGTCGGCAAGCCTATGCGGGTTTATACTACTGTACGCCATAAAAAAAGGCGTATCGTAAGATAAGAGGTTTCCTGAAAAATCAAGAAACAGGGAAGAACCCATAAACAGCATAAGACCCAGGGACAGGTAGGCAAAGAGCCAGATTCAAATCTGCCGATCGACTAACTTCGCATCCCTCGACTTAATTAGGCGAGGATTTATAAATTTTCATAAAGGGTAATTGTATGAAAGCGTATCAGTCATTCTTAAAATTGGCAGCACTCTTAATCGCAATCTCATTCGCATTGATTAGCCCCGCACAAGGCCAGCACAAATGGAAGACGCAAATACTTTACGGTCCCAACACAGTGGTTTATAAAGAATTTCAAAAATTTGCTGAGCGTGTTAAAGTCGGGACCAAGGGCGCATTAATTATTGAAACTTTTCCAGTTGGGACCATCGTGCCGCAGGCAGAGGCGCTAGACGCTATACAGGCCGGGCTTTTGGACGCAGCCTCGGGTACCATGGCTTACCAGGGCGGCAAAGAGCCGGCAGCAGCCTTTTGGGACCTGGCGGGTGGCTATGACAACTCGCTGCATTTGCTGATGTGGTACCGCCACGGCGGCGGTGATGCGATCATGAACAAGATTGCCGCGCGGTGGGATTCTGTCTTTATTGCACCCATTATTTTGGGGCTTGAGTCGATCCCCTCCAAAAAGCCAATTCGGTCAATTGCTGACTTCAAGGGTGTCAAGATGCGCTCACCAGACGGTATCCCAGCGGAGCTGTTTGCGAAACTTGGCGCGGCGGTTTCTGTGATGCCGGGTACCGAGGTATACACCGCACTGGATACGGGCAAAATAGAAGCAACCGATTGGGGGACCCTGTCGGTGAACGACGAAGCGGGCTACAACCGAATTGCACCCTATGCCATTTACCCCGGCATACATTCCTTGAATTCGACCGACTTTGTCGTCAGCAAGCGCAAGTGGGATGCGCTGACCCCCGACCAACAGGCTGTAGTGCGAGCCGCAGCAGACGAATGGTGCATGGCAACCTGGATGAGCCAGGAGTTAGAGGACCGCAAGGCGGCATCCAAGCGTGATCCGTCGACCCTGGTTGCCTGGGGAGAGAAAGAAAAAGTCCAGTTTCGGCAGGTTGCTAGAGGGGTTTGGGAAAACTGGTCTAAAAAGAGCCCCTTGGCCAAAGAAATATATACCAGTCAGGTGAATTTCTTGGTATCCCTCGGCAAACTAGAGCCAGCAAAGTAATATTTTAGACAGGCAACGCACCACGCCACTTGTGGGCGTTGCCGGCCACGGCGACTCTGCACGCCAACTGTTAGGGCCGAGAATCACCACGATTACTTGTCGCCGCCTGTATTCAACTAATACAAACCAAGGCCTCCATGACAAACCCTCAGCCCAAACTAAGCCACTGGATCGAGCAATTATCGAAATGCCTATCTGTCACTTTTATTATTGCCGTGGCGGTGACTGTTTACGATATTATCTTGGATGTGGTTTTTAAAGAGCCGACAGTGTGGGTGTACGATGTGGTGACAACCTTGATAGCAGTAGCATTTATGATCGGGGGATCCTATGCATTGCAAAGGCGTGAGCATATCTGCATTACTGCAGTCTATGACCTTTTCTCCGCCCGTTATAAGCTGTGGTGCGATATCTTCACATCAGTGCTCGCAATCATCTATTTACTAGCGTTTGCATGGTTCGCTTTTAAAATGGCATCGCTTTCAGTCATGAACTGGGAAGTCGGCGGTTCGGTCTGGCGACAACCAACGCCAGTTATCGTCAAAGTTAGCATGTTCATTGGTGCAGCCTTGATGATCTTACAGGCTGTTGTCAACACCCTTGCAGATATTAAAGCACTAAAGCAGCTGGGGTCATCATGAGCATTGAATTAATCTCAATCTTGATGCTGGCGTCGTTTGTCGTCCTGATTTTGATATTGGGAATGCCGATCAGCTTTGCCACAGGTTTAATAGGGGTGGTATTTTGCGCCGCCTTTGCAGATATCAACAGCTTGGCGATAGTTACCTTCCGGACCTATGGGTTTGTCAATTCCTACATCCTGTTGTCCGTACCTATGTTTTTATTGATGGCCTCAATTTTGGATAAATCGGGGGTGGCTCATGATCTCTACGATGCTTTGAAAATATGGGCCGGCGGGTTACCTGGCGGGGTTGGCGTTATGACCCTGATAGCGGCATCAGTGATGGCGGCTATGACCGGAATTATTGGCGGTGAAGTGATACTGTTAGGGTTGGTGGCACTGCCTCAAATGCTCAGGCTTGGCTACGACAGAAAACTCGCCATTGGTATTGTCTGTGCCGGTGGTTCATTGGGCACCATGATCCCCCCGAGTCTGGTGCTTGTTTTCTATGGACTTACCACCTCGACGTCGATCGGCGATCTTTTTGTCGCATCCACTATTCCTGGCATTATGTTGGCAATCCTGTACATCATTTATGTGCTGATTAAATGCGGCCTTGACCCTCGGCTTGGGCCGCCAGCCCCGGCAGAACTTAGAAATATATCTGTGGGCCTGAAGTTTGCCGCTCTGAGTAAAGTGATACTCCCGCTATTGATCATATTTTCAGTTTTAGGCAGTATTTACTCTGGAATCACTTCGGTGAGTGAAGCGGCTGCAATGGGGGTTGTTGGCGTAGTGGTTGCAGCGGCAATTCGGCGGACACTGAATTACGCCATGGTTCGAGATTCTTTATTTACAACTATGTCTACCTGCGGGTTGTTGATATGGTTGTCAATCGGTGCCAATGCGATGGTCGGTGTTTATAATCTTTTGGGTGGAATCGCTTACTTAAAATCAGTGATGGTTGGCTTGCCTTTTCCGCCCTTAGGAATCATCTGTTTTATGCTGTTTATTTTGATCCTGCTGGGTTGCTTCATGGACTGGTTTTCTATTATGCTGCTGACCATGCCAGTTTTTACACCGGTTGTAACCAGCCTCGGCTATGATCTTATCTGGTTTGGTATTTTGTTCAATATAACAATGCAAATCGGGTATTTATCGCCACCGTTCGGACAGGCTGCCTTTTATTTAAAATCAGTGACGCCGCCAGACATAAGCCTGAATGAAATATTCAACTCCATGTGGCCATTTATGGGTTTACAGTTTATTGGCCTGGTGCTTGTCATGTTGATTCCTGATATCTCGCTGGGCTTGGGGCGTCTGTTACGTTAACAATTCAAATCGGTAAGTGAGTTTTATGAAACCTGCATCGAGAGATAATCAGCAGCAGTCTTATTTGGCAAATGGTTACCTGTTCCCTTTGCCGGCACTGAGCACCGAAGAGGCCAATGCTGCGCGCCGTGTTGTTGAGGCATTTGAAACAAGGCAGGGTTCCAAGATCTCAAAAAAACACCGGCACAAACCGCACCTTTTGATGCCGGTGCTCAACGACATGATTCGGTCTGCAAAAGTGCTGGATGCCGTAGAAAGCATCATAGGCCCCAATATCTTGTGCTGGGAGTCTGTTCTGTTTATCAAAGAGCCCGGCGATCAGGCTTTTGTCAGTTGGCATCAGGATGCAACTTACTGGGGTTTGGAGCCGTTCGAGGTTGTCACCGCCTGGATCGCACTCTCGCCCAGCAACAAAGCCAGCGGCTGCATGCGGGTCATCCCCGCCAGTCACATTGGCGAGTTGACGCCCCACGTAGATACGTTTGCGCCAAACAATATGTTGTCGCGTGGCCAGGAGTTAGCTGTTTCGGTAGATGAAACACATGCGGTCGATATAGAGCTGGCCCCCGGTCAAATGTCGCTGCATGACGTGAAGATAGTGCACGGTTCAGAGCCTAACCAGTCTGACGATCGGCGTATGGGTTTTGCCGTCCGGTATATCCCTACGCATGTCCAACAAGTTGCCGCTCAGGGTGATTCGGCCATGCTGGTGCGGGGCATTGACAGGCATCAATTTTTTAGATCAGACCCGGCCCCAACGCAAGATTTTTCGGCTGCTGCCATGGCTGCCCATGAAGAGGCTTACCTCAATCGCATGAAAATAATGATGCGTCAATGAGCCGCTTTCGGCAAGTGCGATTGGCTTACTTGCTGTTGGCTTATTGCAAGCGGCTGGCAAGCTCAAGCTGACTGGCTGTGCGGGCCAAGGCGCGGCCCATGCGGTTCAGGGTTTCCATGGACATCAGTTGTGATGGCCCTGAAATACTGATGGCAGCGATGGCGTCACCGCTGTAGGGTGAGCAAATGGCGGCTGCCACGCAGCGCGCGCCGAGTTCGTTTTCTTCCAAGTCAAAGGCATAGTTGCGCTGCGCACTTTGCGCAATATCATCTAAAAAAAGACTGCGCTCGGTGATGGAGTGCGGTGTTCGGGCGGGCATGTGGCGGGGCACCATGCGCTCAAGTTCGGACGCCCCCAAATTGAGCAACAAGGCCTTGCCCAAGGCGGTCGAGAAGATAGAGTCGCGCTTGCCGATCATGGCCTCGGTGTGCTGCAGCCGGGTGGAGCCGACCATATCGAGGTAGACGATGTTCGGGCCGTCGCGAACCGCCAGGTTAACCGTTTCATTGAACTGCCGCTGCAAGCGCCGCAGTGCCGGGTGTGCGGCGTCGCGGAGTTGCGTCATCTGGGCACTCAGGGGGGTCGCCACAGTGACGCGTTCGCCAATCAGATAGCGCTCGGAGAGATCGTCATACCCGACGAAGCCAGAGGCACGCAGGGTGTAGAGGTAACGAAAAGTTGTTGTCTTGGGCAGCGCCGTGCAGGCCGACAAATCAGACAGCGTCATAGGCTCTTTGCTCGCCGCCAAGGCATCCAGCAGCTGCATCGCTTTGTGCACGGGAGCTACCAAATAACGCCGGTCTAGACTCATGGTTTATTCCTTGGCAAATCACCCAGCAGGATGTTTAAGCGCTCTTTTTACAACGCCTAGCGCGTCCAAAAAAGTGAGCTTATACCCGAAGCTCTGGCGCG